>Ga0207969_100120_pt1 | contig 51296 bp, 33 predicted proteins | sample LakWasMet25_LOW6_2_FD_183869 | JGI IMG/M metagenome (GOLD analysis project Ga0207969, IMG submission 183869) | Freshwater sediment methanotrophic microbial communities from Lake Washington under simulated oxygen tension - Sediment Metagenome... | ecosystem: Environmental > Aquatic > Freshwater >...
GGGGGAGGAGGGGCCGAGGGTCGGAGCGCCCACCAGGCGAGCCCGACCCCGAGGGCGGCGAGCGAGGCGAGGCCGACGAGCGCGGCGGCTCGGGGGCGGGGGCTGATCGGGAGCTCGACCGGCGCAGGGAGCTCGATGGAGGGAGCGGCGGTGAGCGCGGGGAGGCTCTCGACGGCCGATGGGGCGGGAGGGGCGGAGGGCTGCGGGGCGGAGGGCTCGTCGGCGCCGCCGAAGACCGGGCGCCAGGAGTCGCGGGAGCTTCTCGGCGCGAAGGGCAGCAGGGCGCGGGCGAGGTCGTCGACGGAGCCGTAGCGGGCGCTGATGTCGACGCTGGTGGCGCGCAGCACCACGGCCTCGAAGGCCTCGGAGAGCTCCGGGCGAACGGAGCGGGGCTTCACCATCGCACCGGTGACGATGCTCCGCAGCACGGGGTAGAGCGACCGGCCCTCGAAGGCGCGCCGACCGGTGACGCACTCCGCGAGGATCACCCCGAGCGTGTACTGGTCGCTCTCTGCGTGGGCGTTGCGCGGGTCCTGCGCCTGCTCGGGGGACATGTACCAGGGCGTACCGAGGAGGGCGCCGGTGGAGGTGAGCCCGTCGACGTCGGCGCTCTCGATCTTGGAGACGCCGAAGTCGAGCACCTTGGTCTGCTCCCGCCCGAGGCGGTCGCGGGACAGGAAGATGTTCGCGGGCTTCAGGTCGCGGTGGACGATGCCCTCCTGGTGCGTCGCAGAGACCGCCGCGCACACCGGCAGCATGATCTCCACCGCCCGCTCGACGGACAGCGCCCCCTCCCGGGCGATCAGCTGCTCCAGCGTCTCGCCCTCGAGGAACTCCATCACCAGGAACGGAACCCCATCGAGGATGCCGTGGTCGGAGACGTCGACCACGTGCGGGTGGCGCAGCCGCGAGGTGGCCCTCCCCTCGGCCAGGAAGCGCGCCCTCGCCCTCGGATCGGCCGCGATGCGCCGGTGCAGCGCCTTGAGCGCGACGCGCTTGCCGAGCTCCCGGTGGCGCGCCTCGTACACGGCCCCCATGCCCCCGTGGCCGATGCAGCGCTCGATCGCGTACGCCCCGAAGAGCGACCCGTTGGCGAGCGTGGGCTCGCGCTCGAAGTCCACCCCGGAGGCGTCGGCGGGGTTCATGTCTGGTTCGTGCAGAGCCACCGGTGGTCGCCTCTCGGCGCGCGAGCATACCCGATCGGAGCCCCGACCGAGGCCGTCCCCCTCCCGTCCGCACCTGTTCGGGGACCTCGCGCGGCCTTTGGGGATACTCTCCCGCGCGATGTCGGAGCAGGACCAGACCGTAGACGTGAGCCAGGGCGAGACGCCCGAGGGGTCACACCCGGGTCGCCCCGGCGTGGTGGTGATCTTCGCCGGGTCGCGCCCTCGCTGCACGGCCCTCCCGCTGCGAGGCGGCTCGCTGGAGATCGGCCGGGGCGAGGTGGGCGCCGCGGTGCTCGACGACGCGAGGCTCTCCCGTCGGCACGGCCGCGTCTCCTACGCCTCCGGGCACTGGCTCATCGAAGACCTCGGCAGCCGCAACGGCACCTGGGCCGATGGCCAGCCGGTGACCGCCCCGGTGACCCTCTCGGCGCCGCGCGTGGTGCGCATGGGCGACACGCTGCTGCTGCCCGTGGCGGACGTCTCGGCCTTCGTGGGGCACCAGCCCGCCGCGGGCGACGGGCCCGTCGCAGGGCCGACGCTGCTGCGCGCCTGGCAGTCCATCGCGAGGCTCGCCCGGGTCGCCGAGGCGCTGCACATCACCGGCGAGAGCGGCGCGGGCAAGGAGCTCGCCGCCCGCACCTTCCACGACGCGGGGCCTCGCAGCGCAGGGCCCTTCGTGGCGGTGAACTGCGCGGCGATCCCCGAGGGCGTGGCCGAGCGGCTGCTCTTCGGCGCGCGCAAGGGCGCCTACTCCGGCGCGGTCGCCGACGTCGACGGGTACGTCCAGGCGGCGCACGGAGGGACGCTCTTCCTCGACGAGCTCTCGGAGCTCGAGCTGCCGGTGCAGGCCAAGCTGCTGAGGGTGCTCGAGACCCACCAGGTGATGGCCCTCGGCGCGACGAGGGCGCAGCCCGTCGACATCCGGGTGGTGTCCGCGACGCACCGCGACCTCCGCGCGCAGGTCGCCTCGGGACGCATGCGCGAGGACCTCTACTTCCGCCTGGGCCGCCCCTGCGTGGCGCTCCCTCCGCTCAGGGCGAGGGGCGACGAGACCCCGTGGCTGGTCGAGCGGGCGGTGCGTCGGGCGCTCCCCGACGCGAGCGCGCACGTCACCCTGGTGGAGGAGTGCCTCCTTCGCGCGTGGCCGGGCAACGTGCGCGAGCTCTTCGCGGAGATCCAGGCGGCGGTGCAGGAGGCGCAGGCGGAGGGTCGCTCTGTCGTCGAGGGCAGGCACCTCCCGAAGTCCGCGGGCATGGCCTTCGAGCGGCCGCCCCCCGCGGCTGCGGTCGACGCCGCCGCTGCGTCCTCGCCGCCTGCGCCGCGAGGGGCGAGGGTCTCGAGGCCGCCGCCCTCCACGGAGGAGATCGTCGCCGCCCTTCAGAAGGAGCGTGGCAACACCTCTCGCGCCGCGAGGGCGCTGGGGCTGCACCGCACCCAGCTACGTCGGCTGTTCGAGCGCCACGGCATCGACCCCCGGGCCTATGGCGACGGACATTGACCGCGCGAGAGCGCTTCGGGTACCCGCTGGGTAGGACTCCGGTCGCGGTCGACCGGGGCGGAGCGCGATCCCGTTGACCGAGCCGCTGCTGTCGTCGCGCTTCGTGCTGCTCCGCAAGCTGGGGAGCGGGGGCTTCGGCGCGGTCTTCGAGGCGCTCGACCGGGTGCGCGAGGAGCGCGTCGCGCTGAAGAAGCTGGTGAGGATGGATCCGACGGCGATCCATCGCTTCAAGCAGGAGTTTCGGGCGCTGGCCGAGGTGCGCCACCCCAACCTGGTGCGCCTGCACGAGCTCTTCGGCGACGACGGCGAGTGGTACATCACCATGGACCTCGTCGACGGAGACGACCTCCACGGCTGGCTCCGCGGGGGCTCCGGTCCGCGGGTGCGCGAGGCGATCGCCGAGCAGGTCGCCAACGCCGCCACGCAGGCCATCGACGAGCACACCACGGCCCCTTCGATCCAGAGCTCGCCGCCCTCCTCGCCTCCGCCGCGGAGCCTGCCCTGGCGCCTCGACGAGGCTCGCATCCGCGCGGTGTTTCCGCAGATCGCCCTCGGCGTGCAGGCGCTGCACGACGCCCGCTGGCTGCACCGCGACCTCAAGCCCTCCAACGCGATGGTGACCACCGACGGTCGCGCGGTGCTGCTCGACTTCGGCCTCGTCGCGAGCACCCTCGCGGACGCCCAGGCCTCCCTCGACCACGAGGTCATCGGGACGCCGACGTACATGTCCCCGGAGCAGGCGTGCGACGGGCCCATCACCGCCGCGAGCGACTGGTACGCCGTCGGCGTCATGCTCTACGAGGCCCTCACCGGGGCGGCGCCCTTCACCGGGTCGATGTTCCAGGTGCTCCACCACAAGTGCACCCGCGAGCCTGAGGACCCCCGGCGCACCCGACCCGGGCTGCCCGACGACCTCGTCGAGCTCTGCCTCGCGCTGCTCTCCCTCGACCCCCAGCGCCGGCCCTCGGGCCCCGAGGTGCTGCGCCGCCTCTCCGCCGGCCCGGTCGTCGTCGAGCCTCCGGCCTCGCGCGCCAGGGAGCTCCCCTTCGTCGGCCGCTCCCGCCACCTCGACGTGCTGCGCTCGGGCCTCGCCGAGGCGCGCTCGGGCCGCGCCGCCTTCGTCGAGGTCTCAGGGCGGGCGGGCATGGGCAAGAGCGCGCTGGTGCGGCGCTTCCTCGCCGAGCTCGCCGCCGAGCCCGAGGCCCTGGTGCTGCACGGCCGCTGCTACGCCCGCGAGGCCGTCCCCTACAAGGCCTTCGACGGGGTGGTCGACGGGCTCACCCGCCACCTGCGCTCCCTCGGCGCGGCGCGCTCGTCCGTCATCTCCGACGACGCCATCGCCATCCTGGCGAGGCTCTTCCCCGCCTTCGCCCGCCTCCCTCGCGAGGGCGGAGGGGAGTCGCCGCCCGCCCGCGACGCCTCCGAGCTGCGACGCCTCGCCTTCGCCGCGCTTCAGAAGACGCTCGGCGCCCTCGGGGCGCGAGGCCCCGTCGCCCTCGTCGTCGACGACCTCCAGTGGGGCGACGCCGACAGCGCCGCGCTGCTCCTCGAGCTGCTCGCTCCGCCCTCCGCGCCGCCGGTGCTCTTCGTCGCCTGCCACAGCACCGATGAGGCCGAGCAGGGGCCGATGCTCCCGCTCCTGCGCGACGCGCGCGCCCGCGGCGCCCTCGCCGAGCCCTCCGTGGTGGAGGTCGGACCGCTCGACGAGGGCGACGCCTACGACCTCGCCCGGGCGCTGCTCCCCGACGCTCCGGAGTCTTCGGTCCGCGAGGTGGTGCGCGAGGCCGGCGGCAACGCCCTCTTCGTGCGCGAGCTCGCTCGCTCGGTGGCCGGCGGAGGCGCCGCGGTGGGGGCGCTCACGCTCGCGGGCGTGCTCGACGCCCGGGTCGCCCGGCTGCCCCCGGAGGTGCGCACCCTGCTGGGCGTGGTGGCCCTCGCGGGTCACCCCCTCGAGGAGCGCCTCGCCCGGGACGCCGCGGGCCTCGTCGGCGTGGCCTTCGACCGCGCGCTGCGGGTGCTGCTCTCGGCGCAGCTGCTCCGCACCGGCGGCGCGGGCGCCCGCTCCACCCTCGAGGCGCGGCACGACGCCATCCGCGACGCGGCGCTGAAGGGCCTCCCCCCGGCGGCGCTCGAGGACCTCCACCGCAGCCTCGCCCGGGTGCTCGCGGCCGACCCCCACACCCAGCCCGACGCCCTCGCGGCGCACCTCCGCGCCCTCGGCCAGCACCCCGAGGCGCAGCGCCTCGACGAGCTCGCGGGAGACCGTGCGGCCGACGCGCTGGCCTTCGACCGGGCCGCGGCGCTCTACCGCCTGGCGCTCTCCCCGCAGGCCCCGCCGAACGCCCGTTCGCTTCGGGTGAAGCTCGGCGACGCGCTTGCCCACGCGGGAGTCGGGGGCGAGGCCGCCGAGGCCTACCTACTCGCGGCGGTGGAGGCCGCTCCCGAGGAGGCGCTGGAGCTGGAGCGCAGGGCGGCCGAGCAGCTCCTTCGCTCGGGGCACGTCGACGAGGGCGTGGCGGTGATCCGCAGCGTGCTGGTCGAGCTCGGGATGGACTTCCCAGAGTCGCCGTCGGAGGCGAGGGCCTCGCTCGACGCGCGGCGCGCGGCCTTCGACCAGCCCGTGGCCTCGGCGGTGACGGGGCCGCGCGATCCGAGGGCGCTGGCGAAGATGGAGGTGTGCTGGTCGGTGGGCAACGGGCTCGGCGGCGTCTCTCCGGTGGTGGGGGCCGACTTCCACGCGAGGCACGTCGAGCTCGCGCTCCAGGGGGGCGACCCCTACCAGGTGACGAGGGCGCTCGCGTGGGGCGCGATGCTCGCGGCGCAGGAGGGAGGCGCCGGGGCGCTGCGGGCCGAGGCGCTGGCAGAGCGGGCCGAGGCGCTGGCCGAGCGCGCGGACCACGCCCACGGGCTGGGCTGGTCGGTGGCGGCGGCGGCGGTGACTGCCTTCTGCGAGGGGCGCTGGCGGCGCGCGGCGCAGCTCTGCGAGTACGCCTCCGGGCTCTTCCGAGAGCGCTGCGTCGACGTGGCCTGGGAGCTCGGAGAGCTGGAGGTCCGCTGGCACCTCCCGGCGTGCGCGCAGCGGGGCGAGCTGGCGGTGCTCGGGGCAAGGGCGGCGCAGGCGGCGCGCGAGGCCGCGGCGAGGGGCGATCGGTACAACCTCACCAACGTGCGCACCACCCTGGCTCCGCTGGTGCAGCTCGCCCACGACCAGCCCGGCGAGGCGAGGCGCGAGGTGCGCGGCGCGATCGCGGCGTGGTCGTCGAGCGGCTTTCATCTCCAGCACGCCCACGCGGGTCTCTCGCTCGCGAGGATCGACCTCTACGAGGGCGACGCCGCCGGGGCGCTCTCGGGGCTGACGGCGCTGCGAGCCTCCCTCGACGCGGCGCAGTTGATGGAGCTGCTCACCGTGAGGGTGGCGTGGCACCACCTCCGGGGCCTCGCGGCGGCGGCCGCGGCGTACGGTCGCGAGGGCTCGGCCCGTCGGGCGCTGCTGAGGGCGGCGGTCGCCTCGGCGAGGGCGCTGAGGGCCGAGGGCCGAGACTGGACCGAGGGCGTGGCCCTCGGGGTGGCGGGCGCGGTGCATCGGGCGCGCGGCGAGACTGCGAGGGCGGTGGCCGCGTGGCGGCGGGCCGAGGCGCAGTTCGTGCTGACGGAGATGACGCTCCACGCGATGTCGGCGCGGCGGGCGGTGGCTCGCGCGACGGGCGATGCGGCGGGAGTCCGCGGGGCCGAAGGGGCGATGGTAGGGCGGGGCGTGACGTCGCCCGCGCGCTGGAGCGCGACGGTGGTCGGCGACGACCGCATCGGCGGCGACGGATGAGGGGGAGAGGAGCGACGGATGAATGAGCTGAAGACGCCGGATCTGCTGATCGAGGTGAGAGAGGAGGAGGCGCCCCCGACGCTGGTGCTGTCCTGGCGAGGGCGCAGCGCCGACCGCTACCCCGCCCAGGTGCTGGGGCCCTTCTTCGCCGAGGCGCTTGAGCGCGCGGCGGCGCTCGGGGCAACCGTGGAGATGCGCTTCCACGCGCTCGAGCACTTCAACTCGTCGACGATCACGGCGGTGATCGAGCTGATCCAGGACGCTCGCGCTCGCGGGGTGCGGCTGGTCATCGCGTACGACGGCTCGGTGAAGTGGCAGCGGCTGAGCTTCGACGCGCTGAGGGTCTTCAACCGCGGCGACGCGCTGCTGGAGCTGAGGCCCTCATGAACAACGCGGCGTTCAGGTTCCTGATCGATGTGCCGGTGAGCACGCAGTGGCGCAACATCGAGCTGCTGCGGGCGTCGGTGCAGAGCTGCCTCGAGGCGGTGTTCTCCGACGTGGAGGGCAGCGACGCGATCGCGATGGTGACCGGCGAGCTGCTGGAGAACGCCGTGAAGTACGGCCACTGGACCCAAGGGAACGGGGTGTTCCGGCTGCGGGTGTGGGGCGACGAGGACACCGGGCACATCGAGGTCGAGAACCCGGTGGGCGCCGACGACCAGGGCCCCCGCCGGGTGGGCGAGATCCTGGAGTGGATGGAGGGCTTCGCGACCCCGGAGGAGGCCTACCAGGCCCGGCTGCTCCAGGTGGCCTCGGCGCCGCGAGGCACCGCGAGCGGGCTCGGGCTCGCGAGGGTGGTCTACGAGGGCGGCTGCCGGCTGAGCGCAGAGACCTCCGACGGGATGTTCAGGATGAAGGCCGAGATGCCGCTGACACGGCGCTGAGCGTGTCGGTGGCACACCGTGCCGGTGCCACCCTCCGGTGATCAAAACCACTGGAAAACACGGTCGATCCGCAGTGGCATATCCGTTGAAGAGTGTTCTTCCATCAACACAGAGGCAGCGCCGATGACCACTCACCTCGAAGTGGCTTCACCGTCGCTCCCGATACCTCGATGGAGCACTCGCCATGATCCTCTCTCTCGTCATCACCCTCGTCAGCTTCGCCTTCGCGGGTCTCGTGTTCTGGAAGACCTTCCTTCCGATGATGAAGAGCGCCAACCGGCTCATGGGGCAGCTCGGAGACCAGGCCGCGGAGCGCAACCAGCTCCTGGCCCAAGGGGTCCCCGGCAACGCCCGCGTGCTCTCCCTGGAGGGCACCGGAACCCTCGTGAACAACGCCCCCCAGGTGGTGATGGGCCTCGAGGTACACCCCGCCACCGGCGCGGCGCCCTTCCACGTCCGCTGCATCTCGCTGGTTTCGCAGTTCCAGATCCCGCAGGTGCAGCCGGGGTGCATGGTTCCGGTGCGCTTCGACCCGGGCAACCCGCAGCGCGTCGCCCTCGCGATCTGACCCGCCGCCGCGCCGGGGGGGGCCGCGCTGCTCAGCGACCGCGCAGCTCGTAGCCGAGCAGCGTCAGGTCGTCGGGCAGCGCCTCCGCCCCTCGGAAGCGATCGAGCCCCGCCACCGCCTCACGCATCACCTCCGCGAGCTCCCCTGGCGCCCCGAGCGCCGCCAGCACCACGTCCTCCTCGGCCTTCTCCCCGTCGGGGTTCCACTGGTCGAGCAGGCCGTCGGTGTAGGCGTAGAGCCGGTCGCCCGCCCGCAGCTCGGCCTCCCGGTCGACGAACACCGCCGCCGCCGTCATGCCCACGAAGGGCCCCGGCTCGTAGAGCTCGATCACCTCGCCCCCTCTCAGCAGCATCAGCGGCAGCTGACCCGCGTTGGCGTAGCGGAGCGTCGCGCCCCCGCCGGGCAGCGTGCGCAGGTCGAAGCAACACGCCGCGAAGCGCATCTGCCGGTCGGGGTGCATCGCGATGGCGTCGGCGTTGAGCTTCGAGAGCAGCGCCGCGGGGGTCGCCGCACCGGCCTTGTGCCGCTCGTAGAGGGTCTTCACCACCATGGTGCGAAGGCTGGCCTGCACCCCGTGGCCGACCGTGTCCGCGAGCAGCGAGCGTAGCGATCCGCCCGGTCCAGGGGAGACGTCGTAGAGGTCGCCGCCGACGATCTCCGCGGGCTGGTAGCAGGCGTGCACCGAGAGCTCCGGGACGCGCAGCTCGGCGAGCGAGGGGAGCATCGCGCGCTGGAAGGCCCCGGCCTCGCGCAGGTCGGCGTCGAGCACGGCGCGGCGGGACTCCAGCTCGCGGTTCTTGCGCTGAAGCTCAAGGCTCACCTCGCGGGCGTGCTGCTCCGAGGCCTCCAGCCTACGCAGCGCCTCGAGCAGCCGCTCCTCGGCGGCGCGGCGCTCGCTCACGTCGCGGATGATGCCGCTGAAGAAGCACGCCTCGTTGACCCGCCATCGGGCGAGCGAGAGCTCGACCGGGAAGAGCGTGCCGTCCTTGCGAAGGCCCTCCAGGGTGACCGTGCGGCCGATCACCCTGGGCTCGGCCCCGTCGCGCAGCCTCGCCACCCCGCGCTCGTGCGCCTCGCGGTAGGCGGGGGGGATGATCCTGGTGAGGGGCTCGCCCATCACCTCGGCCTCGGAGTAGCCGAAGATGCGCTCGGCGCAGTCGTTCCAGAAGGTGACGCGGCCGTCGATGTCGGCGCTCACGATGGCGTCGTTGGCCGAGCGGGCCACCGCCCTGAAGCGGCTCTCCGACTCGGCCAGCGCCCTCGTCGTCCAGCGCTGCTGGATCACCTGCCCCAGCTCCTCGCCCAGCACCTCCAGCGCGTCTCGCAGGGGCGCGTCGACCTCGATCGCGTCGCACGCGAAGAACTCCAGCACCGCCACCACGCGCTCGCCCGCCCGCACCGGAAACGCGAAGCCCGCCACCACCTCGATGCCCGGGTCGAGCGTCGCGCGGGGGAAGTTCGGGTCCGAGTGGACGTCCTCGACGAGCACCGCGCTCCCGCTGGCGAGCACCCTCCCGGGCAGCCCGACGCCCGGCTCCAGCCGCGTCGCCTCGGTGGCCGCGCGAAAGCGGGCGAACCCGTCGGGCGCGTCGGAGCACCACAGCCCCGCCGACACCAGCTCGCCGGTGCCGTCGTGGGCCAGCACGTACGCGTGGCCCAGCGCCCAGCCCGTCGCCACCCTCACGCCACGCAGCGCCGCCCGCAGGATCTCCTGCACCGACCCGGCCGACTGCGCGCCCCGCAGCGAGTCCTTCAGCGCGCTCGCGGCGCGGCGCTCCAGCTTGAGTGCGTCCATCGGCGCGATCAAAGCCGATGGGCCCCTCGGCTGTCGACCACCTCGTGCGGAGGGCTCCGCGGCGGGGGAGGCCGTCGGGGCGACCCGGCCGTCACGGCGTGCAGGTCATGATCCGTCGGATCTGCGGCACCAGCGTCGAGGCGAACACCGGCGGCGAGGAGAGCGAGAAGCGCCCCGGCGAGACGAGGGCCCGGGTGCGGAACTGCGCGTCGACATAGACCACCGCGTCGGGCCCGACGCTCACCGGCACCACCGCAGCGTAGACGTTGGCCGATCGGCGGGCGAGCGCCACGCTGGCGAAGGTGAGGGCGCGGTCGCCGCTCCACCAGAAGCGAACCTCCTCGACGGGCAGCGCGCTCACGGTCTCGTCGACGAGGGCGGTCACCAGCGTCGCCCCGGCCGCGGGGGTGAGGGTCATGGTGGGGGAGGAGGGCAGCCTGGCGTAGTCCGAGACGCCGGTGAGGTAGCGGCCGAACCACATCCGCTGCGCGCCCTTCGCACGGAGGTCGGCGCGCTCCTCGATGGCGGCGCGCGACTCGATGCCCGTGAGCGAGTAGCAGCCGTGGTCGAAGTTGCCCGAGAGCGACATGCGCCGCCGCGCCGGGGGGAGCGCGTCGAAGGTCGCCAGGTGCGCCGTGAGCGGGAAGAACTCGTCGGTGGTGCCGTTCATCATCAGCACGTTGCCCGCGGTGCCGCGCACCCGGTCGGGGGAGACCACGGTCTCGAGCAGCCGGGTCCACCCGGGGGAGGTGGTGTCGAGCCCCGCGGCGGTGAGGAGCGAGTGCTGCCACGCGTTGGGAGCGCGCGTGGCGACGTCCCAGGCGAGCGTCCCGGAGAGCGCCACCGCGGCGACGATGCGGTCGTCGGTCCCCGCGGCGACGAGGGTGGCGACGGAGCCCGCGGAGAAGCCGGTCATCCCGAGGCGGGAGCCGTCGACCTCGGGGTGCGACGCGAGGCAGGTGAGCCCCCGCATCGCCGCGGTGACATGACCCCAGAACCAGCTCCCTCGCGGGTCGCGGAGCGTGTCGAACATCCGTCGCCCCCGGTCGTAGGCCGAGGCCCTGCCGCCAGAGGTGTTCGACGGGAGCGTTCCGCCGCCCGGACCCGTGTACGCGAGCACGGTCGTACCGGTCCTCGCCGCTAGCCCCGCGGCGGCTCCCTCGTCCGCGGCTCCGCCGAGCCCGTGCGCGAGGATCACCCCCGCGCTCCGACCGGAGAGCCCCGCCGGTCGAGCGAGGTACCCGCGGATCGTGATGGGCACCAGCACCCCGTCGATGGACTCCCACGACTGGTAGCTGGCGTCGCGCACCTGCACGAGCGCTCCCTCGTGGAAGACCGTCCGCGCCGATCCGTAGGTGCACGCCGCGCCCCGCGCATCGCGGATCGCCGCGAGGTCGAAGAGCGGACCCATCACCGGCGGAGCATCCACCGCGTCTGCGGGAGGCGGCGCAGCGGGCGAGTCGAGGTTCACGACGTCGGCTGCATCAGAGGGAGCCGATGCGTCCGGCGAGTCGAGGGTCGCGGCGTCGGCGACCGGGCGATCGTCGGGGAGCGCGCGATCGTCCTGCGTCGCTGGCAGATCGACGACGCCCGCCTCGACGACTGGCGGGCTCACGTCGTCCGAGGGAGCGCAGCCCGCCAGGAGCGCGAGCGGCGCGACAGCCCACAGGGCCCATGCGCGATGTCTGACCACGGCGAGACGATACGCCTTCTGCTCGACGACCGCGCCGGGTGGCACACGCGGTCGACGTGTCACTGGCACTCCCCCGAGCGAGCGCGGTCACCGCGAGAAAACCGCCAAATTCAAGGCACGTGGCGTTGGCCTCGCGCTTGCGATGGTCCCTCCGCGGAGACCATCACCATGAACAAGAACCTCTCTCTTCTCATCACGGCATCGACCCTTCTCGGATGTGGCCAGGGCTACGACGAGGCCGCCAGCGCCGCCTCGGCCGTCACCGTCTCGGGCGTCACCTTCGTCTCTGGCGTCGGCATCGCCGCCGAGCACTGCCGGCTGCCCGCAACGCTGCTCGCCCAGGTGGGCGCCGGGCGTCAGGTGCGGCTGGTGCGCTCGAACCCCGCGGGCCTCGCGCTCTGCACCGTCGACGCCGTCGCGGCCGTGCAGGTCGAAGGCGAGGCGCCTCGCGCGGAGATGGACGCCGCCTCGCTCCGGGGGCGCTTCAACCTCTCCAGCAGCGCAGCCCTCACGGTCTCGAGCGTGACCGTGAGCAACCAGCTCGCAGGCGGCGTCGAGGGGCCCATCGCGGTGCAGCAGACCGGCGCCTCGCCGAGCTTCACCTTCGCCGCCCCCGACGTGCAGGAGTGGCGCAGCCAGACGATGCCCGCGAGCGCCAACCGGGTGGCCTACACCGCGCCGCACGGGATCATCGAGACCGGCACGCACAACCAGGTGACCGCGGCCCTCGGCGCGCAGTGGAGCGCGGGCTGGATCGGGATGTACCGACAGACCTCCACCTCGGCGGGCTTCGCGCAGTACCACACGACCTCGACGGAGCTCAGCGCCGTGAGCTTCCCCGGCCTCGGGGCGATGCTCGGCGCGGGCTTCCGCTACGCGGTGTCCTTCCACGGCTTCGGAGACTGCGAGGGCTGCGGCGACGTGTTCGTGGGCGGCGGCGAGGACCCGACCTTCCGCGGCGGGGTGGCCGAGATGCTGCGCGAGGCGCTCGTGCCCGTGAGCGGCGTCGCGCCGACGGTGGTGGTGGCCGGCCCTGGCGCGGACCTCGGTGGCGCCGCGGCGCTGAACTTCGTGAACGTCCTCGCGGGCGGCCACGGGCTTCAGCTCGAGCAGTCGCTGGCGGTGCGTCAGTCGGTCACCTGGCGCACCGCCGTCGCGACGAGCGTGCGGGCGTACATGGACTGCCTCATCGAGGGCGCGGACGTCCCCAGCGGGGCGCTCTCCGCCGCCGCCCCGACGTACTCCGTGGACGTGGCCAGCTATGTCGGAGGCGCCTGCCCCCGGGCGACGGTGGAGATCGTCGCCGACGCGGCGCCCGCGGTCATCACCGGCGAGGGCGCGAGCTGCGCGGAGGGAGCGAGGGCGCACGTCGACGTGTTCCGCCGCCGGGGGGACGGCTCCTTCCAGCGGGTGGGCGGCGGGTACCGCGTCGGGGTGGCGGGGGCGAGCGGCTGCGAATGGAGCGACGAGGCCGGCTACGTGACCCCCTCCGGCGAGGGGGCCTCGGCCGGGTTCTTCAGGGTGGTGGTTCGGGCCAACCACGCCGAGGGGTCGATCCAGTCGGCGAGGGTTCACGCGAACTCCTGAGGCCCGTCGCCGCAATCCGCGTCCCCGGGCTCGCATGGTCCGTTGACGAGTCCAGGGGGCGGACGCTAGACACGCGGCCAACATGAGCCAACGGACGTTCAACCCATTCGGTGCGCGCGCAACCTTTGACGCCGGTGATGGCCCCCTCGGCATCCATCGGCTCGAACACCTGGAGAAGTCCGGCGTGGCCTCGTCCATCGACAGCCTCCCGGTGTCCATCCGGGTGCTGCTCGAGGCCGTGCTCCGCAACTGCGACGGCTTCGAGGTCAGCGAAGAGGACGTCCGGCGCCTCGCGAAGTGGAACGCTCCCGCCCCTCAGGCGGTCGAGCTGCCCTTCAAGCCCGCTCGGGTGATCCTGCAGGACTTCACCGGCGTGCCCGTGGTGGTCGACCTCGCGGCGATGCGCTCGGCCGTCGCCCGCCTGGGCGGCGACCCCAAGAAGATCAACCCGCTGGTTCCGGTCGACCTGGTCATCGACCACTCGGTGCAGGTCGACCACTTCGGCGCCAGCGACTCGGTCTCGCTCAACCTCCAGGTGGAGTTTCACCGCAACCGCGAGCGCTACCAGTTCTTGAAGTGGGGGCAGAACGCCTTCCAGGACTTCACCGCCGTCCCGCCGGGGATGGGCATCGTGCACCAGGTCAACGTCGAGCGCCTCGCCACCGTGGTGCGCACCGGCAAGGACGCCGAAGGGGCCGTGGCCTTCCCCGACACCCTCGTCGGCACCGACTCGCACACCACCATGATCAACGGCCTCGGGGTCGTCGGCTGGGGCGTCGGCGGCATCGAGGCCGAGGCCGTGATGCTCGGCCAGCCGCTCTTCATGCTCACCCCGCAGGTCGTCGGCGTGAAGCTCTCGGGCGAGCTGCGCCCCGGCGTCACCGCCACCGACCTCACGCTCACCATCACAGAGCTCCTTCGAAAGAAGGGCGTCGTCGACAAGATCGTCGAGTTCTACGGGCCCGCGATCTCCCACATCGCCGTCGCCGACCGCGCCACCATCGCCAACATGGCGCCGGAGTACGGCGCGACCATGGGCTTCTTCCCGGTCGACGCGCTCACGCTGGAGTTCCTGCGGCGCACCGGGCGCCCGGCGGAGGTGGTGCGCACCGTGGAGTTCTACTCCAAGGAGCAGGGCCTCTTCCGCACCGACGCCTCGCGCGACCCGGTGTTCACCGACACCGTCGAGCTCGACATCGGCACCGTGGTCCCGACGCTCGCAGGCCCCAAGCGCCCGCAAGACCGCGTCGCCCTCTCGGCGATGAAGTCCTCCTTCAAGAAGGCCCTCCAGGCGCCGGTGAAGGACCGCGGCTTCGGCCTGAGCGAGTCCGACACGCGCACCACCACCACGGTCACCGCCCGCGGCCAGACCGTCGAGATCGGCCACGGCGCGGTGGTCATCGCGGCCATCACCAGCTGCACCAACACCTCCAACCCCTCGGTGATGCTCGCCGCGGGCCTTCTGGCGCAGAACGCCGTGGCCAAGGGCCTCACGGTCGCCCCCGCGGTGAAGACCTCGCTCGCCCCGGGCTCTCGCGTGGTGACCGACTACCTCCGCGAGTCGGGCACGCTCCCGGCGCTGGAGAAGCTCGGCTTCAACGTGGTCGGCTACGGCTGCACCACCTGCATCGGCAACAGCGGTCCGCTGCCTGACGAGGTCTCCGGCCCGCTCTCTCACACCAGCCTGGTGGCCTCTGCGGTGATCTCGGGCAACCGCAACTTCGAGGGCCGGGTACACCCGCAGGTGAAGGCCAACTACCTGGCCTCGCCGCCGCTCGTGGTCGCCTACGCCATCGCCGGCACCGTCGACCGCGACCTCACCACCGAGCCCCTCGGCACCGGCAGCGACGGCAAGCCCGTCTTTCTGAAGGACGTCTGGCCGAGCGACGCCGACGTCGCCCAGGCGGTGGAGAAGTGCATCACCCCGGCGATGTACCAGGACACCTACAAGACCGTGTACGACGGCACCGCGGAGTGGAAGTCGATCCCGACGACCACGGGCGAGCTCTACGCCTGGGACGACGCCTCGACGTACATCCAGCACCCGCCCTTCTTCTCCGACCTCACGCTGACCCCCGACGCCCTCAAGCCCGTCGCAGGCGCCCGGGTGCTGGCCTTCCTCGGCGACTCGGTGACCACCGACCACATCTCCCCGGCGGGCGACATCGCGGCCGACAGCCCCGCTGGGCGCTACCTCCAGTCGCTCGGGGTCGTGAAGGCGGGCTTCAACTCCTACGGCTCCCGCCGCGGCAACGACCGGGTGATGGTGCGCGGCACCTTCGCCAACATCCGGCTGAAGAACCTGCTGGTCCCCGGCGTCGAGGGCGGGGTCACCACGCACCTCCCGTCGGGCGACCGCCTCGCGATCTTCGACGCGGCGGAGCGGTACAGGTCCGAGGGGGTTCCGCTGATCGTGATCGCGGGCAAGGAGTACGGGACGGGCTCGTCGCGCGACTGGGCGGCCAAGGGCACGCTGCTGCTGGGCGTGCGGGCCGTGATCGCCGAGAGCTTCGAGCGCATCCACCGGGCCAACCTGGTGGGCATGGGCGTGCTGCCGCTGGTGTTCCGCGCGGGCGAGAACGCCGAGCTGCTCGGCCTGACGGGCCGCGAGGCGTACACGATCGAGGGCATCGACGACACCATCGGGGTGCGCCAGGCGCTCACCGTGCGCGCGCTCCGCGACGACGGCACCGAGCGGGTCTTCACCGCCATCGCGCGGCTCGATACCCCGGTCGACGTCCTCTATTACAAGAACGGCGGCATCCTCCAGACGGTGCTCCGCAACCTCGTCAAGCAGGGCTGATCGCAGCCCTCGAAGGGTCCCTCCCCACGACCGGGGAGGGGCCCCTCTCTCCCCTCAAGCCGGGACGGCGTCGGGCTCCCCCGCGGCGGGTGGCATCGACTCGCTGAAGCGCTGGTGATCCACCGGCGCGACCTTCTCGAAATCGGGCACGAGGGCGTGGCCGTTCCAGCGGTGCAGGCCGCCGGAGAGGCGTCCGTTCTCAGCGCGCAGCCAGATCACGGGCTTGCCTCGCGGGTCGACCGGGATGCTGCACTCCAGGTCGCGGTACGCGGCCGACCAGGTGCCCGAGTTGCCGAAGAAGACCCCGTCGCTCCAGCGGCCGTAGGGGACGTGCGTGTGGCCGAAGATCACGGCCTTGAGCCGGTAGATCTTCTGGATGATCTCGGCGCGCGTGGCGATGAGCCGGTAGTTGTCGTCGAGGGTGATCTTCGGGGTCGCGAGCTCGTACGCGGCGAAGAGCAGCGGCAGCCCGATGGCGATGCCCACGGCGGTGCGGTTGCGGAAGAACGCGGGCGTGAGGACGGCGACCGCGGAGAGGGTGCCGAGGGTCATGCGGTCGACCCAGAACTCGCGAAGCACCCGGTGGAAGGACTCCTCGGCGGGCGCGGCGAAGAGCTCGCGGTGCTGGGCGATGTCGTCGACGTCGGCGCCGGTCTCGTGCGCGGCCGCCTGGGCGTCCTGGTCGGCGCGGTCGGGGGAGCCCTTGTCCCGGCCGAGCGCGACCCGGATGGCGATGGTGAAGGCGCCCTTCAGCCACGTCAGCGCCAGCGAGTGGTCGGTGAACATGTAGTGCTTGAACCAGTGGCGGAGGTACCCGTCGAGGTCCATGAGGAAGGACGCGTCGACGTGGGGGTTGAGGAAGCCCAGTCGGGAGCCCAGCAGGCGGAAGGCCATCGAGCCGACGGTGGCGTGGATCTCCCGGTCGTGCCCCCGCTCCGGCGGCATGAAGGGGGCCATCGGGTAACGGAACGAGCAGTACGTGTCGTACTGGTTGCCGTGCTCGACGTGGATGCCGTCGGGGCCCTGCCAGAACCACGTGCGGAAGAGCACGTTGTCGCCGAAGCGCACGTGGCCCGCGGCGTTGGCCAGGCGCTCCCTCAGCCGGATGCGCACCCCGGGGAAGCCGAGCTGCGGGTCGTGGTTGCCCGAGACGAAGATCACCCGGTGACCCGCGCGCAGCAGTCGGGCGAGGGCGGCGACATAGCCCTCGTGGTCGGCGAGGATGCGGTCGAGGAGGTCGATGGCGATGGGCTCGGTGCGGGGGAGGTCCTCGAAGAGGGCCTTGCCGTCGATCACCCGCCCGGCGTCGAAGTCGAAGAGGTCGCCGTTGAAGACAAGGTCGAGGCGGTCGTCGGGGTCGAGGGCTCCACCCAGCAGGTGATCGACCACGGCCGCGAACTCCGTGTCGGGGAAAAAGGGGTTCTGTCGCCAGCGCATCCAGAGGTCGTCGCCGGGGACGCCCTCGCAGAGATGCACATCCGAGATGACCAGCGTGTGACGCAAAGTTCTTACGGTCTCCAGGCCCACAGGATGACCCATTTCGCGGCCCCGTGGGCAGACCGAGGCATGATAGAAAACCGCGTCCACCGGGGCGGATGCGAGAACACGTCCGCCGTATCGGACCAGCGAAGGCGAGCGATGGCCCAAGAGTACGTGCTTCAGATGTTGGATGTCCGGAAGGTGCACCCCCCGAAGAAGGAGGTGCTCAAGGGCATGACCCTGGCGTTCCTACCCGGGGCGAAGATCGGCGTGCTCGGGTCCAACGGGTCGGGCAAGAGCTCGCTGCTCCGCATCATGGCGGGCGTCGACAAGGAGTACACGGGCGAGGTCATCCGGGCGAAGGGGATGCGCTTCGGCTTCCTCACGCAGGAGCCCGCGCTCGACCCGGCGCTCGACGTGCGAGGCAACGTCGACCTCGGCGTGGCCCCGGTGCGCGCGCTGCTCGCCCGCTACGAAGAGCTGTCGATGAAGCTCGGCGAGTCGATGCCCGAGAAGGCCTACGAGAAGCTGATGGACGAGTTCACCCGCACCCAGGAGGCCATCGACGCCACCGACGCGTGGAACCTCGACCGGCAGGTGGAGGTGGCGATGGACGCGCTGCGCCTGCCGCCGGGCGACGCCGACGTGACGAGGCTCTCGGGCGGCGAGCGCCGACGCGTGGCCCTCTGCCGGCTGCTGCTGGAGAAGCCCGACGTGCTGCTGCTCGACGAGCCCACCAACCACCTCGACGCCGAGAGCGTCGACTGGCTGGAGCAGCACCTCCACGCCTTCCCCGGAACCGTCATCGCCGTCACCCACGACCGCTACTTCCTCGACAACGTCGCGGGGTGGATCCTCGAGCTCGACCGCGGCGAGGGCCACCCCTTCAAGGGCAACTACACCAGCTGGCTGGAGCAGAAGCAGGCCCGGCTCGCGCTCGAAGAGAAGCAGGAGAGCGCCCGCCGTCGCACCCTCGCTCGCGAGCTGGAGTGGGTGCGGCTCTCGCCTCGCGCTCGCCAGGCCAAGAGCAAGGCGAGGCTCGCGGCCTACGAGGCCATGGCCTCGGACGCGGGCAACGAGAAGGCCACCCAGGCGGAGCTGCAGATCCCGCCCGGTCCGCGCCTCGGAGACCTGGTCATCGAGGTGCGCGACCTGCGCAAGGGCTTCGGCGACCGGGTGCTGGTGGACGGGCTCTCCTTCGACCTGCCGCGCAACGGCATCGTCGGCATCATCGGCCCCAACGGCACCGGCAAGACCACGCTCTTCAAGATGCTCGCCGGGGTGGAGAAGCCCGACTCCGGCACCGTGCGCTTCGGCGACAGCACGTTGATCTCCTACGTCGATCAGTCGCGCGACGCGCTCAACGCCGACAACAACGTCTGGCAGGAGATCTCCGAGGGGAGCGACTCGATCGACATCGGCAAGCGCTCGATCCCGTCGAGGGCCTACGTGTCGGGCTTCGGCTTCAAGGGCAGCGACCAGCAGAAGCGCGTCGGGGACCTGTCGGGCGGGGAGCGAAACCGGGTGCACCTCGCCAAGCTGCTGAAGAAGGGCGGCAACGTTCTGCTGCTCGACGAGCCCACCAACGACCTCGACGTGGACACCCTGCGCGCGCTGGAGGACGCCCTCACGGACTTCGCCGGCTGCGTGCTGGTGATCTCGCACGACCGGTGGTTTCTCGACCGCATCGCGACGCACATGCTGGCCTTCGAGGGAGACAGCCGGGTGGTGTTCTTCGAGGGCAACTACCACGACTACGAGGCCGATCGGGTGAAGCGCCTCGGCGCCGAGGCGGCCCGGCCCACTCGGGTGAAGTTCAAGAGGCTGGCCTGACCGATGGACCTCGCGCAACGACAGGGCCGGGCGCTGCTGGCCGCGGTCAAGGACAAGGGCTTCACCCCGCGGCGCAAGGACATCGCCGCGCTTGTGGGGCTGCTCGACACCGACGACGACGACGCAGTGGACGACATCCTCCGCGCGGTGCTGGCTCACCCCGAGGAGGCGCTCGAGCGGGCGATGGAGCGCTTCCCGGAGGCCCGTCCGCCGACGCGCGGTCGGCTGGTGAAGATGGTGGGGCGGCTGCTCGCGGTGCCCGCGCTGGCTCCTCGCACGGAGGAGGTCTGGCGTTGGGTGATGGAGCGCCTTGAGGACGCCGACCCGAAGACGCGTCGCAACGCCATCCTGGTGATGGGGCGCTGCCCGCTGCCTGAGGCCGAGGACGCGCTGCTCGCCGCCTGGGAGCGGGAGGAGCGGGTCGACCACCGGGTGTCCGTGGCGCAGTCGCTGGGCCGCGTCGGCGGCGCGAAGACCCGGGCGCTGATGCAGCGCGTGGCGAGCGGAGACCCGAGGCTGCAGAAGGCCATCGACCAGGCCTCGCTGATGGTGGAGCGCACCATGCATCGGGGCGCCGGGTCGGCGGTCGAGCCCCGGGGCGTGCCTCGCGCGGCGGCCAACGTGGAGCTCACCTGCAAGCGGGGCCTGGAGTCGCTGCTGGCGGCGGAGTTCGACTCGTCGTGGGGGCCTGTGGTGATGGGCCCAGGGCGGGTCAGGGTGATGCTCTCCGGGTCGCTGGAGACCATCTTCCGCTCTCGCATCTTCCAGTCGATGGCCTTCGTGATCGCTCCGGTGATGAAGCCCGCGGACGGGGACATCGCCGAGGCCGTGGTGTCGGCGGTGCTGTCCCCCGGGTCGCTGCGCATCCTGGAGAGCTTCACGCTGCGCACGATCCGGTATCGCATCGAGTGGGCCGAGGGAGGCCACCGCAGGGCGCTCACCTGGCGGGTGGTCTCGCGCATCGCGGCGCTCTGCCCGGCGCTGGTCAACGACCCCAAGGACAGCACCTGGGAGGTGCTGGTGCGCGAGATGCCCGACCGGGTGCAGGTGCTCCTCCGGCCTCGCAAGCTGAGCGATCCGCGCTTCGGGTACCGCCGGGCCGAGGTCGCGGCGGCCTCGCACCCTACGGTTGCCGCGGCGCTGGCGCGGGTGGCGGGTGTGTCCGCCGACGACGTGGTGTGGGACCCCTTCGTGGGCTCCGGGCTGGAGCTGGCCGAGCGAGGGAGGCTCGGGCCCTACGCGCGGATGGAGGGCCGTGACCTGGAGGCTACGGCGCTGGATGCGGCGAGGCTCAACCTCACGGGCTTTGCGAGGGTGAGCCTGGTGCAGGGCGACGCGCTCGACCCGGCGCCGGAGGGGGTGTCGCTGATCCTGACCAATCCCCCGATGGGGCACCGGGTGGGCTTCGGGCAGGACGTGGGGGCGATGCTGGAGCGCTTCGTCTCCCACGCGGCGCGCTCGCTCATCCCGGGCGGGCGCATGGTGTGGCTCTCTCCGATGGACCCTCGGGTGAGGCAGGCGGGCGTGCGCGCGGGCTTGCGTCTCGCCCAGTGGCAGCGCATCGATCTGGGCGGGCTCGACGTCGAGCTCCAGCGCCTCGAGCGCCCCCTCTGAGAGGACTGATCCGCATGCAGCAGTTCACGGTGCGCAGACTCTCGGTGGGCTTCGGTCCCTCGGCGCGGCCGGCGCTGCAGCGCGACCTCGACGCGATGGCGGCCTCCGTCGACCTGGGCTCCGACGAGGGTCGGCTCGACGCGCTCCACCGCATCGCGGGTCGGCTCCTCGCCGACGGCGCGTCGGCCTCGCATGCGCTCCTCGTCGACGCGCGCAGGTCGCTCGACGAGGCGCCGCCCTTCTTCGACGCCATGGCCGACGAGCTGCGCAGCCGCTACCCGATCGAGACGAGGCGCAACGAGCTGAGCGCTCCCGCTGTGGTGGAGGGCGACCTCACGGTGCCCGGGCACCTCGTGGTGAGCGTGGTGCTCGGGGCCGTCGGCGAGCTCGCGCCGTGCCGCGCCGACGACCGGGCGGGTCTGCTCTCGACGCTCTCCTCGCTCCGAGCGCTCGACGCCACGGTCGTGGCGCTGGAGGTGATCTGGTCCCCTTCGGTCGACACCGACCGGATGAGCCTCTACGCCATGACCACCCGCTACCCGGAGCTCACCGCGCTCGATGCGTGACCCTCTCCGATGCGCCCCGCTCGCGCTCTCGCTCCTCGCCGGCTGCGCGACCGCTCGCCCCTCGGCCGCCCCGACGACCCCCTCCGGCGACCGCGCCGCGCCCGCCCCCGTGACCACCTCGCCCCGCGCTCCGGTGCCCGAGCTGGCCGAGCGCGTGGCGCTGGTGCGACAGGCCTTCCGGGCGCGCGGGGCCCACCCCTTCGAGGAGCTGCCGGTGATGTTCCTGCGGCAGGGCAGGGCGCAGGGCACGACGCTTCGGGTGGAGCGCCCGCAGTGCCTCGGCTTTACCGCGGTGGGTATGCCCGAGATGGGCAACCTCGACCTCCGGGTGCTCAACGGCGACGGGGTCGAGCTCGGCCACGACACCCGCGACGACGCGCACCCCTTCGCGCGCGCCTGCGTCACCTCGCCCTCGACCCTCTTCGTGATGACCAGCGCCGTCGTCGGCACCGGGGAGGTCGCGCTGCTGGCGATGGCCGACCCGCCGCCGCTCGCGCCTCCCCTCGGCGACGTGCTCCGCGACCGTCCGCGGGGCGTCGCCAACGGCGTGCGCACCCCGCGAGGCGCGCTCGGCCGAGACCCCGCGGTGCGCCCCCCGGCGCAGGCCATCGAGACGGCGCTGGCCTCGTTCGCCGCGCGCGGCTACCGGCGCGAGGGGGCGGTGGTCCACGGCAACATGCCCCGAGGCCGCAGCGAGCAGCACCCGTGGGAGCTCACCGCCGGCCGCTGCTACACCGCCATGGCCTTCGGCGGAGAGCGCGTCGAGGACATCGACATCGTGGTGCGCGCCCCCTCCGGGGTGATCCTCGGGCAGGACGTGGGGCTCGACGCCCGGCCCGAGGTGGCCTTCTGCGCGAGCGACAGCGGCCCGCACGCCATCGAGCTGCGGCTCTACTCCGGCTCCGGCGAGTGGTCGCTCGCGGTGGCCGAGGCCCCGACGCCCGACCGGCTCCTGGCGCCCGGGGCGCTGCCCGACCGTCTGCGGGCCGCTGCCGTGGCCATCGACGCCTCCGCGCGCTCGGAGGGCTGGGCGATCGCCTCGGCCCCGGTGCTCGGGTCGGCGTGGATTGGCGCCGAGCACCGGCTGCCGGTGACCCTCCGCGCGGGCGAGTGCTACCGCTACGCGGCGGTGGCGGTGCCCGGGGTGGTCGACCTCTGGCTCACGAGGCCCGACGGGGCGCTGCTCTCGGCGTACACGGGCGCTCGCTCTCCGGCGCAGATCTGGGCCTGCCCGACACGCACCACGCGGGCGTACCTGCACGCGCGCACGCCTTCTGGACGAGGAGAATTCGCGCTGTGGGGATATCGACAGGAGGCGCCCCGATGAGGGCGCGCGCGGCCATCGCTCTGGCGCTCGGCTCCGCGGTGGGATGCCACCGTCAGGCGGGGCCCACGCTCCCCGTCGCCGCCACGGCGACGACGCCCGGGGGCGGGGCCGACGAGGTGCTGAGGGCGCGGGTCGACGAGCTGCGCGCGAGCGTGGCGACCGGGAGCGTGCGCTTCGAGCGGGTGCTCTCCCGAGGCTTCCTCACGCCGCACGGGCAGGTGACCAGCGCGATCGACGTCGCGGCGGGGGAGTGCGTCTCCGTGGTGGCCGTAGGGTCCGGGGCCATCCGTGACCTCGACGCGCATTTCTACGACCCGAGCGGCGACCTGGTGGTGGAGGACGTCGAGCCCGACGCGCACCCCACGGTGCAGCTCTGCGCCACGGCCCCTCGTCGGATCTACCATGCTCTCGAGGCCTTCGACGGCCAGGGGGCCTACGCGGTGCTGCTCTTCAAGAGCGACCGATCGGGCCTCGAGGTCGTGGCGCGCGCGATGGGCGGCCACCCCGGCGCATCCACCGGCGCCGCCGGGGGGGACGCCGCGCTCGAGCGCCGGGTGACGACCTTCCGCGACGGCATCGCGAGGCGCGGCTTCCAGGGCTACGGCGACCCGCGCCCGGTCGAGCTGGAGGGCGCCGGGGGCGTGCTGCTGCCGCTGCAGGTGAGCCCCGACCGCTGCTTCACCGTGGCCGCCTTCGCCGACGACGAGGCCTCCTCGCTCTCGCTTCGCGTGCTCGACGGCGACCTCGACGAGGTCGCGAGCGACCTGCAGGGCGGCCGTGACGCGGCGCTGCAGTTCTGCCCCGGCGCGGAGGGTCCGCTGTCGGTGCGGGTCGAGCGGCGGTCGGGTCGAGGGGCGGTGGTGCTGCACGCCTTCAGCGCGGACGCGGCGAGCGTCGGCGGTGAGGGGGCGCTCTGGCTCGGGGTGCGACGGGGCGTCGGCGACCAGCAGACCGTGCGGGAGATGGGCGCCGCCGTGGACGCCCGGCTGGTGGCCGCGCAGGTGGTCTCGCCGCAGGCCGGCGCCGCCGTGGCGCCCGTTCCCCTGCTGCCTGGGGAGGTGCGCGCTCAGGCCGTCGCCGTGCCCGCGGGGCACTGCGTGATGGCGATCGCGGGAGGAGCGCCCAGGGTGGCCCGGGTGCGCCTCGAGGCCGTCGAGCAGTCGCCGCCCAGCGTCACCGACGGTCTCCAGCGAGGGACCATCGCCGCGGTGGCCCGCTGCGCTCCGGCGTCGTCGATGGCCACCTCGCTCCGGGTGATCGCCGAGCGCGGGGCCGGCGCGGTCGAGCTGCGCACGTCGACCTTCGCGGCGCCCGCCTGGTCTCGCCCTACGGCGCTCTCATCCACCTCCTCGGCGCTCACCATGATCGCCCTCGCGGACGCCGGGCTGCGCCTCGCGGAGCCGCCTCGGGCGGTCTCCTGGTCGACGGGCGGCCTCGCGACGCTCTCCGTCGATCGCCCTGCGGGGCGCTGCGCTCGCGTCGGCGTGGCGGCGGGCGCCGACGAGGCCATCACGCTCACCCTCCGCGACGGCAACGGGGCGGTGCTGGCGGTCGAGGAGGGCGTCGGCACCGCGGCGGTGCGTCGCTGCGGCGCGGCCGCCGAGCGGCTGGGCGTGGAGGCCCGCCGGTCGACGCCGGGCGCAGCAGCGTCGGAGGCGCTTTGGCTACGCTGGGAGTCCGATGGCGGTGCGCCTGGCGCGCCTCGCTGACGCGATCGCCTTGGCGTCGCTCGCGCTGGCCCTCGGGTGCGCGGCGGCGCCGCCCTCCATGGGGCTTCGTCCGATGGCGCTCCCCGCGGCGACGCCGTCCGGGGTCATCGTGGCGAGGGCGCTCGACGAGGGCCTCGGGCCGGTGATCCAGCTGCTGTCCGAGGGTGGTCGCGAGGGCTACCGATCGCTCCGGCTGAGCGAGGCGCAGATGGAGGGCTGGCTCGGCGCGGCCGCCCTCGCCAGGGGGCGCACGACCTTCGTCGGGATGGTCTTTGGGCCCGGCGATCGGCGCTGGTTCGCGTGGCGCCGATGGCGGGGCAGCGCCCTCGGCGGGTGGTGCGCGCGGGGCGTGAGGGTGCTCGAGCCCGGCGGCCCCGAGGGCTTCGTCCGACGCACCGTGGTGGTCGAGCGGGTGCTTGTGATCGGCGTTCGCGGGGAGCAGCGGTGGGCTGCGTGGCTGGAGGGCGTGGTGCTCTCCCGGGTCGGACTTCGCATCGCGCCGTGGGTCCCTCACGCGCAGGCCGTCGAGGCGCCGCGGCGCTCGCACCCCGACGTCGAGCTCTGGGACTGCGACCTCGCCCGCCCGCCGGCTACTTCAGCTCGGCCGCCTGGCGGATGAAATCGTCGATGGCGATGGAGGGGTCGCTCGGCGCGTCGCTGTCGGCCACCGGGTGCATCGTCGAGCGGCGGGAGCGCCCCATGGGCCCGGGGCTCGTCTCCCGGGTGAGCAGCGCTAGGACGTGCAGCCGCACCTCGTGACCCTCTCGCAGCGCGCGGTTTCGTCGGCCGTCGGACATGCCGAGTGCGAGCGCTCGGAGCAGCGCCCGGGCCTGCGTGGCGTCCTCGCACATGGCCTGGGTGAGCGAGGCCGCGGCGCGCGGGTCCATGGAGCGGGCGCCTGCGAGGTATCCGAGGAGGTATTCCGAGTGGAGGCTCAGGGGCACGTCGCGACCTCTCCCATTCCGGTGAAACGCTCGGTGATCTCTGTCGGTGCGAGGAGCGGGACTTGAACCCGCACGTCGTAAGACACCGGATCCTAAGTCCGGCGCGTCTGCCAGTTCCGCCATCCTCGCGGCGATCGATGGGGCGCGGAGCCTACCACGGACCCGCGGCACGCTGTCGCTCCGGAGTGCTTCGTGACGTCCCCGCGCTGACGGGATTCTGGTAATACGGGCGCCCCATGTCGGCGGAGACGGAAGAAGAAGGGCTGATGAATCCACCCGAGTCTGCAGCGGAGCAGGAGGGGCCGGTGACGGAAGCCACCGCGGCCCCGCCGGAGCCCGCGCCGGTCGCGGCCCCTCCGGCGACGCCCCGCAGGCCGCAGGCGATCGACTGGGCGCTCACCGTCGCAGGGCTCGCGGGCCTCGCGGTGCTCATGACCCGGCACGGCCACCTGAGGGTGGGCGTCCCGCTGGGGATGCTCCTCGCGGCGGTGGCGGTGCTCGGGCTGCTCGGGCTGCTCGGAGACTCGCCGCTGCGGCTCCGCGGCGACGAGCGCGCGAGCGCCGACGAGACGCCGCGCGGCCCGTGGTGGAAGCGCGAAGGCCTCTGGGTGCTGATCTTCAGCGGCGCGCTCTACCTCCCGATGGCGGGCGCGTACGGCCTCTGGGACCCGTGGGAGACCCACTACTCCGAGGTGGCCCGGGAGATCCTCTCCCGCGACGACTGGATCACCACCTGGTGGGGTCAGGAGGGATGGTTCATGTCCAAGCCGGTGCTCATCTTCTGGATGAGCGCCCTCGGCATGGGAGTTGGCTCGCTCTTCGGCCTCCGCACGGCGCCCGACGGCGGGCCGCAGTTCCAGGAGTGGTGCATCCGGGTGCCCATCTCCCTGCTCGCCATGCTGGCCCTCTGGGCCCTCTACCGCGCGGTGGCGAGCGCCTTCGGGCGCCGCGCCGGGATGCTCGTGGCCTTCGTCCTCGCCACGATGCCCCACTGGTTCTTCATCGCCCACCAGGCGATGACCGACATGCCCTTCGTCGGTCCGCTGGTGCTCGCCGTCTCGATGCTGATGCTGGCGATCACCTCCGGCGACAAGATGGCCGCGCCCTACCGGGTCACCGTCTTCGGTCACAGCTTCCGCTGGTCGCTCTGGCACACCGCCATCGGGCTCTTCCTGCTGCTGTCGGTGCCGCAGGTGATGTACCTGCTCACCCGCACGATGGTGATGTCCTGCCCGGAGGACGCCCGCATGTCGCAGTGCGAGGAGATGCTTCGGATGAACCGCATCGGCGGCCGGCAGCTCCCGGTGGAGACGTACTTCTACGGCTCCGCGGGCAACAGCGCCGACTCGCTGGAGCACAGCGTCCCGGGCTCGCCCAAGTGGGAGCGCCTTCTCAACGTCATCCCCTTCTTCCCCTCGGTGGTGCAGGGCCTCGTCTGGATCGTCCTCGGCGCCCTCTCGCTCACCGTCCTGCGCCGCGAGCGCCGCGCCAAGGACCTCTACTTCGTCCTCTTCTACGTCTGGTGCGCGGTCAGCACGATGGGCAAGGGCCCCGCCGGGCTGGTGATCCCCGGGGCCATCGCGGGCGCCTACCTGGTCACCTCGCGCGACTGGTCGCTGCTCCGCCGCGCGCGTCCCTTCACCGGGCTGCTGGTCTTCCTGGTGGTCGCGATGCCCTGGTACGTCGCCATCCTGGGGCGGCTCGGCAACGAGTTCTTCGACCGCTTCGTGGTGCACGACATCATCAACCGCACCATCGTCGGCGTGCACGGCGACACCGGCTCCGTCCGCTACTTCATCTGGCAGCTCGGCTACGCGATGTTCCCCTGGTCGGGCCTCGTGCCCGTGGCCCTTGTGGGCTGGCGACAGATCGTCCCCCCCGACTCGACGGCGGCGCAGCGCGCGGTGGCCCGCATCGGCGTGCTCTGGTTCGTCCTCTCCTTCGTGCTCTTCAGCGCGATGGTCACGAAGTTCCATCACTACATCTTCCCGGCGGTGCCGGGCGCTGCGGTGATGGTGGGCCTCCTCGTCGACCGCCTCCTTGGCGCCTCCTCGCTCTCCCGCTCGAAGAACCCCGCCGGGTCCATCGCGGCGCTCGGCGTCGGCGTGACCTCGCTGGTCGTGGGCATCGCCTCCTTCGTGGGATCAGCCCGGGGCATCGTGCCCCGCTCCGCCGAGGGGACACCCCTCCCGGGCTCGCCCGCCTTCGGCGGCGTGCTGGTCGCGCTCGGCGCGGCGGCGCTCATCGCCTCGTGGTGGTTCGCTCGCGGCGAGGAGGCCGACGAGCCGAAGTCGGAGGGCGTGCTGGCCTCGCTGCAGTCCGAAGACACCCCCGAGCGGGCTGAGCGCGCGAGGGCGCTCGGCAACGACGTCAACGCGTACCGGGCGATCAGCCTCGGGGCGATGGCCGTCGCGGCCGCCGCGGTGCTGGCCTTCGTGGCGCGCGACCTCGCGTACGACGGCACCACGCGCCCGCCGGGCTACCAGCGGCTGCTGCAGCTCTTCACGTACCAGTACGAGCGCATGTGGCCGTCGCGGTCGTTCAACTACCACGCGATCCTCGTGGGCTTCGGCGTGGTGGCGGTGCTCGCCTGCGCGGGCCTCGTGGTGCACCGGATGCGACCGATGGCGGCGCGGGCGATGGTCGCGGTGGCCTTCGTCTTCGCGGCCTGGGGCCTGGACTTCTACATGGTGGACGTCTCCCGGCACTGGTCGCAGCGCTCGCTCTTCGAGCGCTACTACGCGATGCGCCGACCGCGCTCGATGGAGGGCCGTGAGGGCGAGGACGCCCGCTACACCCACGACCCCGTCGGGGCCTACCAGATGAACTGGAAGGGCGAGAACTTCTACACCGGCGGGCGATGCGCGATGCTCGACTGCGGCGACCTGCCGTTCTGCTCCAACCACATGCGGCAGTGGCTGGAGAGGCACCGAGGGCAGCGGCTCTTCTTCGTCACCGAGCGCTCCCACGGCTCGAACATCGTGTCGCAGGTGACCAGCGGCGGCGGCACCGCGCGCGAGGTCACCGACGAGTGGGACCAGAACAAGTTCGTGCTGGTCGAGGCGACCGCGGGCCCTGGCCGCCCGGGCACCACCACCCCGGCGCAGTGAGCCGCGACGATGGCCCATCGCGAAGCCGAACAAGTCCCCTCCCAGGCGCCGCCGCCCCGTCGCGGCCGTGACCTCGCGCTGACGATCGCGCCGCTGCTGCTGCTGGCGGGGCTGATGCGCTGGCCCGGGCATTTCCCCGCCGGGGCGTGGGTCGGCCTCGGGCTGGTCCTCGCCGCGGCCTTCGGCATCCTCGGGCTGCTCGGCGACTCGCCGCTCGATCTTCGCGGCGACGAGGGCGAGGGCGAGCTGGCGGACGCCCGCCCCTGGTGGCGACGCGAGGGAGCCATCGTGGTGCTGGTGGCAGGCGCCCTCTACCTCCCGATGGCCGGCGCCTTCGGCCTCTGGGACCCGTGGGAGACCCACTACTCCGAGGTGGCCCGGGAGATCCTCTCCCGCGACGACTGGATCACCACCTGGTGGGCGCAGGAGGGCTGGTTCATGTCCAAGCCGGTGCTCATCTTCTGGATGAGCGCCCTCGGCATGTCCTTCGGCGTCCCCTTCGGAGTGCGCTACGCCGCCGACGCCGGGCCCAACGTGCAGGAGTGGTTCATCCGCCTGCCCATCTGCGCCCTCGCCATCGGCGCGCTCTGGGCCCTCTCCCGCGCGGTCTCCCGCGCCTGGGGGCCCCGCGCCGGGATGTGCGTCGGGCTCGTCCTCGCGACGATGCCGCAGTGGTTCTTCCTCGCCCACCAGGCGATGACCGACATGCCCTTCGTGGCCTCGCTCACCCTCGCGCTTGCCATGTTCATGCTCGCGGTGGTGAGCGACCCGGCCGCCCTCGCGAGGCCTCGCTCGCTTCGCCTCGGGCCCGTCACGCTCCGCTACTCGCTCTGGCACCTGACCATCGGCGCCGTGCTGCTGCTGGTGCTCCCTCAGGTGGTCTACCTGCTCACCCGCTCGCTCTCCCTCGGCTGCGCGGCGGACGCCAACGTCCAGCAGTGTACCCGGATGATGCAGGCCAACCGCCTCGGGCCCATCCAGCTCCCCTTCGAGACCTTCTACTCGGGCTCCGCGGGCAACTCCGGCGTCGACGGCGCGCCCAACGTCCCGGGCTCGCCGGTGTGGGAGCGCGTCGCCGGCGCGGTGCCCTTCCTGCCGTCGGTGCTCCAGGGCCTCGTCTGGTCGGCGCTCCTCGTCTGGGCGCTGCGCGACCTGAGGCACGAGCGCACCGTGCGCGGCCTCTACTTCGCGCTCTTCTACGTCTGGTGCGCCGTCGCGACCATGGGGAAGGGGCCCGCCGGGCTCGCCATCCCCGGCGCCGTGGCGCTGCTCCACTACGTGGCGTCGACGCGGTGGCGGGAGCTGAAGGAGATCCGCCTCGGCCTCGGGGTGCTGCTCTTCCTCCTCGTCGGGATGCCCTGGTACGTGGCGATCACAGCGCGGCTCGGCAACGAGTTCATCCAGCGCTTCATCGTGCACGACATCATCAACCGCACGATGGTCGGCGTTCACGGCGACACCGGCACGGTGCGCTACTTCCTCTGGCAGCTCGGCTACGCGATGTTCCCCTGGTCGGGGCTCGTCCCGGTGGCCCTGATGGCGGGGCGGTTGGTGATCCCCGCTGACGCTACGCAGGCGCAGCGCGACATCGCCCGCATCGGGCTGCTCTGGTTCTCCGTGGCCTTCGCGCTCTTCAGCGCGATGATCACGAAGTTCCACCACTACATCTTCCCGGCGCTCCCGGGCGCCGCGGTGATGGTCGGACTGCTCGTCGACCGGATGCTCCCCAAGCCCTCCGACGACGCCTCGCCACGCTTTGACCTCTGGATCTCCCGCGCCCTCGGCGTGCTGCTGCTGGTGCTGGGCGTGGCCCGCTGCGTGGGCAGCTGGAGCGGTCGCCTGGACGGCCGGGGAAACCCCTTTCCCGCCAACATCCCGCTGGGCGTCGCGCTCATCGTCTTCGGCGCCGCGGCGCTCGCCCTCTCCTGGTGGCGCGAGGCCCGTCCCACGGAGCCTCCGTCCCGCTGGGAGTCGATGCTCGGGGGTCTCGGGGTCGTCGCCGCGTGCGTCACAGGCCTCGTGGGGCGCGACCTCGCCACCCGCCGCAGCGCGCCTCCGGGCAGCGAGCGGCTGATCCACCTCTTCGTCTACAACTACGACCGGCAGTGGCCGCAGCGCTTCCTCGACTTCTCGCCGATGCTGCTGGGCTTCGCGGTGGTGGCCGTCGCGCTGCTGGCGCTCCTGGGCGTGGCGCGCATCCGAGGGGCGATGGTGGGCGCGCTGCTGTGCCTCGCGGTGCTCTTCTCGGGCTGGGCGCTCGACGTCTACATGATCGCCCTCACGCCGCACTGGTCGCAGCGAGGGCTCTTCGAGCGCTACTACGCGAGGCGTCGCCCGCGGCCGTCGCCCAACCCCGATCCGCGCTTCGCCTTCGATCCCATCATCGCCCACCAGATGAATTGGAAGGGCGAGAACTTCTACACGGGCAACCGCGTGGTCGCCGAGGAGTGCGGGCTGAAGTACTGCACCGGCTCGACCAGCGAGTGGATCCGGGAGCATCCCAACCAGCGGGCCTTCTTCATCACCGAGCACTCCCGGGTGCAGGGGCTGCTCTCGCAGATCCGCCAGGGCGGCGGCCGGGCGGAGACCATCAGCACCGAGGCCGACGACAACAAGTTCGTCCTCGTCGAGGCGACCCTCGGGGCCGGCACCCCGAGGCCCTGAGCGATGCGAGAGCAGCTCGACGCGACCCTCGCTCGCGTGAGGACGGCGCTCGCGCGCTCCCCCATCCTCGCGGGCGAGTCCGAGGAGCGAGTGGCGACGCTGGGCGACGAGCTGCGCCCCTTCATCGAGGCCGCGCTGCTCTGCGAGGGCCTCCCCTCCTCGGACGTGCGCTGGAGCGAGGCCCGCTCGCTGGCGTTGCTCTTCGCGTACCGCCTCGGCGACCAGGGCTACGCGCCCGGGGTGGTGTCCGGGGCGATGCTCTCCTGGCGAGACGCCGTCGGTGACGCGGCGGGGACGGTGCTCGACGGGCTCTGGGCGCTGCTCCTCGACGGATACGCGCGGGGGCGTGAAGACCGCGCTCGGGCCGCCCTGCTGAAGACCGTCGCGGCGTCGGCGGCGGTGCTGGAGGTCTCGCCCAAGCGCTGGCTGGTGTCGGGCGTCGGAGCGCTCGACATCGAGGGGGCGCGCGAGGTGTCGGCGAGGGCGGCCTCGAGGCTGCTGCGCGGCGACGCCGAGGCGGTGCTGCTGGACCTCGCGACGGGCCCTGCCGCAGAGGCCTCGGCGCTGCTGGAGCTCGTCGGCCTGGAGCGGGACGCGAGCTCCCTGGGGGTGCGCTTCGTCGTGGCGCTCTCGGACGAGTCTCGCGAGGCGCTTGCGGCGGGGGGCTGGTCCGCGGCGCCTTCGACCGAGGTGGCGGCGAGCACCGCGGAGGCGATGCGCTCGCTGCTCTGGGCGGGCGACCGGGTGCGCTCGGCGCTGGGCTGGGTCGTACAGCGCGCCGGCTGGTAGTCACGGAGGGGCGCTCTCGATGGCCTCGCGCCAGAGCCCTCGGAGGCTCGCCCGCTCGATCAGCCCGTCGGCGTCGACGGTGTAGAGCGCGTCGCCGTCGAGGGCCCAGGCCACCGCCCGGCGGTCGCACACCGCTGGGATGGGGAAGAGGGCGCCGGTGGACGAGGCGGCCATGAGAAGCGGCTCCCCGTCGCGGCCGCACTCGACCGCGCCCGAAGGCACCGCGTTGGTGGCGATCAGCGCGCCACCCTCCACCGCCGCTCCGAAGAGGGCACCTCGCACCGTCGCCAGCGGGGTGGCGCGGCCCTCGCGGTCGAAGCGCACCACCTGCCGACCGACGCTCGCGAGCAGCGCGTCGCCGCCGTCCCAGCGTAGCCAGTCGGAGGAGGTGCGCGGCTGGCGGAGCGCCGCGGAGCCCTCCGCAGGGCGTCCCGGGGAGATGGTCACGAACTGGTCGCCCGCGTCGTCCGAGCGCCAGAGCGCGCCGGTGCTGTCGAGCGCGTAGGCGGTGCGCCCGGAGGCCGCGGCGAGCGAGACCACGCCCCACCCTTCGCCGCTCCCCTGTGGGGCTCCGAGGGTCGGTCGCCAGTGCGCTCCCTGGTCGTCGGAGACCAGCACGTCCCCCGCGACAAGGATCCATCGGTCGCCGATGGCGTGGAGCGAGGCGCCGCTCTCGAAGACCCTCGCGCCCGAGGGGAGCTCGATGCGGTGCAGCCCCGCGTCGACGACCCAGAGCGCGCACGTGGGGAGCGCCCCGGCGGCGACCGGGGGCTCGGCGGTGATCACCGCGACGACCCCGCCGGTCAGCACCGAGAGGCTCCTCGCGCCGTCCGCCTCGGACGGGATCATCGTGCCCGTCCACGTCTCTCCTCCGTCGCGGCTCACCGAGAGGCGATACGAGCCGGTCAACGCCGCGATCACCGCACCGGACACGGCGAGCCGGGTCGGGCGCCCTCCTCCGAGCGGGGTGCGCAGCAGCACCGTCGGGGCCTCGGCCTCGCGCACCCGCCAGAGCTCGCGGCCGTCGGAGACCACGAGCGACCCGTCGGGCGCCGCGTCGAAGGCCGTGGCGGCGCGCTCCTCGGGGAGCGTCGGCAGGGGTCGCCAGCCCGAGAGCCGGTGCACGGAGAGCATCCCCTCGGCGAGTCCGATCGCGGAGTCGGGGGCGGCGCCCACGAGCAGCCGGGGGCGGTCGCGGGCGAAGTGCGGTCCCGTCGAGGCGGCGACCCGGCCGTCGCCGTGGGCGTTGACCTCGAAGCCTCCGAGCGCGTCGAGGCCGAGGACGCCTCCCTCGTCGCGGGGGAGGAGGGCGACTGGCGCCGCGCGGTCCCCTGGCGCTGCGGAGAGCGTCCAGCGGGTCTCCCCCTCCGGGAGCGAGTAGAGGTCGTAGCCGTGGCGGTTGAAGGGAGTGCGGGAGTGCGGGCTCCCCAGAAGGGCTGCGGCGTAGAGGGTCGCGCCGCTAGCGGCCATGGCGACCACCTCGGGGAGCGACGGAATACGCTGCCAGGTATGGGCGCCGTCCCTGGAGCGGGCGATGGGCCCGGCGCTTGACCACACCAGGGAGTCGGCGCCGGACTGCGTCGAGCGGAGCTGACCCGGAGGGGTGTTCCTCGCGACCAGCGGGGGGAGTGCCTCGCGAGCGCAGCCCGCCGCGCCCGCTCCTCCATGGAAGACCGCGGGCGAGAAGGCCTCCCCGGCCAGCGTCCACCAGCCCGAGCCCGAGGCGTGAAGGCCTCCCACGACCAGGTCGGGGTCGATCGCGCAGGAGGGCGTCACCTCCGCCCTCGCGCTCACCCGAAACACCCCGCTCCCGCTCAGGAACACCACGCTCCCGTCCTGTAGCGCGGCCACGGCGTCGATGCGCGGCGGCCGGTCTCGCGGCGCGACGACGGTCCATCCTGCGCGGGCGGGCTCGGCGCGCTCTACCGCCGCCGTGGGGGCTGCCGAGGGCGTCGCCCTGCTCCTCGCTCCAGAGCAGCCCAGGGAGAGCGCGAGGGCGGCGAGGATCGACCTCACGGGCGCCGCGCCTCCAGGGTGCATCGGGCGATCAGCCGCTCTCGCCACGGGTCGAGCCAGCTGGTGCGGCTGCGACCCACGATCGCCGGGCGCACCGTGGCGAGGCCTCGCAGCACAGGGGGGCAGCTCGGGGCGCGGGTGAGCACCGCCGCGGCGAGCGCCGAGGGTGAGGTGAACACGCCGTCGCTGGTGAAGAAGTCCTCGCCCGCGACCACGACCCTTCGCACCACCACCCTCGCGACGGCCTCGCGCTCCAGCGGGGCGCCAAGCATCACGGTGCGGGCGGCCAGAGGGTCCGTCGCGGCCTCCAGTACCGCTGCGCAGCCGTCGTCGGCGCAGGGGCGGGCGAGCTCGATGGCCGAGTGCCAGCGGTCGATCTCCCTGGGAGACACGCTGACGATCCCCCAGGGGGAAAGCCTCGAGCGGAGGAGTTCCAATGCCCCGAGGGCCTCTCCCCGGGAGCGCGCGTCGAGCGGCGCGGTGAGCCCGACGACCCTCACGGCCTCGGCGAGGGTGATCGGGTCGACCGCCGGGGAGGCGAGGGCCGCGAGGGCGTCGCGGAAGAGCGTCGGGTCGCCGAGCGATCGACGCAGGGGCCAGAGCCGCACGGCCTCGCTCCCGGTCGCCCGGAAGAAGGACAGCACCGGCGGCCGTCTCGCGGCGGCGGTCTCGGGCCACCAGGGGGACTGGCGCTCGAGGGCGACGACGAGCTCGCGCCGGGAGGAGGCGTCGGCGGGGCGGAAGTGCTCCGACCACCCGGCGAGGCGGGCGAGCAGCCTCGGGTCGACCGGTCCGGAGGAGGCGAGCAGGGCGGCGGCGACGGGGGCCCAGCGCTCGCGGAGGACGCCGGGGGCGTTGCGGGCGTCGAGCACCGCGGACTGCAGCCAGCGCCTACCCGAGGGGTGCTCCACCGCGAGCCGGATGCACGCCGGGAGGTTGTCCCTCGGGGCCTGGGAGACGATGGCGCTGATGGCCCCGTCGAGGAAGGCGCGCCGCTCGACCGGCGGGAGAAGCAGGGCGGTGTGGCAGATGCCGTCGCGCCCGAAGGCGGGATCGGCGTCGCGAAGCAGCGGGGCGAGGGGGGCTGCCCGCTCCGGGCGGTAGAGGGCGAGCACCCGGAGGAGGGCAGGGTGCTCGCTGGAGGAGAGCTCGGCGAGCAGGGTCGGGTCGTCGTGCCAGCGCAGCCACGAGCGGGCGAGGGCGAAACGCATCCCAGGGATGGCGTCGAGGAAGGGCCGGAGCGCGTCGCCCGCCGTGGCCTGCATCAGCTCGACGGCGTGGTTGCGGAGCGGGCGGTGCCGACGCCAGGTGTCGGCGAGCATCGGGGCCAGGGTCTCGGCGAGCGCCCTCATGGCCGGGGCGTCCTCGCGGAAATCGCTGCGGACAAGGGTGTCTGCGTAGGTGGCCCTCGCCTCCGCGAGGGCGAGGGACGCCGCGGGCAGGTCGCGCTCCGGCGGCTCCGGCACCTCCTCCGGGGAGGCCGCGAGAAGCTGCGAGAGCACCAGCACGGCGAGACCTGTCACCCCGCAAGTTTACGCGCGGCCGCGCCCCGCGGTAACGAGCACCCATCATGAGCGTGATCGTTCAGAAGTACGGCGGTTCGTCGGTGGCCGACCTCGCCCGCATCGGGCGCGTGGCCGACCGGGTGGTCGCCGCGCGCGCCGACGGGCACCAGGTGGTGGTGGTGGTGAGCGCCATGGGCAAGACCACCGACCAGCTCCTGGCGATGGCGCGCGACGTGAGCGCCACGCCGCCCAGGCGTGAGCTCGACATGCTGCTCTCGGTGGGCGAGCGCACCACCATGGCGCTGCTGGCGATCGCGCTCCACCACCGCGGCGAGGACGCCATCTCCTTCACCGGCTCGCAGAGCGGCATCCTCACCAACGACCGTCACTTCGACGCGCGCATCATCGAGGTGCGCCCCTACCGCATCGAGGACGAGCTCGCCCGAGGGAGGGTGGTCATCGTCGCGGGCTACCAGGGGATGTCGTACCGCCGGGAGATCACCACCCTCGGCCGCGGGGGCAGCGACACCACCGCCGTCGCGCTCGCGGCGGCCCTTCGCGCCGACCGCTGCGAGATCTACTCCGACGTCGACGGGGTCTACACCGCCGACCCGAGGGTGGTCCCCGGGGCGAGGCACCTCCCGGCGCTGGGCTACTCGGAGCTCCAGGAGATGGCGGAGTCCGGGGCGAAGGTGCTCAACGCCGAGGCGGTGGCCTTCGCCAAGAGGGAGCGCATCCGGATCCACGCGCGGCGCACCGACGACGCCCACGGCGCCGGGGCGAGGGAGACGGTGGTGAGCGGCGAGGTCGAGCCCTCTCCCCGGAGGGTGCGCGCGGTGGTGGGCGACGCGCAGGTGGCCTGGCTCCGCGGCCCGGCGGACCAGCCTGGCGCCCTCGACGAGCTGCTCTCCCTCGCGCAGCGGGAGGGCGTTCCCCTACGCACCGTCGAGTGGACCGCCGCGGGGCTCTCCGCGTGGGTGTCGCTGCCGAGGGTCCCGGACTGGGAGCGCGCGGCCTCGGCGCTCTCGTCGGCGGGCGTGACGGTGGTCGATCCTCGCTCGGTCGACGCGGTCTCCTGGGTCTCGGTGGTGGGCGACGGGCTCACCGAGGAGGCCTCGGTGCTGCGCGACGTACTCTCCGTCGCCCGCTCGGAGGGCTGCTCGCCGAGGTCGGTGTCGAGCTCTCCGCTGCGCATCACGCTGGCGGTGGATCGCGGGGCCGCCGACGCCCTGACGCGCGCCCTTCACCGGCGGTTCTGCGAGGACTGACCGGTGCTACCCTCGCGGGCCATGCGAAGCGGCTGGTGGAGAGCGGCGGTGCTGGCGGGCGTGAGTGCGGTGTCGACCGCGTGGGCGCAGTCCCCGGGATACCTTGAGATCACGGTGACGGCGCTCGGCGCGGGGGCGGCGGCGCTGGGGGCTTCTGGGGACTCTCGGCTGCCCGTGCGCCCCAGCGATTTCAGCGACCGCCTGGGGACGCTCACCCTCCACGCTCGGGGCGCGAGGGGGAGCGTGAGGGACGTGGTGCTGGAGGTCCCTGCGGCGCCGGTGGGGCAGCGCACGGCGACGGGCGACGGGGCGGTGATGCGCTTCGGCTTCGCGTCGGGCCAGACCATGGAGCCTCGACCCGGAGAAGGATGGATCACCCTCACGAGCTGGGACGGCAGCCGAGCGCAGGGCGAGTACGAGGCGACGCTGGTGCAGGGGCGCATGACGCTGCACCTCAACGGGCGCTTCGACGCGAGCACCGGGGGGCCTCGCTGATGGCCGGGACGGTGCTGGTCGTCGACGACGAGAAGAACATCCGTCGCACGCTGAGGATGGTGCTGGAGGGCGACCACCTTGAGGTGCGCGACGTCGAGCGCGCGGAGGAGGCGCTCCAGGTGCTGACCGACGAGCCCATCGACCTGGTGATCACGGACATCCGTCTGCCTGGGATGTCGGGCATCGAGCTGCTGGAGCGCATCCGCAAGATGGCGAGCTGGACGAACATCCCGGTGGTGGTGATCTCCGGCCACGCGACGGTGGGCGTGGCGGTGGACGCCATCAAGCTCGGGGCGACGGACTTCTTCGAGAAGCCGCTCGACCGAGATCGGGTGCTGGTGAGCGTTCGCAACGCGCTGCGGGCGTCGAGGCTGGAGCGCGAGGTGGTGGCGCTGCGCTCGGCGGCCGGAGCGCGCGAGGAGATGGTGGGCGAGAGCGCCGTGATGAGGCGGCTGTACTCGGAGGTGGAGAAGGTCGCGCCGACGCGGGGGAGGGTGCTCATCACGGGCGAGAGCGGGACGGGCAAGGAGCTCATCGCGAGGGCGATCCACCGGATGTCGCCGAGGCACGCGGGGCCCTTCGTGAAGGTGAACTGCGCGGCCATCCCGGCGGAGCTGGTGGAGAGCGAGCTCTTCGGCCACGAGAAGGGTGCGTTCACCGGCGCGGTGTCTCGCAAGCGCGGGCACTTCGAGGCGGCGCACGGGGGGACGCTCTTCCTCGACGAGATCGGCGACATGCCCATGGCCGCGCAGGCCAAGGTGCTGCGGGCGCTGCAGAGCGGCGAGGTGAGCCGCGTCGGCAGCGACCAGGTGTTCACCGTGGACGTGAGGGTGCTGGCGGCGACGCACCGAGACCTGGAGCGGGAGGCCCGAGAGGGTCGCTTCCGGGAGGACCTCTACTTCCGGCTCAACGTGGTCCCCATCCGGTCGCCCGCGCTGAGGGAGCACCCGGAGGACATCCCGATGCTGGTGGGGTCGTTCTTGAGGGAGTTCTGCCGGGAGAACGGGATGAAGCCCAAGCCCATCGCCCCCGCGGTGCTCGACGCGCTGCGGGGCCGCGGGTTTCCGGGCAACGTGCGAGAGCTCAAGAACCTCGTCGAGCGGCTGGTGATCCTGTCGGGCGACGGGATCACCCTCGACGACCTGCCGGAGGAGTCGAGGCTCTCGCGCGAGGCGAGGGAGCGCTCCCCCATCGCGGCCCCGGAGCCCGTGAGCGGGCCTCGGGGCGACGAGGACGACGACGACGACGCGGGGCCTCCGAGGGCGCCCGGGGAGCGCCCCACGTTGCGGCAGCACCGCGACGACGCCGAGCGCGCGTACATCCTCGACACCCTCAAGGAGGTCGACTGGAACATCTCCCGCGCCGCCTCGCTGCTCGGCCTGGAGCGCACCAACCTCCACAAGAAGATCCGTGCCCTCGGGGTCAAGCGCGAGGGGTAGGAGCACTTGCGCGCTTTCGGGTGACGCACTACTCGCTCGGTTGCCATGAAGCCCCGCGCCGCCCTCCTCGCTTTTACGATCCTGGTAAACCTGTCGCTGGGCTGCAACCGCGCCCCCGACGAGCCCGGCGCCCGCACCGCGACCACCACGCTGCCTGCGCCGCCGTCTGCGCCCTCCGCCGCTGCTCCCTCCGCCAACGCGGGCCCGGCCACCATCGGTGCGTCCCACGTGCTGGTGATGCACCGCGGCTCCGAGCGCGTTCCGCCGACCGTCACGCGCACCCGCGAGGAGGCCCGCACCCGCGTCGAGGAGGTGCTCCGCCGGGCGAGGGCGGGGCAGGACTTCGCGGCGCTGGCGAGGGAGTTCAGCGACGAGCCGGGCGCGGCCACCAGCGCGGGGAGCCTGGGGACCTTCGCTCGCGGGGCGATGGTGCCGCCCTTCGAGCAGGCGGCCTTCGCGCTGGGCGTCGGTCAGATCAGCGACATCGTGGAGACGCCCTTCGGGTTCCACGTCATCAAGCGCACCCAGTAGGGCGGTCGACGCCGCTTCGAGCGAATTCCCCACCGCCCGACGCCTACCGATCGGATAGCGTCGCTCGCGATGAACCGCGAGAACGAGCTCAACGCCCGCACCGTGCTCCTCGGCTGCCTCCTGTGCGCGGTGGCCGCCGCCGCCACGCCCTACGTCACGCTCAAGCTGGGACAGAGCGTCGACCTCACCATGGGCGGGATGTTCCTCGCCGCCTTCGCCCTCGGGAAGCAGGTGAAGGGGCGCGCCCTCGCGGTGCAGCTCAACCTCATCCAGTCGATGATCGGGATGGTCTCGGGGATCGCCTTCATGGTCGTGATCCTCGCGGCCTTCTTCTACATCAAGGCCCTCACGGGCCGGGACATCGGCTTCCACCCCACCTCCTGGCAGATGTTCCTCTGGCTGGTGGTCTCGGCCAACCTCGGGGTGTTCATGGGCGTCCTCCCTCGCAGCGCGATCCTCAAGGACCGCAAGCTGCCGTGGCCGACCTCCCGCGCGACGCTCTCTATCGCGCAGACGCTGACCGACCCGAGCGCCACCGAGAGCACGAAGTCCCGCCGCGACGTGCTCACCACCACCACCGGGGTCGCGGGCTTCCTCACCTTCCTTCGCGACGGCCTCGGGGTCATCCCCTCCATCGTGGGCAACCCACTGCTCAACATGGCGCTGGGCCTCGAGCTCGCGGCGCTGGGCCTCGGGATGCTGGTGCCGCTCTCGGTCGGCCTCTCCGGCCTCGCGGGAACCTGGATCATCGCCACCTTCGGCGAGACCGCCGCCCGCTACGCCGCGCTCTCCGGCGTCCCCGAGGCGCAGCTCGGCCGCTGCCTCGCCACCCTCGACGGCCTCTCGGGCCTCTCGGGCGCGCCTCGTGACGCCTCGATGGCCTTCCTCACGGCCTCCTGCGGCAAGGCCGCGGAGTTCTCCGGGGCGCACTCGCACTTCAAGTACGTGGTCCAGTGGATGATGTGGCCGGCCACCGCGATGATGATCGCCGCGGCGGTCACCAGCGTGCTGATCCCCGTGGTGCAGAGCGTGCTCGCGCGCGACGCCGAGCCCGAGGCGGTCCCCTTCGTGTCGCAGGCCGACGAGACCATCCCCACCTGGTGGACCGCCACCGGACTGGGCGTGAGCGTGACCCTCCTCGTGTGGCTCACCACCACGTGGTTCCACATGCCCGTGGCCGAGGTGCTGCTCGCGGTGGCGATCCAGCCGCTGCTCATCGTGGCGGGGCTCCGGGTGCTTGGCATCACCGGCTCCGGGCCCGTGTCGCTCATGGCCAACGCGACGCAGTTCCTCTTCGGGATGCTCTGGCCCGCGCAGATTCGCGCCAACCTCACCGCGGCCTACATCAGCGCGAGCCCGCAGGCTTCTTCCGAGAACGTGGTGCCGGCCTTCTGGGTCGCGCAGCGCCTCGGCGGCCGCTTCCGCACCCTCGTCCTCGCCCAGCTCATCGTGATCCCCATCGGCGCGCTGCTCACTCCGATCGTCTTCAACGTGCTCCAGCACACCTACGGCATCGGGCTCAACCCGGGGCAGCTCTCGGCCCCGACGGGCCTCAAGATCGCCACGCTCGCCATCGCCATGGAGCGCGGCCTCGGCTACCTCCCTCACGGCGCGCTCACGGCCTCGAAGGTGGGCATCGTGCTCGGGGTGCTCTTCGAGCTCCTCCACGCGGTGCGCAGCAAGGACGGCCACGGCAGCCGCTTCTGGTTCGTGCCCATCCCCGCGGCGCTGGGCTTCGCGTTGATCCTTCCGCCATCGCTCAACATCGCCATCGCCATCGGCGCGGTGATCGCCGCGGTGTGGCGCAAGTTCGCCCCGGGGCCCGAGGGGAGCTTCGAGAGCTACGCCGCGCCGCTCGCCTCCGGGCTCATCGCGGGCGAGGCCGTGGTCGGGTCGATCCTGATGCCCGCGCTGGCGATGCTGCTGGAGCTCATCCGCCGCTGATCGGCCGCCCTTCGCTGCGCGGCCCCGCCTCTGCCTCTTCTGGAACCACCCGGCCGGGTGTGATAGGCGATCGCCCGTGCCGAGGGACTACAAAGAGACGTGCCTGCTGCCCAAGACGGCCTTCCCGATGAAGGGAGACCTCTTCAAGCGTGAGCCCCAGTGGCTCGCCCGCTGGGAGTCCACGCGGCTCTACGAGCGCATCCTCGATCGCCCGACAGAGCGCCGCTTCGTCTTCCACGACGGGCCGCCCTACGCCAACGGGCACATGCACTACGGGCACATCCTCAACAACGCGTTGAAGGACTTCGTGACCCGCTCTCGCAACCTGATGGGCGAGCGCACCCGCTTCATCCCCGGCTGGGACTGCCACGGCCTCCCCATCGAGCTCAACGTCGACCGCGAGGTGAAGCGCAAGAAGGAGCAGGTCTCCCCCACGGAGATGCGCGTCCGCTGCCGCGACGAGGCCACGAAGTGGGTCGACGTGCAGCGCACCGAGCGCAAGCGCCTCGGGGTGCTCGGCACCTGGGAGAAGCCCTACCTCACCATGAACCCCGGCTTCGAGGCGCAGGTCATCCGCGCCCTCAAGGCCTTCGTCGCCAACGAGGTCGTCTACCGCGGCAAGAAGCCGGTGCAGTGGTGCTGGCACTGCCGCACGGCCCTCGCCGAGGCCGAGGTGGAGTACGCCGAGGCCCACGTCTCGCCCTCCATCTACGTCAAATTCGCGCTCGACTCCGCCGGCGTCGAGGCCCTGCGCGCGAAGCTCCCCGATGGGGTCACCCGAGTCTCCGCCGTCATCTGGACCACCACCCCGTGGACCATCCCGGCCAACCTCGCCATCGCCGTCCACCCGGCGCTCGACTACGTGGTGCTGAAGGGCGCCGACGGCGAAGGACTGCTGGTCGCCGCCTCGCTCGCCGAGTCCGTCGCGAAGTCCGCGGGCCTCTCCGAGGTCGTCGTGGGCCCCTCCTTCAAGGGCGAATTGCTCGTCGGTCTCCAGGGGCGGCACCCCTTCGAGGCGCGATGGTCGACGCTCTTCGGGGCCGACCACGTGGAGAGCGGCGCGGGCACCGGCCTCGTGCACACCGCCCCGGGTCACGGACGCGACGACTACAAGCTGGGCACCGCCCACGGCCTGGAGGCCTACGCCCCCGTCGGCGACGACGGCCGGTACACGGGCGAGCTCGGCGACGGCGCCAAGGCCATGGGGCTCGAAGGGCAGTTCGTCTTCGACGCCAACCCCGTGGTCGAGAAGCACCTGCGCTCGGTGGGCGCGCTGCTCCATGAGCCCGGCCAGAAGATCACCCACAAGTACCCGATCTGCTGGCGCTGCAAGAGCCCGCTCATCACCCGCGCGACCACCCAGTGGTTCATCGCCATGGACGAGCCCATGCGCGCGCTGCCTGGCGCGCCCACGCTGCGCCAGCGGGCGCTCTCGGAGATCGACCGCCTCGCCGCCGACGGCGCCCGCGCCGAGGGAGAGGGCGTCGCCCGGGGGTGGGTCCCGTCCTGGGGCAGGGAGCGCATCCGGGGGATGATCGAAGCCCGCCCCGACTGGTGCATCTCGCGGCAGCGCATCTGGGGCGTTCCCATCCCCGCGGTGCAGCACAAGGCGACCGGCGAGGTGGTGCTGACCACCGAGCTGCTCGACCACGTGGCGGGCGTCTTCGCCGAGCGAGGCGCCGACGCCTGGTACAGCGACGACCCCACGGTGCTGCCCGCGCAGATCCGCTGCGCCGACGGCTCGCTGCGCCCTCGCGAGGAGTTCACCCGCGACCCGAGCATCATCGACGTGTGGTTCGAGTCGGGCAGCTCGTTCTACGCGGTGTGCGAGCCCGAGCCCGACCTCGGCGCCAAGGTCGACCTCTACCTGGAGGGCAGCGACCAGCACCGCGGGTGGTTCCACTCTTCGCTGCTGGTGGGCTGCGCCGTGCTTGGCGAGGCGCCCTACCGCGCGGTGCTGACGCACGGCTTCGTCTGCGACGACCAGGGCCGCCCCTACTCCAAGAGCGACATCCGCCGCCGCCAGGAGGCGCGCCGCGACGAGATCACCGCGCGGGTGACGAAGGGCGAGGCCCTCGACGCCGTGCTGGCCGCGATGAAGAGCACCTGGGCGACGCCCGAGAAGGTCGCCGAGGCGAAGAAGCGCCTCGGGAAGAAGACCTCCCTCGACGACGTTGCTCTCGCCATCGCCCAGGACGACATCGAGTTCATCCCCCCGGAGAAGATCATCGCCGAGCAGGGGGCGGAGCTGTTTCGCGCCTGGGCCGTCTTCGTCGACTACGAGAACGACATGCCCTACTCACGCGCGGTGCTCAACCAGGCGATCGACGCCTACCGTAGGGTGCGCAACACCCTGCGCTTCATGCTCGGCGCGCTGCGCGAGGAGCCCGCCCCGCTGGTCACCGAGGTCGCGCTCGAACCGCTCGACCGCTGGGCCCTGGTGCGCCTCGGCGAGACGCTCTCCACCTGCGAGGCCGCCTACCGTCAGTACCGCTTTCGCACGGTCTTCGCGACGGTGCTCGACCTCTGCCAGGAGCTGTCGGCCCTCTACCTCGACGCCTCCAAAGACCGCCTCTACAACGACGCCGCCGACTCCCCGAGGCGCCGCTCGGCGCTCGCCACGATGCAGCACCTGGTGCGCTCGCTCGCGGCGGTCATCGCCCCGATCCTCCCCTTCTCCGCCGAGGACGTGTGGGACCACCTCCCGGCCTTCGCGGCGAAGGGCGACAGCGTGCACCTGGAGTTCTGGCCGACCGTCCCCGCGATCGACGACGGCGAGGCGCTGCTCACGTCGATGAAGCAGATCGGCCTCGTGCGCGACGCGGTCTTCGCGCAGCTCGAGCCCGTGGTGCAGGCCTGGGGCGTGGAGAAGCAGGCCGCGAAGAAGGCAGGCCGAGAGCCCGGGGCAGGGGACGTGACCTTCGCCGACGGCGCCCGCATCGACCACGCCCGCGACGCCGCGGTGACCGTCGGGCCCTTCACCGAGGCCGAGCGCGCGAGCATCACCCTGACCGACGCGCAGGTCGCCGAGCTGCTCGGGCTGGGCGAGCTGCACCTCGCGCCGACCGCCTCGGACGTCGGCGCGCGTCGCGCGGCGGGGCCTCCGTGTGACCGTTGCTGGCGTCGTCGTGGCGACGTGGGCGCGGACGGGCTATGTCCACGCTGCCGTCACGCCGTCGATGTCTTTGACCGCGCCGCTGGCGCTTCCGCCTAGAGGATCCATGAGCGAAGAGAACCCGACTCCCGAAGCCCCCGAGACCTCCGAGAAGGCCGCGGTCTCGACGCCCGCGAAGGCGAAGCCGGCGGTTCAGCCGGTGACCGCCCGCGACTGGATCTTCCTCGCCGTGGTCGCCCTCGGCAGCGCCGGCCTCGACCTCTGGAGCAAGGCCTGGGCGCTCGGCCGGCTGTCCCGCTCGGTGCCCAACCCTCCGCCCCTCTGCTCTCCCCCGCCGGGGCTCCAGCACTACCTGCCGCAGCGCGTGGCCAACCGAGAGATCGTCCTCATCAAGGACTACCTCGACCTTCAGTACGCGGAGAACTGCGGCGGCGCCTGGGGCCTGCTGCACGGCGCGAGCGAGGCCATCCGTCGGCCCTTCTTCCTGCTGGTCACCTTCGGCGCCATCGCCTTCATCGTGCATCTCTACCGCACCATGGAGCCCGGCCAGCGCCTGATGAAGTGGGCCCTGCCGCTGGTGCTGGGCGGCGCCATCGGCAACCTCGTCGACCGGGTGCGCCTCGGCTACGTGGTGGACTTCATCCACATGCACGTGAAGCTTCGCTTCCACTGGCCGACCTACAACGTCGCCGACATCGCGATCTCCGTGGGCATCGGGCTGATGGTGCTGGAGTACATCATCGGCCCGAAGAAGGCCCCGAGCGCGGTCTCGCCGACCCCGGTGGCCACGACGCCGTGAGGCCCATCCTCGTCGCGCTGTTCGGGGTCGAGCTCCCCGCATACTTCGCGATGCTGGCGATGGGCTTCGCGCTGGCCACCTTCATCGGCGCCCGCTGGCTCGGCCGCCTGGGGCAGGACCGCGAGGTCGTCATCGACCTCGGCCTCGCGATGGTGGTCGCCGGGGTCATTGGCTCTCGCCTCCTCCACGTCATCGCCGACGGGTACTTCTGGGACTACGTGCACCTCTGCACCGACCCCTCGAAGGTGTCGTGGCACATCACCCGGGAGCACTGCCTCCACAGCTCGGTCAACGGCCTCTGGGACCAGGCCCGCGGCGTCTGCCACCCGAGGGAGGCCAACTGCTTCGCGTGGGCGGCCTTCTGGGCGGGCGGGCTCACCTACTACGGCGGCCTCATCGGCGCGGTCGGCTACGCGGTGTACTTCCTCCGCCGGGAGCGCTTCCCCTTCTGGAAGGCCGCCGACATGGCGGGCTTCGCGGTGGCCATGGGCCTCGCCTGGGGGCGCATGGGCTGCTTCCTCGCGGGCTGCTGCTTCGGCGTCACCTGCGACCACCCGTGGAGCGCTTACTTCCCAAGGTACTCCCCCGCGAGCGAGGCGCAGTACCGCGCGCACCGCCTGGCCAGCGAGGCGCTGCCCGCGCTGCCGGTGCACCCGACGCAGCTCTACGAGGCTGCCGGGTCGCTGGCCATCGCGGCGGTGGGCTACTACCTCATCGCCCCGAGAAAGCGCTTCGACGGGCAGGTCTTCGTCTTCTTCCTGGTGAGCTACTCGCTGCTGCGATTCGCGGTGGAGATCCTCCGCAACGACGACCGGGGCGGGCTCCTCGGGCTCAGCACCTCGCAGCTCATCTCGCTGCTCATCACCCTCGCGCTCGTCCCCGTCTACCGCTGGCTGCGCGCCCGCTCCCTCGCCTCGGCGTAGCCCCTCAGCGCAAGAGCTGCCCGTACACCGAGGCCATCGCCTCGACGAGGCCCTCCGGGCGCGGCAGCACGGCGTAGCGCGAGGTGCCGAACATCGCCGGAAGGTGAGAGCGCGACTGCGCATCGATCGCCAGCGTGAAGACCTGCACGCCCACGTCGTGGGCCTCGCGCACGGCCTTGTTCACGTCCGCCACGCCGTAGCGCCCCTCGTAGCGGTCGTAGTCCGTCGGGCGGCCGTCGCTAACCACCAGCAGCAGCCGGCGCCTGGCGCGGGCGCGGGAGAGGATCCACGACGCGTGGCGCAGCGCCGGGCCGATGCGCGTGTAGCCCGCGGGCGCCACCGAGGCGAGCCGACGCCAGGAGCCCGCCCACGGGTCGGTCATCCCCTTGATCACCTCGAAGCGGCAGTCGCGGCGGGTGTTGCTGTGAAACGACGCGACCCCCACCTCGTCGTGTAGCCCCGCGAGCGCCTCGCCCAGCACGATCACCGAGTCGCGCGCCACGTCCATCACCCGCCGCCCTCCGACCCAGCCGTCGCTCGAGAGGCTCGCGTCGAGCAGGATGATCGTGGCCGTGTCGCGCCCGTGCTTCCTGCGCGACGTGTGGAGCCGGTCGGGGGGCGAGTGCCCCGCGCAGAGGCAGGCGTAGCGCTCGACCATGGCGTCGGTGTCCACGTCCGGGCCGTCGGGCTGACGGTTGCGCCACGCCCGGCCGAGCTCGATGCGCTCGAACTCCGCCCGCAGCCCTCGCACCTCGCGGCGGTGGCGGTGCAGCACCCGGCGCACCAGCTCCGTCGCCCGGTCGCTGGGGAGCGTCTCCGCGGCCATGCTCGCCCTCACGGTGCACCACGCGTCGCGCCAGGCCCGCTGCCGCTCGTCCCACTCGTGGTAGCGGTACGCGAGGCCGCCCGGCGCGGCCTCGTCGGCGAGGTCGCCCGCGGAGCCGTCGAGCATCACGTCGGCCCGGTAGAGCGAGCGCGAGGTCTCCGAGGTGCGGATCACCTCGCGCATGTCGAGCTCGTCGAGGGCATCGCCGTGGGCGGCCATCTCGTCGCTGCCGTCGACGTTCTTCCGGCCGCCCTTGTACTCCTCGGCGGTGTGCACCTTCTCGAAGGAGTGCACGAGCGGGTTCTCGTCCGTGCGGTCGCGGTTCATCTCGATGCGGCGCACGTGGTCCCGGTCCTTGCCCCGGCGCTCGGTGCCGCCGGGCATCGCGCTCTGGGGCATCGGGCGCTGCTTCGACCCGCTCGCATCGCCCTCCTTCACCCGAGGTCCGAGCGGCGCCCACGAGGCCACCGGGGGCACTGGCCTCCCCCGCCGCGTGGGCAGCGCGCGAAGCTCCGACCAGCGCGCCTCCGCGTCGCGGGCCAGCACCTCGGGAGCGCGCAGCTCGCCCAGACCCGAGAGGGAGACCCGCACCAGCGCCTCGAGCGCGGCCTCCCTCGGGGCGAGCGTGGAGAGCTCCGGGCGCAGGGCGAGCTCCCAGCGGGCGACCTCGTCGAGGAGCGGGTCGACCCCGGGCAGCATCAAGAGCGCCTCCTGCCGCACCGCAGGGGCGGCGAGGGCGGTCCAGAGCAGGGCCTCGTCGCGCTCGAGCGGGCGAGGGCTGTAGAGCCCGAGGCGCAGCGTGGCCGCGGCGCACACCACGCGGTGAAGGTAGGCCCGCTCGCCGTCCTCGCGGCCCTCCCCGAGGGTGAGCGTCCGCGGCAGGTGCAGGGTGCCCGGAGACTGTCCGCCGAGGCCCTCCGAGCCGCGTATCTGCACGGCGTCGCCCAGCAGCGCCGAGGCCACGATCGCCATGCGGGGGCTCACGTCGTCGAGCTGCCCCGCTCGGGCGAGGCTCTCCGCCGACGGGGGCCGCTGCACGATCGAGCGGGCCCCGCGGTAGAGCCAGCCGAAGAGCGCTTCGTCCCAACCCATCGGTCAGAACACCATGTCGGCGAGGTCTTGAAGGGCGCGGCCCGTGGTGGGGTCGTCGGTGAGGGGCTGCACGATGGCCGCCGAGCACGCGACCCTCGGCGCGAGGCCCGAGCGCATCAGCGTCGCGGCGCCCACGAGAAGGCGGGTGGAGACGGTCTCCGCGAGGCCCGGCTCGTCGATCGCGCGCACCTTGGTGGCGAGGGTCACCAGCTTTCGGGCGACGGCCGCGTCGACGCCGGACTCCGCGCGCACGATCTCGGCCTCGATGTCGGCCGGGGGGTAGTCGAACTGCATCGCCACGAAGCGCTGGCGGGTGGAGGGCTTGAGCTCCTTCAGACCGCGCCGGTAGCCAGGGTTGAAGCTCACCACCAGCATGAATTCCGGCGGGGCGGTGAGGGCCTCGTCGCGGCGGTCGACGAAGAGCTGGCGACGGTGGTCGCTCAGCGGGTGCACCACCACGATGACGTCCTCGCGCGCCTCGGCGATCTCGTCGAGGTAGAGCAGGGCGCCCTCGCGGACGGCGCGGGTGACCGGCCCGTCCTGCCAGAGGGTCTCTGCGCCGCGGACGATCCAGCGGCCCAAGAGGTCGGCCGCGGAGGTCTCGTCGTTGCAGGCGACGGTCACCAGCGGGCGCCCGATCTCCGCGGCCATGTGCTCGACGAAGCGCGACTTGCCGCACCCCGTCGGGCCCTTGAGCATCACCGGGAGTCGGGCTTCGTAGGCCCGGCGGAACACCTCGACCTCGTGGCGTACCGCCCGATAGTAGGGAGCCGGGCCCGGGTCGCTCACGCGATGCCCTCGACGTGACCGGCGGTGATGGCCTCCTCCGGGGTCTCGTCGCTCGCGCCCGCGGGCAGCACCTCGCCGACCGGGCGGCCGTACTTGATGAAGTTCCAGATGAAGGCGCCGATGCCGAAGGTGAACAGCGACGCGGCGAGGAGGAGCCCCACGAAGTGCACCTCGATCTCGCGCTGCACCACGATGAAGTCCATGCCGACGCGGCGCTCCAGGTAGACCTGGGTGATGCCGGCGACGGCGAAGGCGGCGGTCATCGCGACCATGCCGATGTTGGAGGACCAGAACGCGAGCTGCGCCGACGGGGCATCATGGCGACGCCGGCCGGTGAGGTTGGGCAGCGCGTAGGTGATGATCGCGAGCACGATCATGGCGTAGGCGCCCCAGAAGGCCAGGTGGCCGTGCATCGCGGTGATGAGCGTGCCGTGGGTGTAGAGGTTCACCTGCGGGATCGTGTGCGCGAAGCCGAGGAAGCCGGCGCCCACGAAGGACATGATCGAGCAGCCGACGGTCCAGAGGAGCGCGTTGCGGTTGGGGTGGTTGCGGCCGCCCTTGCGGGCCATGGTCACGGCGTAGATGGCCATGCCGAGGAAGGCGAGGGGCTCGAGCGCGCTGAAGACGCCGCCGATCCACTTCCAGTAGTTGGGCGTGCCGATGAAGTAGTAGTGGTGCCCGGTGCCGAGGATGCCCGAGAGGAACGTCAGTCCGACGATCACGTAGAGCCACTTCTCGATGACCTCCCGGTCGACGCCGGTGAGCTTGATGAGCAGGAACGACAGGATCCCGCCCATGATGAGCTCCCAGACGCCTTCGACCCAGAGGTGGACCACCCACCAGCGCCAGTAGGAGTCGCTGGTCTGGTTGACCGTGGGGATCATGCCCGGGAGGTAGAGCAGCGCGGCGGCGAAGAGCCCGAAGAAGAGCACCAGGCTCGTCGTGGTGAAGCGCCGACCGTTCTTCACGGTCATCCCGATGTTGAAGATGAACGCGAGGACGTCGACGACCACGAGGAAGTCGAGCGGCCTCGGGATCTCGAGGAACTTGCGCCCCTCCCACCAGTTGAAGTGGAAGCCGATGATGGCCGTGACGCCGGTGACGACGAGCGCCCCGAGCTGCACCAGGGCCAGCTTCGGGGAGTAGAGCTCGCTCTCCGACTCCTCGGGGATGATGTAGTAGGCGGCTCCCATGAAGCCGCAGAGGAGCCACATCACCAGGAGGTTGGTGTGCGTGGCGCGCGCGGCGTGGAAGGGGATGATCGAGTGCAGGTTGTCATAGCCCGCATGCGCGAAGCCCATGATGAAGCCGTAGACGATCTGCAGGGAGAGCAGGAGCATGCAGGTGGCGAAGAACCACCATGCGACTCGTTGGGACTCGTACTTCACGGTCGCACCTCGGTACGGAGCTGGGAGAGGAACGCGACGAGCTCGCGGATCTGCGGCTCGGTCAGTGGGAGGCGAGGCATCAGGGTTCCCGGCTTGACGGCCTGCGGGTCGTGCAGCCAGCGGGTGAGGTAGTCGGCGTTCAGCCGGTCGCCGACGTGGTCGAGCGAGGGGCCCACCGAGCCGCCGCGGCCGCCCAGCGCGTGGCAGGCCACGCAGAGCTGGTTGAACACCTGCGGGCGGTCATCCGAGGGCGCGATCGCCCCGGAGGGCAGCGCGACCTGGTTGAGCGTGGGCTCCGGGGGGAAGCCGTTGAGGTCCATCCCGTCGACCCACTGGAGGAAGGCCACCAGGTCGTCGATCTGGCCGGGGTTGAAGTGGTAGTTCTGCATCTGCCGCTGGCCCGGGTACATCGCCGCCGGGTCGCGCAGCATGGCGCGGATGAACTCCGGCCCGCGCCGTCGGTACACGCGCGTCAGCTCAGGGGCGTAGTAGGCGCCCTCGCCGAGCAGCGTGTGACAGCCCATGCAGTTGTTGTGGTCCCAGAGGTCCTTGCCTCGGGCGACGGCGGGGGTGATGCGGTCGGCGTGGGTCTGCGCGGGGATGCGTCGAAACGAGTCGATCGTCAGCCCCACCATGGCCAGTGAGCACACCGCTGTACCCACGAGAAAAAACGCTCGTGCAGCCTTCTTCGAGAGCATCGCGTCGGTCCTGTCGCGAGGGGCCCGGTGATGCCGCGCGTGCTGTACGCGCGTCGATCCCTCGTTCGTGGCTCAATGGGCGTATTCGACCCATCGGGAAATGACATCCGTCATCGGGGACGACGGTCCTCTCCCGCTGGCGCGCGGCGAAACACGACGGGCCTCGCGGATTCAGGCGAGGCGAAATGATTGCGCGAAACGCCTAGCGCGCCTGGAGGATCACCGGCGCGGCGATCGGGTCGGCCCCCGACGAGGGGCGCCCGAGCTGACCGAAGGCGTTGTCTCCCCAGCAGAGCACGGAGTGATCACGCCGCAGCGCGCAGCTCGCGCCGTCGTCCGCGCCGCGAGAGAGCGCGAGGGACTGCACCTCCGTCAGGCCGACCACCGCCGTGGGCACCCTTCGAACGCCGCCGACGGTGCCGAGCCCGAGCTGGCCGTGGTGGTTCGAGCCCCAGCAGCGCACCGTGGCGTCCTCCAGCACCGCGCAGGTGTGAAGGCCGCCCGCGGCGATGTGGCGCACCCCGGCGATGCCTCTCACCGGCACGGCCACGTTCGATCCGCCCGGGGCCCCGCCGCCGAGCTGTCCGACGTCGTTGCGCCCCCAGCAGCGGACGGTGCC
>Ga0207969_100123_pt1 | contig 49546 bp, 38 predicted proteins | sample LakWasMet25_LOW6_2_FD_183869 | JGI IMG/M metagenome (GOLD analysis project Ga0207969, IMG submission 183869) | Freshwater sediment methanotrophic microbial communities from Lake Washington under simulated oxygen tension - Sediment Metagenome... | ecosystem: Environmental > Aquatic > Freshwater >...
CCGGTGCGGCGGCACATGGGCAGGCCGTTAGGAAGCTCGGAGAGCGACGAGCGGCGCCCTGCGAAGAGCACGAATCGGGCCGCGATCGGCGGGGAAACCAGCGTGCGACAACGGACAACGGGCTTCGAGCAACGAGCCGTGAGCGACGAGGGACGGGCGACGTGATGGCCAGGCGAGCAGCGACGACCAGGGCAACGACGACCACGACCACGGTCGGCGAGCGTCCCGCGTCCGGCACTGCCACCGCCGAGTTCACTCCTGCCGTCAGCATTCCTAACAAGCCGATGGTGCCGACCGCCCTCAATCAGCCTGAGGAACGGTCACCTGATACGTGGCGGCGGCACATCGGCAGGCCGTTAGGAAGCTCGGAGAGCGACGAGCGGCGCCCTGCGAAGAGCACGAATCGGGCCGCGATCGGCGGGGAAACGAGCGTCGGACAACGGACAACGAGCAGTGAGCAACGAGCTGTGAGCGACGAGCGGCGGGCGACGTGATGGCCAGGCGAGCAGCGACGGCGACGGCAACGACCACGGCCACAGTCGGCAAGCGTCCCGCGTCCGGCACTGCCACCGCCGAGTTCACGCCTGCCGTCAGCATTCCTAACAAGCCGATGGTGCCGACCGCCCCCAATCAGCCTGAGGAACGGTCACCTGATACGTGGCGGCGGCACATCGGCCAGCCGTTAGATAGCTTGGAGAGCGGCGAGCGACGCCCTGCGTCTGAGCAAAACTCGGGCCGTGTTCAACGGACAACGGGCTGTGGACAACGGACAACGGGCTGTGGACAACGGACAACGAGCATCGCTCAACGAGCGGCGATCAACGGGCGGTGAGCGACGTGGCGACGACTGCGGCAGCGGCAACGGCAACGGCAACGGCAGCGGCGGGCGAGCGCCCCACGGCCGGCACTGCCACGGTTGCGATGTCTTCAGCGCTCAGCGTATCTAACAAGCCCATGGTGCCGACCGCCCACACCTGGCTCAATGGCAACCCGATTGACCCGGTGCGGCGGCACATGGGCAGGCCGTTGGGCGCACCGAGCACCGCCAGGCCCTCCGCCGAGGCTCTTCCATTCAGCGGTCCAACATGCTACTAAAGGCCATCCCGCCTGTTGACGCCAGTACGTCAACATCACTGGAGATAGACCCGTCTTGTTAAATATTGATCGCGAATTTCCTGGTCGCAAGCAGCAACTGCTCACCTACTTTCGTAGCAGGGCCGCCGAGAGAATGGTGGACATCCAGGCGCAGTTCGGCGCCAACCGCTACGAGAAGTGTGCGGGCGCGCTGAATCGTGCAGTTACGGAGGAACGCGATCGGCTTCTCGCGCAAATAGTACAGACCTCGCAACGCGACAGTTGGCCGAACGACGTCACGTTGCCGGCCACGTTGCTAACGATGCACTGCGCCAATGTGGCAATGATCGAGGGGCGCAACTCGGTATGGCTCTACGACTACATGTCGTTCTCTCGTCGAGTTGGCGAACTTTGGGAACCTATCTGCACGAAGTGCTTCGAACTGCCGCCTCGAACCGACGTGGCCTTCTACATCCCGCCGCTGTTCGATGATGTTAAGCGTCGTTTGACGAACGAGGTTCACGACTTCATCAACGCATTGCCGCTAAGTGGCGAAGAAAAGGCAGGTCTTCTGCGCTATTACGACCAAGTGTGGCAACTCGTCGCTTCCGGCGAGGTCAACCTGGCAGCCGACCTGCACGTAACCGTCGGCGGGGTGAAGTACGTTATTGACTTCAAGAGTGGCTTCGGATCGAACGAAAAGGGCAACATGAACCGCCTGCTTCTTGTTGCTAGCGTCTACAAGAACATTGAGCCAGAGGAGTATTCATGCATGTTGCTGGTGAGATCTGAGGAAGATTCCAACAACAACTATCTCAAGACCTTGAAGAACTCGGGGCTTTGGGACGTTAAATGCGGCGCGTCGACCTACGAACAGATCCACGAGCTTTCGGGCTTTGACCTCCGAACGTGGATGACTCAAAACATTGATTGGCGAGCCGATCTCGATGCGGTGACCGTAGAGCATCTCACCGCGAAGAACCTGCTGACCTACCTCGCATGGTAAGCCCGAGGCCGCAGCGATCGCACGATCCTCATCAGGTACATCACACCTGCGCCAAAGATCTACTGGCATTCATGATTTCCCGACTCCAGCCATCTGACCGAGATGTTGTTTGGGAGCCATCCGCGGGAGATGGTCACCTTATCGACGCCGTGCTTCGTGTCGCCCCTGCCGCATACATTCATGCTTCCGAGTTGCGCTCAGATGCTGCGCAGCAACTTAGTGCCAAGTATCTTGATCGTTCGCGCGTTTCCGTGCGATGCGAAGACGCTCTCGCCGTTCCCACACAAGAAGAGATGGGGCTGTTCGCAGCATCGCAGATCAAGCCGCCAACGCGCATTATCGCCAACCCACCGTATGGTGCCTGGCAAACTCCCGAGCGGCGCGCCACGCTAAAGCAGCGATTTCCTCGACTCTACGTTCGTGAGACGTACTCCACAATCTTGTATCACAGCCTTCGACGCCTAGTGCATGGCGGCAGACTAGTGTTTCTCATTCCGGACACGTTTCTTTGGTTGCACAGACATGAATTCCTTCGCCGCGAGCTCTTTGGGGAGTACACTGTAGAGGAACTCGCACTGTTTCCTTCGAAGTTCTTCCCTGGTGTCAACTTCAGTTATTCTGGCATGTGCGTACTGACCGTAGTGCGTCGTCTTCCCGGACATTTGGCGACGACTAGAATCATTAGCGAGATTAAAGATGTGTCGGTGCTCGGAGCGCTAGCTCATTGCATGCCTGCCGATGGATACGTCGTGCGACGTGAACTCCAGGTCGCGCTGGTCGCAAACGAAGTAGCGGGCTTGGTCGAGGCCTCACAAAATCGAAGCGCGATCACAACATTAGGCGACCTCGCTGAGGTGCGCACCGGTTTCTACTCTGGCAACGATCGTCGCTGGATTCGCCGGGCGGGACCGGCTGTGAGGCGCTCCGCTGCCTATGCCGATGTCGATCCAGCCGCGATCTTCCTTGGACAGCAACCTCCGGCGCTCGCTGGCATAAATGGCTCAAGGCATTTTATTCCAATAATCCGGGGTGGAGCCGCGAGCTTCGTCAAGCCCGACGACTGGTATGTTGATTGGAGCACGTCCGCGGTCGCAGAATACACTCGGGCTGGCCCCAACCCGGCTCGATTTCAGAATTCACGCTTTTATTTTCGCGAAGGCATCGCGGTGCCGATGGTCGCTTCGTCCCGGGTTACTGCATGTCTGATGCGGCGTCGGCTCTTTGATCAAGGCATCGTTGGGGTGTTTCCAAAGGACGATTCTTATCTGCTGTTTCTTCTTGGATTCCTAAATACCGAGATCGTGACGCGCATGTTACGTGCGATCAATGGAACAGCCAACAACTCAGCCAACTACGTTAAGCGCATTCCGATTGCCCTGCCCAACGCATCGCAACTGCGGCGAGCGAATGACCTCGTCACTCTAGCAATGGGAAATGCTGAGGGTGCGAACGATGGCAATCATCCTGTGCGGGGTGAGATTGAGGCGCTCTATCGACACATACTAGTTTCCAGCGGTATGGACGTCAGTCCATTCTTGCTGTTGACGGGCACCCAACAAGGGCTTGCAGCCGACCGGCCTTCGGCCGGCAGCTGAAGCCCGAGGCGTTGGGCCACGATCGACAGGCGAAGAGCGGTGCCAGTCGATTGGTGGGGTGTTGGGCGAGCAGAAGCGGACGAGCATGAACCCGAAGGTCTTTGTCCCTGACGTAATCGAAGCACTCGAATTCGCAACCGAGGAGACGTCCAGCTACATCCACAGGTCGACGGGACGCGTGGTGACGATCTCGGATGAGGACATGCGCTATGCAGAAGACCGGGAGAGCGATCGCTCGGACCTCCCGGATTGGAGGAAGAACGCGGTTGCCGAGGCGCTCGAGGTGCTCGCTTCCGAGCAGCAATGGCTTCCATTGCCGAGCAAGTTCGACCTCCACGAGTGGAAGCTCATGGATGACTTCGTGCGTACTCTCGAGGACCATGGGGGCCGTGACGAGTTGGCGTATGCGATCCGGGGGAAGGGCGCGTTCCGCATGTTCAAGGGGACGATCCGACGCCTCGGTCTTGAGGATGCCTGGTACGCATACAAGGCCGCGAGCCTCGATCACATCGCGCGGGAGTGGCTTACGGAGCACGGATTCGAACCGGCCTCCCAGCGTCAGGTAGCGGGGAAGCGTGCGGCGAGTGATGGGATGCTGGGCTTCGGCAGCGGAGCGGATGCACCGCCTGCAACGGACGGAGCTTCGGACGACGAGGACCGGGGCGGCGAGCGACCCGCGACAAGTCAGTGCGGCGGAGACGAGCGTGGCCCTTGAGCGCTCCGGTGAGGCGCATCGGGTCGGCGCCCCGGTCTCTCTCCCAGATGAGGTCAACCATCAGCGCTCCGGGGGAGGGCGGGGGCCTGACGACCGGAGCGCTCCCTCCCAGGACTTCCCCCACGTACCCGTTCCTTCGCTACGGATGGATCATGTCGAGGTGCGTCCCATCGGCCAGCTCGACGAGGCTGTCGGGGCAGCCGTTGCGCACCAGCCACGCCCGCCGCTCCGCCTGCGGGACGGCGACGTACTCCGTCGGCGTCACCCGAAACCCCAGGTGCTGGCTCGTCGGCGGGCGATACACCTCGCCCGGCCTCGGCTCGTAGCGCTCCGGAGCGGCCCCGGTGCGCCGGTCGCCCAGGAAGAAGATGTGACAGGCGTGCCACTGCTCGCGGTCGCGAGGAGAGAGCCCGGCGAAGGCCGGCGGCAGCTCGTCGACGGCGAGCGTGTGGTCCCGCCTCGGTGGGGTCTGCGCCCGGGCGGGGGCGGCGGGTCGTGGGGAGGCCGCTGGTGGAGTGATGGCTGGGGTGATCGTGGGCGCGGCCGTGCTCGCCGAGACGACCGCCTGGGACGAGGCGCAGGCCATGCCGAGCACGGCCACGCCGGAGACGAACACGAACCTCATCGGGTGATCCTACGCCGTGAGCGTCGCTGCGGAGCGTAGCGCGCGTCTCCCTCGCCCGCGGGTCATGAGCCCGCTCCGTCCCGGCGGCGTCACTCCTCCGGCTCCACCGGCTCGTCTTCCGCCGTGCCGTACACCGAGGTGGTCCAGTCGTAGCGTCGGCCCTCGGCGGTGCGCAGCGCGACGTGCACGGCCTCCGGCGCGTTGGGCGTCGTCGGCGCGAAGGCCACCGCCGTCACCCGCGAGGCCGTCGCCCGCGCGGGCGCGCTCAGCGCGTCGCTGTGGTGGTCGAGCAGCGTGAGCGTCACCTCCGCCCCGGCCGGAGCGCCCTCGATCGCGTAGCGCATCACCCCCTCGTCGCCGCACCCGAAGGGCCGCACGACGAGGCGAGGGCGGTCGTCGTCGACCGAGTACGAGCGACGCCACGGCGCGACGCGGCCCGGCGCCCGCAGCGCGTGGGCGTCGTCGAGGCGGTGATCGATCGCCGAGCTGGCCTCGAAGCCGCGCGCGACCGGACCGACCATCAGACGGCTCGGCCCGCCCGCGTCGACGACGAAGACCGCGAGGCGGGGCGCCTCGGCGCCGAGGTAGCGCACGACGCCCGCGTTGGTGAGCGTGAAGTAGTCGGCCACGAAGACCGCGGACTTCTGCGCGCCGATCTCGCGGTCGGGGAAGAGGTCGAAATACCAGCCGGTGTATTTCGGCGGGGCGCCCGACGAGCCGCCGTAGCCGCCGCTCGGGATGTACTCCGACACCATCCCGAGCCACCGCCGCTGCGCCTCGCTCAGCGGCCGGCCGGCGCGCTCGGTGGCCGCGATGGCGCGCAGCGTGCCGAGCACCCCCTCGACGCGGGCGAAGTACGCCGCGTGCGCCGGGTCGACCGCGCGGGCCCGGCGCGCGAAGGCGACGAGCGCATCGTAGACCTCCACCGCGGGCTCGACGTAGCCGTCGGGGATCTCGCACCCGTAGCTGTCGTAGCCCTGCCCCGCGAGCAGCACGTAGTTGTGCCTGATCTGCGCGTAGCCCACGAGCGCGCTGTTGAGCCTCGCGTCGGCCCACGCCTCGGTGCGCATGAACGACGGGGCCGCCCCGGCGGTGGGGGCCGCGAGCGCGAGCACCGCCGTGAGCCAGCGGCGGTAGAGGTCGTCGCCGCGCGCGTTGCCGGTGCGCAGCCGGGCGCGGCCCGCGTCGAGCTGCGCGGCGAGCGTGGGGAAGCGGGCGAGGTCGTCGGCGAGGTAGGCGCGCGCTCGGTCGTGCCCGAGCAGGTAGCCCACGTCGGCGAAGCCCAGGGCGGTGCGATCGGGGACGCGGTCGTGCACCAGCGCCTCGAGCGGCTCGACGTCCGGAACGGTGCGCGCGCCGAACATGGTCGCGATGACCGGCAGTCGGGCCACGCCCTCGGGCATGAAGTGAAGGCGGGCGGTGCGCACGAAGCCCTCGCCGATCGCGGCGCGCAGGCGGGGGAAGGCGTCGGGGTCGCGCGCGCGGACGCCGGCGCGTCGGCCGAGCGCGAGGAGCTGCGGGAGCGAGGCGTCCTCGCGGTGGCCCGCGAAGGTGGCGTAGGTCTGCTCGAAGCGGGCGAGCGCCGGGAGCGACCCGCTGGCCTCGGCGAGCTCGGCGAGCGCGAGCGCGGCGACGGCCTCGCGCGGCGTCTCGGCGGGGTCGGGCGCGCTGCCCGGCTGCGAGCTGCGGCAGTCGCGCGAGACGAGGTTGAACTCCAGCCGCGAGAGCCAGGTCATCGCGCGGAAGTAGTGCTCGATCTCGACGGCGTCGTGGGCGAACCACATCGGCCCGCTGGCGTAGTGGCCGCGCGGCGTGAACTGCGAGAAGTCCACCATGCGGCGCCGCCCGAAGAGCTCGACCTCGGCGAGCGCCCGCTCGCCCTCGGCCGCGAGCACGGCGTCGACGGCGGCGGCGCTCTCCGCGAGCAGCGGGGCGCCGTCGTCGGACTCGCGGTGCAGCAGCCGCTGCGCGACGGTGAGGTACACGTCGAGGTCGGAGACGACGGGGGGAGGGAGCTGCGCGCGACGGGCCGCGAGCGTTCGGCGCAGCGCGGTGAGCGTGCGCACGAGGGCGGGCGCGAGCGCGTCGGACTCGATGCTCATCAGCATCGCCCCGTGGCCGCTGTAGATCGCGTGCAGGATCGCGTCGACGCTGACGAAGACCGGGAGCTGCTGGCGGAAGATCTCGTGGAAGGCCGTCGCGTAGGAGTCGTGCGGGTGGCGGTCGAGGGCGACGAAGCCGTGGGCGCGCAGCGCGGCCGACTCGTCGGCGCTCAGGTGCAGGTGCGCGTCGACGAGCGCAGCGTAGCGCGGCGCCGTGGCGCGGTCCCAGCGGGCGGGCGGGGCGGGCGGGGCGGTGACGGGGGCGGCGCGGATGCTGCGCTCGGCGAGGGCGATGTGGTCGTTGGCTACGAAGCAGGCGTCGCTGCCCGCGGGGGCGCGGTTGACCGTGTCGCAGAAGGGATTGTCGTCGTCGTTGCAGTGGGGCTCTGGGGGAGTGACGAGCGCGGGGCGTCCGAGCGACGCCACCGGCGCGCCCGCGGCGGCGCAGAGCACCGCGGGGTCGGGGGCGGCGTCGGCGACCGAGGCGTCGGCGGACGCCACGACGGGTGCGGCGGCGCTTGATGCGCGGGACGGCGTGCTGCGGGCGCTGCAGGCGACGACGAGCGCGGCGAGGAGCGCGTGGGGCTTCATCGGACGGTGATACCCCGAGTCGGCCCGGTCGCCCTACGCGCTACGGATGGTGCTCCAACGCGTCTGGTACGTGCTCGGCGACCTCACCCCCCAACCCCCTCTCCATGAATGGAGAGGGGAGAAGAAGCGAGAAATCATGCGATTTCGTGGTACTCCGACCTCCCCCTCTCCATTCATGGAGAGGGGGTTGGGGGGTGAGGTCACGTCCCACTCCCACCCGAGCACCGCCCTACCCCTCGCTCCGGCCCCTACGCCGTCAGCTCGACCCGCAGCGCGCGCCTCCGCGGGTGCGTCTCCCTCGCCCAGGCCACCCAGGCCTTCGACTCCTCCACCCCGAGCCCCTGCATCCTCCGGATGAAGCCCGCCGCCTCCCGGTAGCGCGCCCGGTCGCCCGTCGCGACCAGCGCCTCGACGTGCGCCGACCAGATCGCCATCGCCACCGACGGCCTCTTCTCCGCCGCCGCCTCGGCCACCGAGAGCCTCGCGCCCGACACCACCGGGTGCGCCGCGCTCGCCACCGTGGGCTCTCCGCGCGTGCACTCCTCCGCCGCGTCGAGCTCGCCCATCGCCAGCAGCACCCGCACCGCCTCGGGCCGCCGCCCGCCGCGCGCCGCGAGCGCCGCCGCCACCCGCGCCTGCAGCGCCGCCCGCTCGGCCTCCGGGGTCTCCTCCCGCAGCGCCTCCCAGCGAGCGACGCTCGGGTACATCCCGACCATCTCCTCGGCGGTCACCCTCGCCGCCGCCAGGTCGCCCCGCGCCCGGCAGCGCATACCCCACCAGGTAAAGAGCGCCTCGCTCGGATCGCGCTCAAGCCGGGCCCTCACCGCCGCGTCGAGGTCGGCGCCCACGCCCCATCGGGCGAGCAGCCCCGCCACCGCGGGCAGCGCCCCGGTAGGGCACTCCCACGCCTCGGCCACCGCCTCGTCGCGGCGCCCGTGTAGCAGCATCGCGTCGACAAGCTCGACGTGGCGCCCGAGGGCCTTCAGCCCCCGCAGCACCTCGTCGAGGTCGAGGCCGTCGCGCAGCAGCTCGAAGAGCAGCGCCCCGAAGGGCATCGACGACCACGCCAGCGGGTCGTTGGCCGCGAAGCCCTCGCGCGCCGCGCGCTCGAAGATCCACCCCGCGACCATGGCCCGCTCGGCCTCGTCGGCGTAGCGCAGGATCGCCTCGGGGATCTCCTCCGCCGCCCCGACGTCGCTGCACGCCAGGTCGCCCTGGGCCACCGACCAGAGCGCCGTCAGCGCCTCTCGCCTCAGGTCGCGGTCCTTCGCGCGCGCGAGCGCCGTGGTGAGCCCCCTCGCGGCGTCGACCGCCAGCGCCCTCAGGGCCCCGTCGCCGTCCTGCCCCGCCACCGCGGCGTAGCCCTCCAGCACCCCTTCACCGAGCCCGCGAAACACCTCCGTCGCCCCTCGCAGGTCGCCCGCCCTCAGCAGCGCCTCGCCCCGCGCCTTCAGCACCGAGAGCTCCCAGGTGATGGCCCCGGCGGCGCCCCACGCCGTGCCGTGCCGACGCATCGCCGACCGCGCCCGCTCGCCGCTGTGGGCCACGGGCATCGCCACGCGCTCGAGCCACGGAGCCAGCGCCACCATCTCCTCGACCAGCGAGGCCAGCGACTCGGTCGAGCGCCGCCGCAGCGAGGCCCCCACCCCGCTCGCGTCGTGGAAGGCCCACGGCCGCGACGCCCAGGTCATCAGCACCGCCGCCGCGTGCTTGCACCGCCCGGTGGCCCCCGCCGCGCAGCCGCAGCGCGCCCGCACCACCCTCGCGCCGTCGTCCGAGAGGGTCACCTCGACCGGGTACGCCGGCCGGTCGCCGCCCTCGCAGCAGGCCCGCAGCGCCCGCCCCGCGCGCCGCGCGTCGAACACCCCGCCGCGCCCGCAGAGGGCCTCCGCCTTCGCGCGCACGGCCTCGCTGAACCCCTCGAACCACCCGGTCGTCGTCGTGCTGTCCATGGGTCCAACCTCGCCCTTCGCGCGGGCGCGCACAAGGGCGGGCTGGACATATCCTGTCACCACTTCGCGCGGGTGTTCAGGAAGCTCTTCGTGGCGGGGACGACCACCTCCGGGCGCTCCAGAAGCACGAAGTGCGAGGCCCTCCGGAGGTGGATCGCCTCGGCGTCGGGGAGGCGCTTCGCGATGACGTGGGACTGGTACGGCGGGGTGAGCCAGTCCCAGGCACCCGAGACCACCAGGGCGGGGACGTGGATGTCCCTCAGGTGGTGGAGCACCGAGTGGGCGTCGAGCTCCTGGAAGAGCCGGAGGTAGTTGGGGAAGGTGCGCGGGTCGAACACCTCGCGCATGTAGCGCTCCATCACCGGGGTCATCTGCGCGGGCCGGGCGCGGGAGATGAGCCAGAAGAGGGCGGCGGCGGGCATCACGGTGCGGGGCGCGGCGAACTCGATGGCGCGGGCGAGGTCGGGCCGGTCGGCGACGGTCTCCACCACGGCGTTGAGCCACGCGCCGGCGAAGGGCATTCTTACGAAGGGCTGTAAGCCCGAGGAGAAGACGTGGCCGTAGGTGCCGTTCATGAGCAGCATCCCCGCGACGCGCTCGGGCATCATGGAGGCGGCCTCGAGGCTCACCTGCACGCCCATGCTCCAGCCGCAGAACACGGCGCGGTCGACGCCCTCCGCGTCGAGCACGGCGAAGGCGTCCTCGGCGTGGTCGGTGATGCTCAGGTGCGCGCTGCGCGAGGGGGCCGTGGAGTCGAAGAGCCCGCGGTAGTCCCAGGTGATGATGCGGTAGTGGTCCTGGAGGGCGTCGACCAGGGGCTGCCAGGTGTAGAGCCTGCCGCCGAGGCCGTTGGCCAGGAGGAGGGTTCGCTCGCCGCGGCCCATGACGGTGTAGGCGACGCGGGCGCCGTGGCGGGTGTCGATGTATCGGGTGGGGTGCTCGTCGGCCATCGCGCTGAACGGTAGCGCAGCCGACGAGCGGAGAGGGAGGGACTAGCGACCGGCGTCAGCCGAGGTGCTGGTGTTGTCCGACTGCACGCACTCGATGGTCGCCTCGGCGCCCGTCGGGACGGAGTCGCCGTCGGTGAACGAGATGCGCTGGGTGCAGCTCGGGTTCGCCGGGTCGACGGTGGTGTCGTAGAAGAAGCCGTGCGAGCCGGCCGGGGCGGTCATGCCGGGCTGCACCGCGACCTGGCTGACGAGGCAGACCGCGCGGCCACCCTCGGTGGCGGCGGCGCCCGTCGCGCGGCGGCGGCCGTGGGCGGCGGTGCACCACTCGGCGGCGTTGATGGTGGCGGGGAGCTTCTCGCGCACCTCGCAGCCCACGCTGATGGCGGTGGCGCCCATGGGGGTGCGGGAGTCGCAGTTCGGGCCCGTGGAGCAGCCCAGCGGGCGGCCCGTGGCGTCGCAGCAGGTGGGGCGCTGCGTGGCGAGCACGCGCGGCAGGCAGCGGCCGGTGAGGCGCTGCTGGATGCGCTGCACGATCTGGGTGAGCGCGTCGGTGTAGTCGTTGCGGCAGATCGAGCTGACCGAGCCGTTGTTGTAGGTGGTCTGGAAGCGCCGGGCGATCTCGACGATGCGGCGCGACGGGAGCGCGAAGTACTGCACCATGGTGTCGCAGGCGGGGCGCATCGGGTCATACGAGCTGCCCTCGCGGCGGCACGCGGGCACGACGCGGGTGGAGCAGCTCGGGTCCATGTTGCGCTGGCGCATCGAGACCGGCCCCTCGGGGGACATGGTCGCGAGGCCGTCGGAGCCGTCGGGCATGCGGCCGAGGAGGGCGTCGTAGTCGGTCTGGCCGGACGCGGTCTGCGGGAGCTGGATGGGCACGCCCGCGATGGCCGCGAAGATGACGTTCTCCGGGCGGTTGGGCTTGAGCGAGGTGAAGCCGCGGTTGGGCATGAGCGGGTTCATGTAGCGGTCGAGGTTCCAGGTCGGGTCTTGCGCGCTACCGGGCTGGTACATGTAGAAGCGGAGGTTGAGGTCGTTGCTTGCCCACGCGGCGCTGGTGCTGTCGAAGACGCCGATGCCGTCGCCACGCGGCGGCGTCGCCGGCGTCGGGAAGGCGAGGCAGTCGTTGTTCGTCGCGGGTCGCTCGGCGTAGCGGCAGTCGCGCACCGAGCCGTCTTCCTCGTCGGAGACGATCACGATGGCGAGCACGGCGTTGGGGCGCACGAAGCCCGCGTTGGGGTCCATGTTGCCCGCCTGCTCGCGCGGGTTGTGGACCACCAGCGCGCGGTACGCCGACTCCAGCTGCTGCTCGAGGCCGCAGCCGTTGGTGGAGAGGTAGGCGTTGCAGACGAAGTCGTCGCGAAACTCCGCCGGGTTGGTGGTCGACGCGTCGAAGGTCAGGAACGCCGGGTACTGGTTGAGGTCGGTGGTGCAGCGCGCCGGGCGGGTGCCCGCGGGGGCCGTCGTCCAGGGCTGGTGCGTGCGGATCGCTTGCCCGTTGCGGATCGGGTTGAGCAGGCCGTCGTCGCCGAGGTCGCTGTTGGCGCACGACGGAACGGTGCTCCCCGGGGTGCCCAGGTCGGACGAGATGACGCCCACGTGGAGGCTCTTCACCGGGGGGTAGTCCGCGGTGCCGTCCATGTTGCGGTCCGGCGGGGACACCAGCTGGTTGATGAGCACCGTGAAGTTGCGCGCGAGGTTGGCCTGGTTGGCCGCCATCGAGTTGGAGTTGTCGACCTCGAACAGGATGTCGACCGAGTCGACGGCGTTGTTCTGGATCGCGAGGCTCACGCCCGACTGGAGCCGCGTGTCAGGCGCGGCCACCGGGCGATCGAGACACCCCTGGCCGAGGACACCCAGCATCGCGACGGCCACGCCGCAGCGCATCGCACCGCGAAGACGAATGGATTGGGACATTGGAACGCACTGCTCCTTGAGCGAGGAAACCCGAGACACCCTGCGCAGCCGCGAACCATACAGACAGCCGCGCGGGACAGCAATCCCAGACACACTCGCCGGTGTGACCGGTGCAGATACGCCTGAGCAACCGCGGGGCCACGCTCGTCGCGCCGCGGGCCCGTCGCCGATCGAGCGCGTCGCCGACAACCGCGGTTGGCGCTACCCTGTCTGAAATGTCGCCCGGTCGAGCCCAGCGCGCTTGCTTGTCTCCCCAGGGATGCTGAACCCTTACGCCCGATGCCTCGTGGAGCGATCAATCGATGACCCGTGTCTTGCTTGTCGATGATGAGGAGAGCCTGCGCCTGGCCCTGAAGACGCACCTGCGAAAGCAGGGGCACGAGGTGCTGGCGGTGGGCGGGGCCGACGAGGCCATCGCGGCCATGGAGAAGGAGCCCGCGGAGTACGTCGTGACGGACGTGCGCATGCCCGGAGGGCGCTCGGGCCTCGAGCTGCTGCTGGAATTGCGGCGACGCTGGCCCGCCACGGCGGTGCTGGTGATGAGCGCCTACGGCTCCAACGAAGACGCGCTCGCGGCCATCAAGGCCGGGGCCCAGGACTACCTCACCAAGCCCTTCGCCCCGAGCGACCTGGCGTTCATGCTGCGCAAGGCCCAGGAGCGCGAGGCGCTGCGCCGGGAGAACCGCGAGCTGCGGGCCGCCGTCGCTCGGGACCACAAGTTCGATCAGCTCGTGGCCCGCAGCGAGCCCATGAAGGCGATGTTCGCGACCATTGCGCGCGTCGCCACCTTCAAGACCACGGTGCTCATCAACGGCGAGACCGGCGTCGGCAAGGAGCTCGTCGCGCGCTCGCTGCACCTGCGCTCTCCCCGCGCGGCCAAGCCCTTCATCGCCGTCAACTGCGGCAACTTCCACGAGAACCTCATCGAGAGTGAGCTCTTCGGCCACAAGAAGGGCTCGTTCACCGACGCCAACGCCGACAAGCGCGGGCTCTTCGAGGAGGCCGACGGGGGCACGCTCTTCCTCGACGAGATCGGCGACCTGCCGCTCGGGCTACAGGTGAAGCTGCTGCGCACCCTGCAGGAGGGCACCATCCGCCGCGTCGGGGAGAACACCGACCGCAAGATCGACGTGCGCGTCGTGGCCGCCTCGCTGCGCGACCTCACCAAGGAGGCCAAGGCCAACCGCTTCCGCGAAGACCTGCTCTTCCGGCTCAACGTGCTGACGCTGGTGATCCCGCCGCTGAGGGCGCGCAAGGAGGACATCCCCCTGCTCGTCGACCACTTCGTCGGGCGCTTCAACGAGCGCCTCGGCACGGAGATCACCGGGGTCGACCCGCAGGCGATGCGCCTGCTCTGCGACTACCCCTGGCCCGGCAACGTGCGCGAGCTGGAGCACGCCATGGAGCGGGCGATGGTGCTCTGCGAGGGCACCGCGCTGCAGCCGCACGACTTCGAGGGGAAGATCCGCGAGCCCTCGGACCCCATCGCCGCGGAGCTGGAGAAGGGCAACTACTCCATCAAGAAGACCACGCGCACCATCGAGGAGATCCTGATCCGCAGGGCGCTGGAGAAGACCAAGGGCAACCGCACGCGCGCCGCGGAGCTGCTCGAGATCTCGCACCGGGCGCTGCTCTACAAGATCAAGGAGTTCGGCATCACGTGAAGCTGACGAGCACGGCGTTGGCCTCGACGGTGCCGCCCAGGACGGCGTGCACCTTCGCCACGACGCCGACGCCGCGGGCCTTCACCTCGTTCTCCATCTTCATGGCCTCGACGATCATCACGGGCTGACCCGCCTCGACGCTCTCGCCCTCGGCGACGAAGATCTTGATCACCCGGCCGGGCATCGGCGCCCGCACGTCGCGGCTCTTCGCGGCGCTCTCCGGCCCCTTGGCGCGCGCGGCGACGCGCATGCGCTCGCTCTCGACCGGCACGTAGGTGCGCGTCCCGGAGGCCACCACGCCCAGCATCGGGCTGGAGCCCTCGATGGTCAGGTCGAGCACCCGCGAGCCGACGCGCACCGAGAGCTCCCGATCGGAGAACGACACCACGTCGACCGCCACCGGTCGGCCCCCGACCGACGCCGAGACCGAGCCGTCCAACTGCAGGACGATCTCCACCTCGTGCTCGCGACCCGCTGCCTGAACAAAATACCGCATAGGAATTGGCGCGACCCTACGCCATCCCGCGCCGCCCCATCAACGCCTCGCGCCCCCGTGGCGGCCGTGTCACCCTACGAGCGCCCTCATGCCATCCAGGCCCAGAGTCCGCGAGACGCCCACCGTGCTGCGCCCGATCGTCGGGTACTTCGAGCGCCGGGTCGACCCGCTGACCAACCTCTTCCTGGTGCTGCCCCTCTTCGGCATCTACCACCTCGGGGTGCTCACCCAGATGCGGCACAGCCGCCAGGGTTTTACCTGGGTCGGTAACGGGATGGACTTCCTCACGGGCACCGTCCTGGCGCTGGTGCACGGCGACATCATGGCCTACACGGCCATCGCCGCCGGGGTGACCATCCTGCTGGGGCTGCTCATCCTGCGGGCGCGCCGACAGTCGAGCCTGCACCCGCGGCTCTTCATCCCGGTGCTGCTGGAGAGCGCCCTCTACGCGCTCATCGTGGCGTCGCTCATCGGCTCCATCGTGCGCACCTTCGGCCTCGGGGTGCTCGACCACGAGGGCCTCCCCGCGCAGATCATCGCGTCCTGCGGCGCCGGGCTCCATGAAGAGCTGGTGTTTCGCATGGGGCTCTTCGCGGGCCTCGGGTACCTGCTCTCGCGGCGCATGAAGCCCTGGGTCGGCTGGCTCATCGCCCTCGGCTTCTCCTCGGTGCTCTTCTCCGCGGTGCACTACCTGCCGCCGCTCGGAGACGCGTTCAGCCTGTCGAGCTTCGTCTTCCGGCTGCTCTGCGGCGTGGCCTTCGCGATCATCTACCAGCTCCGCGGCTTCGCCATCGCCGCGTGGACGCACGCGCTCTACGACATCTTCTACTTCATGCTCCGGCACACGTAGCGACCGCTACGCCACGCCCGCCATGCCGTCGTCGTCGTCCTCCGCGGGCGCCGTGATCGCCGAGAGGTAGCAGGCGCGGCAGCGGGCCTCGTAGGAGTCCGCGGCCCCGACCTGCACCCGCTCGCCGCCGCCGGAGAGGCGAAACGACCGGCTCGCCAGGGCCCCGCACTGAGAGCACACCGCGAGGCACTTGGTGATCTGCTCGGCGATCGCGAGAAGCTGGGGGATGGGCTCGAAGGGGCGGCCCAGGTAGTCCTGGTCGAGGCCCGCGATGACCACGCGCACCCCGCGGTCGGCCATCGACTGCACCGCGGCGACCAGCGTCGGACCGAAGAACTGCGCCTCGTCGATGCCCACCACCTGCGTGCCCGGGTCGAGCGCGGCGAGCAGCGAGGCGACGTCGGGGAGGGCCTCGGCGTCGAGGGACTGCGCGCTGTGGCTGGTGATGCGGGTGTCGTGGTAGCGCCGGTCGATCGCGGGCTTGAAGACCTGCACGCGCTGCTTCGCGATGGCGGCGCGGCGGAGGCGGCGGATGAGCTCCTCGCTCTTGCCGCTGAACATCGGACCGCAGATGACCTCGATCCATCCGGCGTCGCGCCGCGGGTGATCCATAGGCGGAGGAGGTTCCGACGGGGCAGGGGGGCGGGGCCAGAAATCGGGCAAGCTCGCGCTCGTTCAGTGGAGGGGGCAGAGCTCTGCCATGGGGCTGCGGAGCGTTTTCCCAGGGGTCCCGAAAGCGCCCGGCGGAGCTATGTAGGAGAGCGGCTCGATGGACGCCCCGGGGCGCCGACGGGAGCCACGAGAGGGACAGCGCTTCCGGCAATGCACGACACGCCCCTCATCTCGACCATCGCGGTGGCCTTCACGGCCGCCTGGATCCTTGGGCTGCTGGCCCAGCGGGTGCGTCTCTCGCCCATCGTCGGCTACCTCCTGGCGGGGGTGCTCATCGGGCCGTTCACCCCGGGCTTCGCGGGCGACCTCCAGATCGCCCAGCAGCTCGCCGAGGTGGGCGTCATCCTGCTGATGTTCGGCGTCGGGCTGCACTTCCAGATCAAGGACCTGATCGCCGTGAAGGGCGTGGCGATCCCCGGGGCGGTCGGCCAGAGCCTCGTGGCCACGCTGGCCGCCGTCGCAGTGTTCTCGTGGCTCGGCCTCCCGCTGAAGACGGGCGTCGTGATCGGCATGGCGATGTCCGTGGCCAGCACGGTGGTCCTGATGCGCGTGCTGATGGACGCCGACGTGATGAACTCCCCGCAGGGCCACGCCGCCGTGGGCTGGCTCATCGTCGAGGACATCTTCACCATCGTGCTCCTCGTGGTGCTCCCCATGCTGGGCGAGGGCGGCTCGCCGGGCACGTCGCTCTGGGCCGCGCTGGGCGTCGCGCTCCTCAAGCTGACCGCCCTGGTGGCGCTGGTGCTCCTCGTCGGCGCGAGGGCCGTGCCCTGGGTGCTCACGCGCGTCGCCAGGCTGCGCTCGCGCGAGCTCTTCACCCTCACCGTGCTGGTGTTCTCCATCGCCATCGCCGCGGGCGCCTACCACTTCTTCGGCGCCTCGATGGCCCTCGGGGCCTTCCTCGCGGGCACCGTGGTGGCCCAGTCGCCGGTGAGCCACCAGGCCGCCGCCGACGCGCTGCCGATGCGCGACGCCTTCGCGGTGCTCTTCTTCGTGTCCGTGGGGATGCTCTTCGACCCGGCGTTCATCTTCCGGGCGCCGCTGCTGGTGCTGGCCGCGCTCGCGATCATCCTGCTGGTCAAGCCGCTCACCGCGCTGCTCATCGTGGTGCTCCTCGGCCACTCGGCGCGCACCGCGCTCACGGTGGCGCTGGGCCTGAGCCAGATCGGGGAGTTCTCGTTCATCCTCTCGGACGTCGCCCGCAGGCACGGGCTGATGTCCGACGCGGGACACACCATGCTCGTCGCCTCGGCCATCGCGTCGATCGCGGTCAACCCGATGATCTTCCGCTCGCTGCCGCGCATCGAGGCGTGGCTGCGGGCGCGCCCCAAGCTCTGGGCGATGCTCAACGGCCGCGCCGAGCGCAAGGCTCGAGAGACCAACCTCGCCGCGGCGGCGGCGCTCGGCGCGCCCACGGCCGGAGAGCGCCTCGCGGTGGTGGTGGGCTTCGGCCCGGTGGGGCGCTCTGTGCACAGCCTGCTGCGGGACGCGGGCATGACCACGGTGGTGATCGACCTCAACCTGGACGTGGTGTCCGGGCTCAACGAGTCGGGCCAGCGGGCGATCTACGGCGACGCCTCGCACGAGAGCATCCTCGAGCAGGCGGGGGTGAGGCGCGCCTCGCACGTCGTCCTGACGCTGCCGCACGCGGCCGACCGGGCCACCATCGTCGCCTCGGTGAGGGAGCTCAACCCCAACGCGCGGATGCTGGTGAGGGCGCGGTACCTCAGCGAGCGCGAAGACCTCGAGCGGGCAGGCGTCGCGGCGGCGGTGTTCGAGGAGGCCGAGGCGGCGGTGGGGCTCGCCCGGCTGGTGCTCGCCGACACGGGGGTGCGCCACGAGGCCGCCGAGCGCAAGGTGCGCGACCTGCGGCTGCAGCTCATCCGGGAGAACATGGCGAACATCCGTACGCAGCGCGTGCGGAGCGTGATGGTGCCGTGGAACCGCGTGTGGCACCTCTCGGCGAAGGCCAGCCGGGACGAGGTGCTGCGGCAGATCTCCCAGAAGCGCTTCTCCCGCTGGCCGGTGATCGACCCCGAGACGGGCGCGGTGAAGGGCTACCTGCTCGCCCGCGACCTGATCGCCGTGGCCGCGGCGGACGAGGACTGGACGCGCTTCGTGCGCCCGCTGCGGGCGGTTCGCCCGGACGACGACGTGGAGTCCACGCTGCTCTGGATGCAGGGCGAAGGGGCGACGGTGTGCTCGGTCGAGCACGAGGGAAGCCTGCTGGGGCTCATCACCCTCGAAGACATCCTGGAGCAGGTGGTCGGCCGCATCGAGGACGAGTACCCCCACGAGGCGGAGACCTCGCTCCTCGACGCGCTGAAGGCCGGCGGGCTGGTGCTGGAGCTTCGAGGGGGCACCCGCGAGGCGGTGGTCCGGGAGATGGCCGCGGCGCTGCCTCCCGGCGCCGTGTCCAGGGACGCTGCGATCGCCGAGCGGGCGCTGGCGCGCGAGGCCGAGCTGTCGACCGACCTGGGCGTCGGCGTGGCGCTCCCGCACGCGCGGGCCCCAGGGCTCACGACCCCGCGGGTGGTGTTCGGGCGCTCGTCCGAGGGGGTCGCCTTCTCGCCGCCGCCCGACGAGCCGGTGCGGCTGGTCTTCCTGCTGGTGACGCCGGTCGAGCAGCCCGAGGTGCAGATCGCCCTGCTGGGGCAGATCGCCAACGTGATCAGCGAAGAGTCGGCGCGGGAGCGCCTGCGCCGGGCTTCGTCCGAAGGAGAGGTCCTCGAGGTCATCGCGCAGCGGCTGGCGATGAAGAAGGGCGCCTGACGGGCGTCGCGCGCGCGAAGATCCGCAGCGCCATCGGTGAACGTTGTGGGGGCGCGGCGCGTCCGTTAGCGTCACCAACGATGTTCTGTCCTACGTGCGGTGGGTCCAACCCGGATGGGTCACGCTTCTGCAACCAGTGCGGGGCCACGCTGCTCGCGCCCGGCGGGGCGGTGAGCACCGCGCAGGGCAGCGGCGTGACGCGCGCCCCGACGGCTCAGGGCACCGGCGATCGCATCGAGCTGCCGATGGTGGGCCCCTCGAAGCGCACCCTCGTCGCGATGCTGCTGGGCGTCGGCCTCGGGTGCCTCGGGCTCGGCGCGCTCGCCGCATGGAAGACCCTCGGACAGAACTCCGCGCAGCCGCCGGTGACCCCGGTCGGTCTCTTCGGCGAGCCCTCCTCGGTGACCTCCGCGGAGCCCACTGCCGATGCCGGACCCACCGAGGCGCCTGGCCCGCACGACTCCCCCTCGCGGCCGACCCGAGCCGCGCGCCCGACCGCGACCACCCCGGCGCACGCCCGCCCGACCACCGTGGCCAGCAACGAGCGCCCGACGCCCGCCACCCCGACGACCCCGACGGGGAATACACAGACCGGTAATCCCGAGCCGGGTGAGACCCCGACCCCTACCGGCAGCGCCGCGACCCCGACGCCCCCGACGACCCCGACCGGCACGGCCGCGAGCCCGACGACCCCGACGACCCCGACTGGCGCCGACCCCACGCCGACGAGCCCGACCACCCCGAGCGCTCCGCTCCCTGCGGAGCCCGGCGGCGTGCGGGAGCGCGTCCCCGGCACCCCCGCCGGCAGCGGCTTCCGCCTGGGCGACGAGACCGACGCCACGGGGCACATGGACCCGGCGGCGTTTCGCTTCGTCTACGACCACTACCGCTCGCAGATCGCGAGCTGCTACTCCAACGCCACCCGCAACGACACGCCCGTCTCGGGGGTGATCGTGATGCGAGTGCGCATCGGCGAAGACGGCCACGTCCGCAACACCCGGATCATCTCCGACAGCGCCCGCACCCCGGCCCTCACGCGCTGCGTGCAGACCAGCGTGCAGAGCTGGCGCTACCCCCGCCCCGAGGGCGGCGAGGTCGAGGTCGATTACCCGATGCGCTTCGGCAGCTCCCGCTAGAGCGGTTCTCACTCGAGCTTGGGACGAGACCGCTCACGCCCTCAGTCACCGCCTCACCCGGAGCGAAGCGGAGGGGCGAGACCGCCCACGTCGTCACTCCCCGGCGTTTCGGTCCAGGGCCCGCGACGATCGGAGGCACGGATTGACGACGTGGGCGGTCTCGCCCCTCCGCTTCGCTCCGGGTGAGGCGGTGACTGAGGGCGTGGGTGGCCCAGATCCGAGCGAGAATCGCGCTAGCCCGACTGCTTCATCGCCGCGATGAGCCAGCGCCGCAGCTCCGCCCGCTCGGCCGCGAGGTCGCGCGTCGGCCCGACCGCCCGCAGCTCGTCCCACGCCCCCCGAAGCACCGCGCCCGAGCGCGGGTTGCGAAACCAGTCCTCGTCGCAGCGCTCCCTCAGCCGCGCCCTCGTCGCGACCGCGCACCAGAGCCCGGCCACCCTCCCGGCCGATCGCCCCGGCCACGCGCCGCCGGGCTCCATCGCCCTCGCCACAAGGTGCACCGCCCAGGTCGGCGACGGCGCCGCCCCCACCGCGCGCCCGAGCTCCGCTCCGAAGCGCTCGGCCATCCCGGGCTCGCGCCGCATCGCCGCCGCCGTGAAGCGCGCCACCGCCGCGTCCCAGCGCATCCGCGCGAGCTCCGCGTGCAGCGCCGACCGCAGCGTCCGCTCCCTCGCCGCCCCGCTCAGCCCCGCGTCCCTCGCCAGGAAGCCAGGCTCCGTCAGCAGCCACCGACCCAGCGCGTGCGCCGCGCCGTCGAGCACCCGGTGCACGCCCCGCCGCTGACCCGCCGAGAGCCCCGCCGCGGTCACCCCCGAGGCGCACACCGCCAGCGCGCCCAGCACCTCGCCCGCGTCCGACCCGAGCGCCCTCGGCCTCCCCAGCACCAGGGCCCGCCGACCGGGCTCGATCACCCACGCCTCGACGCCCTCCGCGTGCAGCGCCGCCGCCCCTCGGGCGTCCACGATGCCCCGCTGCGACGACTCCAGGTCGATCCTCGCGAGCCACGCGGTGCCCAGCAGCCCGAGGCTCCCCGAGGGGATCTCCCTCCGCAGCGCAGGGCTTACCCCCAGGTGCAATCGATCCGCCCAGGTGAGCCTCGCGGGGTCGCACTCCGCCTCCTTCGCGGCCCACGCGTCGAGCTCCTCGAAGGCGTCGTCGGTCTCCTCCAGAAGGGCCGCCGCGTCCTCGTCGACGTCGCCCATCCCGAGCGCGTCGGTGAGCCCGCCGCCGAGCGCCGCGGTCACCTCTCGCAGCGCGTCCACCACGTCGCGCGCCTCGTCGCGCAGCGCCACCGCCCCCTTGTCGCCCGCCGCCTGCAGCAGCTCCCTCCGCGTCCGGCTCGGCTCCGCGCCCACGGCCCCGGGCAGCGCCGCCCACGGCACCGCGCCGTCGTCCGCCCGCAGCCTCACCGGCGCCTTCGCCATCGCGGCCCGGTAGCGCGCCCACGGCGCCCGCAGCGCCATCCACACCGCCGCCTCGGCCACCAGCGCCGCCCTCGCTCGGTCGACCTCGACGAGCTCCTTCGCCGTGCGCGTCAGCCCCTCATGGCCCGGCCACCGCCGCGGCAACGGCTTCTCGCCCTCCTGGGCGCACCGTCGCAGGTCCGCCACGGCGTCGATCGTCGCCGCGGCCGTGCGCTCCACCGACTCCCACGACTCGGCCATCGAGCTCTAACTCCCCGCGCCGGCTTCGGAGCGCAGCACCGACAGCTTCTTCCGCTTCGGGACCACCTCGGCCGCCTCGAAGGCCCGCTGGTAGTCCGCGAAGCGCCCTCCCGCCTTCGTCGCGTCGTAGACCGCGCGCCCTGCCTTCTCTCCGCCCTGGGCGAGCACCCACTCGATCCACGCCCAGCGGGCGCTGGTGGGGCGCACCTCGGCCCTGCCCCTCAATCCCCGGCGCAGCCGGTCGAGCCGGTGCTCCACCACGTCGATGCCCGCGAAGCCGAGGCCGTCGAGGGGGGTGTTTCGCTTCGACACGAAGGGCGCGATGCCCAGCGCGATGGGGATCACCTTGCTGAGCCCGGAGATGAACTCCACGCACTCGTCGATGTCCTCGTCGGTCTCCGAGGGCAGGCCCACCATCAGGTAGAGCTTCATGGTCAGCATGCCGTTGGCGCGGGCGTGCTCGGCGGCGCGCTCGATGTGCTTGATCTTCGCGTGGCGCTCGAGCATCCCCCGGAGGCGCTCGCTGGGGCCGTCCATGGCGGTGGTGAGCGTTCGGTAGCCGCCGCGCTTCAGGGCCGCGACGAAGCGGTCGGTCATGCGGTCGGGGCGCAGCGAAGAGAGCCCGACGCCCATGCCGCGGTCGACGAAGGCGTCGATGATCTCGATGATGCGGGGATGGTCGCTCACCGCGGCGCCTACGAGCCCGACCTTCTTCGCGTCGGCGGGGACGCGGGCGAGGATGCTCTCCATCGTCGCGAGGCGCATGCCGCCGTTGGTGCTCCTTCGCATCACGCAGTACTGGCACCGCCGCGAGCATCCCCGCTCGGTCTCCACCAGGAACATGTCCGACAGCTCCGTGTCGGGCGTCATGATCTGCGCGTAGGCAGGGAGCTTCGTCTCGTTGTCCGCCGCGGCGATCTTCGCCAGCGCCTCGCCGTGCACCGCCGGGACCCACACGTTGGGGTGATCGGCGAGCTTCTTGAGCCTGGCTTCGGGGTCGAGCTCGGACGTGAGGATGTCCATCACGTCGTGCACCACCTGCTCGCCCTCGCCCATGACCACGGCGTCGGCATACGCAGCGAGGGGCGTCGGGTTGGAGAAGGTGAGCGGCCCGCCCATCAGCACGAAGGGGTGGCGCCTGGGGTTGCGCTCCTCTCGCAGCGCGGGGATGCCGCCCAGCTCCAGGGTCTCGATGACCCCGGCGAGCTCGTTCTCGTAGGCCACCGAGAGGGCGACGACGGCGTGGTCGCCCAGCGGCCGCATGGACTCGTAGGTGAGCACCGTCTCGCGGTGCCTTCGCGCCTGGGCGAAGTCGTCGGGGGCGAAGGCCCGCTCGGCCACCAGGTCGTCGCGGCCGTTGAGCTCGCGATACATCACCTGGTAACCCAGGGACGACATGCCGACCCGGTAGGGCGATGGGTAGGTGAGAGCGACCCGGAAGGGGGCGTCGCGGTAGAGCGTTCCGCGCTCGCGGGAGAGCCGGTGCTGGATGGTGTCGCGCAGGGATGCCAAGAGGCTGCGCAGTATCCGCGCCCCCCGCCGCCCGGGCAAACGCTGGCTCAGTCGTCCTCGTAGTCCTCGTCCTCGTCGTCGAGGTTGAGGTCCTCGACGATGGTGGACTCGATCTCGAGCTCGTCCATCGACCAGCCCACCCGGTTTCCCGGGGCGATCTCGTCACGCGCAAAATCCTCGAACGAACGGTAGAACCTCGACATCGATACCCTCTTCGCTGCTCGTGGAGACGCGTTCGCTCGGCGCGGCGGCAACTGCCGACCTGAACCCCCGAGACGCATCCGACCTGTGAAGGTGTTGGTGCCACCTGCACCTACATCTGCCGCCAATGTATCCCCCGGCCCTGGGAAATCCATTTTGTGTCGGCGATGGCGTTGGCCCTCTGGGAATGGCGGTGATTTCTTGCGATCGGCCCTCCTTGGTGGGTGCGAGGGCCGAGGACGCTGGACAGGGTCGGGTGGGTGGGGTTAGTGGTCGCGGCCCGACGGCGAAGGTCCGCGTCGGCTGTAGGAGAACGCGGTTGTCATGGGCAGGGTCTACGCGATCGCCAACCAGAAGGGCGGAGTGGGAAAGACCACGACAAGCGTCAACCTCGCGGCGTCGCTCGCGGCCGCCGAGAAGCGCGTGCTGCTCATCGACATGGACCCGCAGGGCAACGCAGGCAGCGGCGTCGGGGTGAGCCCGAGCGGCGGGGTCACCCGGGGCACCTACGACGTGCTGCTGGGTCAGTCGCGCCTCGAGGACGTGATCGTCCCGACGGCGCTCCCCTCGCTCAAGCTCTGCCCCGCCTCACCCGCCCTGGTCGGCGCCGAGGTCGAGCTCATCGAGATGGAGCGGCGCGACCTGCTGCTGCGAGACGCCCTCGAGCGGGTGCGCAAGCGCTACGACTACGTGATCCTCGACACGCCGCCCTCGCTGGGGCTGCTCACCCTCAACGCGCTGGTCGCCGCCGACGCGGTGCTGGTGCCTATGCAGTGCGAGTTCTACGCCCTCGAGGGCATCGCCCAGCTCGTGGGCACCATCGAGCGGGTGAAGGCCACGCGCAACCCGAAGCTTTCCATCGAGGGCGTGCTGCTGACCATGTACGACCCTCGCAGCAACCTCGCGCGCCAGGTCGCGGAGGAGCTCCGAAAGCATTTCCGGGTGTTCGACAACGTGGTGCCGCGCAACGTGCGGCTGAGCGAGGCGCCCTCCTTCGGCAAGCCGGTGCTCCTCTACGACGTGGCCTCCAAGGGCTGCCAGGCGTACCTCGCCTTCGCGAAGGAGCTCATGGGGTCGAAGGCCCCGGCGGCGGCAGCGGGCGGACGGTCATGAGCAACGACAAGGGCAAGAAGCCCGCGGAGACCAAGGAGCCGAGGCGAGCGCTGGGCCGTGGGCTCGACGCGCTGCTGCCGGTGACGCAGATCGCGGCGGCGGCGGCGGCGAGGGCGGAGAGCCCGTACCAGATGGTGGGCATCGAGCGCATCTACCCGAGGCGCGACCAGCCCCGTAAGCGCTTCGACGAGGCGGCCCTGGAGGAGCTCGCGCGCAGCATCGAGGAGCAGGGGCTCATCCAGCCGCTGGTCGTTCGGCGCTCGGACGAGGAGGAGGGCTACGAGATCATCGCGGGCGAGCGCCGCTGGCGCGCGGCGCAGAAGGCGGGGCTGCGAGAGGTCCCGGTGGTCATCAAGGACGTCGATCCGGAGTCGGCCTTCGAGCTGGCCCTGGTGGAGAACGTCCAGCGCATGGACCTCGACCCGGTGGAGACCGCCACCGCCTACCGACGGCTGATGGACGAGCACGGCTACACGCAGGACGTGCTCTCCCGCCGCATCGGCAAGGACCGCTCGACCATCGCCAACACCCTGCGGCTGCTCCAGCTACCCGACGAGGTGCAGGGGCGCGTGGTGGCGAGGGAGCTGAGCGAGGGCCACGCGAGGGCCATCCTCTCCCTGAAGGACCCCGGCGAGATCACGAAGCTGGCTCGGGTGGCGGCGGAGAAGGGCTGGTCGGTGCGGCAGACCGAGCAGTTCGCGCGGCGCAAGCTGGAGGGGCCGAAGCCCCCGGCGGCGCCCGACCCGGCGAAGGAGCCCGCCCCCGCCTCGTCGGCCAACGTGCGCGACCTGGAGAAGAAGCTGGAGAGCGCCCTCGGGATGCCGGTGGCGATCCGCACCGACGGGGCGATGAACTCCGGCACCGTGGAGATCGGCTTCGACAACCTCGACCAGCTTGATCGCTTCCTGAGGCGCGTCCTCGGGGAGTGACGCCAAAGGGGCCATGTCCGCGGTCATGGACGCCGCTCCGCGGGCGACGTGACCAGGAATCCACCCCCCTCTTCATTGGACATCGCCCGGCACTCGAAATGAGCCGTGTCGCGATCACCGCCCGACGGCCCTCCGCGCCGCAGTCGGCGCGGGCGGGAATCCATAGCCCTCTTCATTGAATATCGTCCGTCGATTTCCTCGGGAGGAGGCGCGATAACGACGATAGGGATATCGCCTGTCGGCGTCCCACTTCCCTGTTGGAGGATCGAGACATGCTGGCCGCAATGCGGGTCGCGCTGGCGACCCTCGTCCTGACGGGTTGCGCTGACCCTGCGGGCATCCCCGCCGATCCGTCGGGCGCCGCGTCCACAACGGACAAGGAAGACGCATCCGCGGCGATTGAGCCCGATGGCTCTCCCTTGTCGATTGAAGGAGCCCGGCCCATTGGCGGCTATGCGGCGCCCGCGGAGGAGCCGCGGTCGGACAACCCCATCGGCACCTGGTATCTCGACACCGACGGCGTGCGGCAGACGCTGCGCATCACCGCGGGCTCCGAGGCAGGCAGCTACCGCGGAACGCTCACCCTGGAGGCCCCGCCCACCACGGTGTACCCGCTCTCGGCGCTCGTCTGGGAGCCCGCGGCCGCTCGGCTGCGCTTCCACGTAGACGGCGAGGGGACGCGCCGGTGGTTCACGGCCGACCTGGTCGAGGGGACGATGATGGGCCGATTCGCCATCGGTGACATCAGCGACGACGAGCCCGTGGCCACGCGCTACCGCGGCCACGTCACCGGGTGGAACGCGACGCTCCTCGACCGCGACATCGTTCCTCGCACCTTCGACCTGCGCTGGGAGGATGGGCGCCGGGGGCGGCTGCAGATCGACCGGGCGCCCGACGGGGGCTTCGTCGGGACGATGAAGGTCCACGCCACCGAGCGAAACGCCGCGCTCGACGAGGAGGAGCAGCGCGACCTGACCGCGGTCTCCTGGGACGGCTCGACGCTCTCCGCAGACGTGGACGACCGCGGCGTCACCTGGCACTACGAGGGCGCCGTCCGGGGCCGAACCCTCAGCGGCCTCGCCACCACCGGCGCCTCGACCGCCACCGTGGCCTGGAGCGGCGTCCGCGCCGAGGTGCTGGGCCACGGGATGACCGCCCGCCCTCCTGCCGTGCAGGCCGCGTGGAGGGAGCGCGTGAGGCGTCAGCTGCGGCACATGATGATGGGCGATGACCCGAGGCCCACGGCGACGAGGGTCACGGTGCTCAGCGCGGGGGCGCCGCCCATCGCCATCCGGAGCGTTCCTGGCGAGCGGGACGACGACCTCGCCCGGCCGCAGGCCTATACCCTGAGCGAGCTGCAGCTCGAGCACACGATCGATGATCCCCGCGGAGGCCCCGCGATCACTCGCCGCTCTCACCTGTACATGGCCACGCCCACGACCCCGGCGCCTCCCGGGGGATACCCCGTCGTGCTCGCTGTCAACGGGCACTGGGGCAGCGCGCGGCAGATGATGGATCCCAGCTCGTACTACTGGTACGGCGACGGGTACGCCCGGCGGGGCTACCTGGTCGTCGCGGTGGACATCTCGCACCGGCCCTACGCCGAGCGGGCGGCGCTCTACACCGACCTGCCCGGCGGGGATGATCCCGCGAGCGGCAACGGGCTCCACCCCGCGATCGCCTCCGCGGGATTCGACACCGACTGGGCCGAGGACGGGGAGCGCGCGTGGGACGCCTCGAGGGCGCTCGACTACGCGCTGGCCCGCCCGGACGTGAACGCCGCCAGGGTGATGGTCACCGGGCTCTCGCTCGGCGGCGAGGTGGCCACCATCGCCGGGGCGCTCGACCCGCGCATCGGCACCGTGGTCGCGGCGGGCTTCTCCCCCGACCTCAACGTGATGACCTTCCGGGCGCCGCACTTCTGCTGGCAGTGGCAGCACGCGGACGTGCGCGAGTACGTCGAGGTGTCCGACTACCACGCGATGATCGCCCCGCGCCGGCTGGTGGTGGAGACCGGCCGGGGCGACCCGACGTACTCCAACTTCCGGGTGCCCTTCGCGTCGGACAAGCAGGTGCTGCGGCGCGCCCGCGCCGGCTACGGAGGCGCCGCCGATCGGCTGGTGCACTACCTCCACCCGGGAGGACACACGTACCGCGTGGGCGATCCGGGCGCGGACGTCGACGCCCCGCGAGGCGTGTCGGTGCCGACGCTCATCGCCCCCGACGGGCTCAACCCCCTCGCGTGGCAGACCGACGGCGCGACCATCCAGCGGCGGGTCACGGTGTTCGACCTCACGCTCTGGTCCAGGGGGCGCTGAGGGGCCGAGGGTGGCGCTTGACGGTCTCCGGGCGGGCGAGTAACCGTGCGCCGAGGGAACTCGTCAACGAGGGCGGTGCTCACATGACCCGAGACGACAGTGAAGCCCCGGTCGCGGCGCAGGAGCCGGAGTCGCCGGGCACCCTCACGACAGTGACGGGCATCTCGGCGTCGATCACCCGCAGCGCGCTCGACGCGGAGATCCTCCGGGTCGTGGACGCCGACGGGCGGCTGCTCTTCGAGCACAACACCAGCACCCGGGTCACGGTCATCGTGGCCCCGGAGGGCGACCTCGAGCTGCGCGCCCCGAGGGGCAAGGTGAAGATCGTCGCGGCGGAGGGCTTCGAGCTCGACACCCCTTCGCTCCACGCGAAGATCGGCGAGGCCCGGGTGGAGGGCCGCTCGCTCAGCGCCACCTTCGAGCGGGTGAAGAGCGCCGTGGGGGTGATCGAGACCCGCGCCGAGCGCATCATCGAGCGGGCGAAGAACACCTACCGCGAGGTCGAAGAGCTCTCGCAGACCCGCGCCGGGCGGCTGCGCCTGGTCGCCGAGAAGACCGTCAGCCTGCTGGGGCAGCGCGCGGTCGTGAAGGCGAAGGAAGACGTCAAGATCAAGGGCGACAAGGTCTACCTGGCCTGAAGCTCCAACGGAGAGGCGAACGCGATGTTTCCAGCGTCTTCCAAGGGTGGCGGCCAGTGCATGGCCTTCCCGGATGTGTGCAAGGTCCCCGCGCCGCCGGCGCCCTTCGTGCCGGTGCCCTTCCCCAACATCTCGATGGTGATGCAGGCCTCGGGCACCGCGGGCAAGGTGAAGATCTGCGGCAAGGACGCGGTCACCAAGTCGAGCAGCATCAGCCGCTCGCAGGGCGACGAGGCAGGCACGCTCTTCGGCATGATGAGCCAGGTCAACATGAACAAGACCTCCTACAAAATGGGGGCTTCAAACGTGAAGTTCCAGGGCTCCGACGCCATCACGGTGCTCAAGCCCACGGGGCAGAACGGGATGAGCGCCAACGCCCCGGCGGGCGCTCAGATCGCCCCGAGCCAGACCACGGTCATCATTGTCGGTTGAGCGTTGTCGGTTGACGATCGTCGGCCGAGAGACTCCCACCTCCCTCATCGAAGATTGATCGACGTTGCGAATCGTCAAAGAGACCCCCTTCGAGTTCGGCTTCCTCCCATGGCAGGTCAGGCCCCCGGAGGGGGCGCTGATGGTGTTCCTGAAGGGAACATTCGACCTGGTACACGACGGGGTGTGCGCCATCGCCGCCGAGCAGGCGCTCACCACCGGGCCGCTCCACTGGGACGACGACCCCAACCAGTCACTGCGCCTCGACAGCGACTTCGCCGTGCTCAAGCCGCGCGCCGAGTGTCACTTCGTCGGCCACGCGCACGCCCCCGGGGGTGAGCCCGCGGGCAGCCTGCTCGCAGGCTTCCGCGTCGGCGCGGTGTCCCGCAGCCTCGCGGTCTTCGGCGACCGCACCTTCGACGGCTACGGCGCCGTGAGCGCCCCGGCGCCCTTCCACCGCATCCCCATCCGCTGGGAGCTCGCCTTCGGAGGCCCCGGCTACGCGCGCAACCCCGTCGGCCGAGGCATCGCACCGGTCGACACGGAGCTCGGCCGCCGGGTGCTCCTGCCCAACCTCGAAGACAGCGCCGAGCTCATCTCCAGCGCCAGCGACCGGCCGCGCCCCACGTGCTTCGCCCCCGTCCCCCCGTCGTGGCCCGAGCGCACCCGCAAGGCGGGCACCTACGACCAGCGCTGGCTGAAGACCCGCTGGCCCTGGCTGCCCGACGACTTCGACTACAGCTACTACCTGAGCGCCCCGGCATCGCAGCACGCCGAGGGGTACTGGCGAGGCGACGAGGCGGTGGGCCTGCAGAACCTCACGGCCTCGCAGAGCGTCTTCCGCTCCCGGCTGCCGGGGCTGAGGGCGCGCTGCTTCGCCGAGCTGCGCCGCGGGGGGGCGGCGGAGTTCATCGAGGTTCCGCTCAGGCTCGACACCATCCTGCTCGATGGCGACAAGGAGCAGTGCCAGTGCGTCTGGCGCGGCCTGCTCGAAGGCGTCGGAGAGAAGATGGCCGAGGTGGAGACCTTCTTCTTCCTCCATGAGCCCATCGACTCCGGATATCCGCTGAGCCATTACCAGCAATGGCTGGAGCGTAAGAAGCAGGAGGCCGCCGCGGAGGACGACGACCTGGAGGCCGTCGAGCCGCCCGCCGAGGAGGCCGCCGCGCTGCCGCCTCCCAGGGCGACGCCGCAGATGCTCCTCGCCGACCTCGCGAGGTCCATGCAGGAGAGCGGGCCCGCGCCGGGGGCCGACCCGGCCGCCCACGCGGCGATGATCGCCCAGGTCTCTGCCCTGGCCGTGGCGCCGCCCCCCCCTCCGATGCCGCAGCCCTCCGCGGTGCGAGCGGGGATGGACGCGCAGGGCCTCGAGGTCCCCGAAGAGCTGCGGGCGCTCCCCGATGACGAGCCCGAGGAGCCCGAGGCCGAGGAGGCGGAGCAGGCCCCAGGGCTCACCCGCGCGGACGTGCTGAGGCACCGCGCCTACGGGCTGCCGCTGATGGGCGCCGACCTCACGGGCGTCGACCTCTCGGAGCTCGACCTCACGGGGCAGGACTTCAGCGAGGCCATCCTGAGCCGCGCCGACCTGCGGGGCTGCGTGCTGCGCGACGCGGTCTTCAAGGACGCGGTGCTCGACCACGCCGACCTCAGCGAAGGGGACTTCGTCGGGGCCTGCTTCGAGGGGGCCGACCTCACCGGGGTGGCGGCGGTGAGGGTCAACGCCGAGGGGGCGAGCTTCGAGGGAGCGACGGCGGAGGGCTCCTCGTGGACGGGCTCGCGGCTCTTCAAGGCCAACCTCAAGGGCGCGGAGTTTCTCCAGTGCTCGCTCAACGCCTGTGATTTCCGCGAGAGCGTGTGCGACGGCGCGGACTTCAGCGGGTCGCGCGGAGAGCAGGCGCACTTCGAGGGGGCCTCGCTGGTCTCCGCGACCTTCGAGTCGGTGAAGTTCGCCCGGGCGGTCTTCGACGACGCCGTGATGACCAACCTCCGCGCCGACGAGAAGGCCGACTTCTCCGAGGCCTCGATGCGGAGGATCAAGGCCGTCGAGGCGCACTTCGAGGAGGCCAACCTGCGGGGCGCCCAGCTCGGCGAGGCGATGCTCGACAAGGCCGAGTTCGCCCGGGCGACGCTGGAGCGAGCCAGCTTCACGGCGGCTTCCTTGAAGGGGGCGCGCTTCCACGAGGCCAACCTCACCGGCGCCGTGATGCTCAAGGTCGACGCGATGGAGGCCAGCTTCGAGGCGGCGCTGCTCATCGAGGCCGACCTACGGGGGGCCAACCTCACCAGCGCCCAGCTCTGGCGGGCCCGCACCGACCGCGCCCAGCTCGAGCTGGCGCTGCTCCATCGCACCATCCTCGACCCCGACAACCAGGGATGAGCGACGCCGCACGGGACGACCTCGCCACGGTGCTCGAGCGCTGCCGCGCCCACCGGGCGGCCCTCACGCGCCACCTCACGCTCGCGCCCGACAGCCTTCACCGCGTGCTGCGCTGCGCCCGCTGCCAGCAGTGGAGCCTCGACACCCGCGCCTACGAGGGCTTCCTCCAGCTCGGCGACGGCGGCCGGCGCCCCTGCTGGGACCTCGCGGAGCTGCGCGCCTTCGTGGAGTCGCAGCACCTCGCGCTGCACAAGGTCGACCGGGTCGACGCGTGCCGCTGCGGCGCCCCGGCGATCAGTCTGTCCCTCTCGGCCGCGCGCTTCTTCCACGCGATGCCCGGCAGCGGCGCCGAGCTGGTGATCGAGGTCCACTACCAGGACGAGAGCGTCCGGGCGGTGCGCTTCGGGAGGAGCCCGCCGGGCGGCGCGGTGTCCTTCCTCGAAGAGGTGTCCGAGGAGATCATTCACGGGGTCTTCGGGGTTCCGCTGACGGTGTGGGGCGCCTGGCGCAAGGTGATCGCCGAGGCGCAGGGGGCGCTCGCTCCCGTGGAGGAGGGCCTCGCGCTGGCGGCCTTCCCCCTCTCGGCCGAAGGCTTCCGCGCGGACTTCAGCGAGGCCCTCCAGAGCGACCCCGACCTGCGGGCCTACGGGCTCTCCGGGAGGGTCACCGCCGACCCGGCGTGGCAGTGGCTGCGCGCCGAGCCCGCCCTCGCGGGGCGCCCCGACACCGTGCTGGTGATGATGCTCCGGCACGACGTGCTCGCCGCGCGCATCGCCCTGCTCGCCGCCGCCCGGGGCCTCGGCGCCCGCAGGGAGGGCGACACGGTCTGGGTCGAGGAGGGCAGCGCCCGCTGGCCCGTCGAGCTCCCGACGGTGGCCGAGGAGGGGCTCCGCCGGGGCTTCTCCCTCTCGACGATGGCGGCCGCCGCGGTGACCCACGCCCTCGACCGCGTCGAGACCCTGCAGGGCTTCTTCGGGGCCATCGAGCGGCTGCGGCCAGGGGTGGTTCTTACCGTGGAGGGTATGTTTCTCACGGCCTCCAGGGAGGGCGTCGCGGGGCGGCCGATCGACCTGCGCGTCGCGCCCTTCGGGACCATCCCCGACCCGGAGACCCTCGAGCGCGACCTGCGCTTCTACCTCCAGGAGGCGCCCTCGTGGAGCGACCCGTGGAGGGTGTGCCCCTGCGGCGCCGCCCGCACCGTCTCGCTGCACCGGTGGAGCCGCGAGGAGCTCACGGCCCTCGGCGTGCGCCCCGACGAGCTCCTCTTCGTGGACGAGCCCTCTCCGGGCGATGGCACCGTGCTGGTGTTCGGGGCCTCGTGCGATCGCCACATCGAGCACGGGCTGCGGCCGCTGCTGGCCTCGCACCCGAGGAGCCTCGGGTCGCTGCGCGCCCAGGCCGAGCTCGACCTGGAGCGGCAGCGCTACGCCCTCCGGGTGGCTCGCTACGCCGACGAGGGGGGGAGAGGGGCGGCGCTGGTCGAGGCGCCCAACCTGCTGGACGCCACGGCGCACCCGCGGCTGCTGGCGGGCCTTGTGGCGGCCGCGCTGGGGGGCGAGGCGACGGCGACGGTGAGCACCCTCTCCCGCGAGCTCGCGGTGGTGGCCGAGGAGGGGGTCGACGCGGCGCTCGCGGCGCGCGTGGCGGAGGCGGGCGTGGTGCTCTGGACGATACAGCGGGGCGCGGCGCCGACGCCGGTGCGAGAGGTGTTTGCGAGCGACCCATCGACCGCAGCGGCGGGGCGCTTCGAGCAGGTGGAGAATGCCGGGCCGGGTCAGCGCGAGGGCGCGGGGACTGTGATAGACCGGACGGGGCTTCGGAGTGCGAGCCCATGAGGTGGAGATGACGGCGCAACTGTTGTCGGTGAAGGTCCCGTTCTCCACCACCGAGCTCCAGATGGGCTCCTCGGTGGGCGGTCCGGGGGTGAGCCTCTGCACGGAGAGCGACGTGCTCGTCGACTCGGTGGGGGTGATGGACATCCAGTCCAAGGGCACGTTCATGGCGCAGACCAACGCGACCATGTCGATGCTCTCGGCCTCGGTGCAGAAGATCCACTCGCAGGGGAAGGTCGAGATCTGGGCGGGCGGGGGCAAGGCGCCGGCGTCGTGCGGCCTCTCGGCGCCTGCGGTGCCGCCGGACTCGGGCCCTCCGGGGGCGACGGTCGAGAAGGCCACCGGGGTCGCGTGCGCGGCGCTCTCGGCGACCAGCGCGGGCTACGGGTTGAAGGACGCGTTCTCCGCGCCTGGCGTCGCCGGCAAGGTGATCGCGGTGGGTGTCGCGGGCGTCGCGGCGGTGGGCGGCGCGGCGGCGGGCGCCGCGGCGGCGGGCGTGGTCATCGGCGGCGGGGCGCCGGACATCGAAGAGCGGGCCAGCGCCAACATCAAGATGGTCGCCGGGAAGAAGATCTCCGGCCTCGCGCCGGCGATGATCAGCTCCAAGACCCTCGGAAAATACGAGGTGAAGGCGCTGCTGGTGACGGACTTCACCACGCTGCTCTTCACCAACTTCGCGCTGGCGAAGTTCGAGGTGAAGGCCCTCGACGCGTTCAAGACCACCTCTCGCAGCTTCGAGGTCGACGGCAGCGCCTCCATCGACATCGAGACCAAGGACTTCAAGGGAAAGTCCGCGAAGATCGTGATGAACGGCATCACCAAGGTCACCAAGGTGATGGGCGTCGACGGCAAGACCGAGCTCGCCGACGACATGCTGGTCGACCGCAACGCGCTGATGACCGGGGCGCTCTTCGTGAAGGGCAACACCGAGGTGAAGGGCACCCTCACGGTGAGCAAGAACACCACGGTGAAGTCCACCAAGACCGTCGACGGCAAGGTCAAGACCGACACGCTGGAGTTCAAGTCGCGGGTGACCTTCGGGCTCTGAGAGCCCTCTTAGCCGGGAGACGTAGCCGATGAGCACGCCGCAGACATTCGCAGTCACTGTTCCGCACTCGACGAGCCAGCTCGCGCTGGGGCGCTGCGCCTGCCCCGACGGGGCCTCGCTGACCACGGTGGGGAGCGTCCTGGTCGACGCCGCGGGCACGCTGACGGTGCAGTCCGACGGCACCTTCACCGCGCAGACCAACGCCACGATGTCGTGGCTCTCGCAGGCCAAGACCGAGGCGCACACCTCCGCGGGCTTCCAGATCTACGCGGGCGGAGGCACGGCCCCGGGGGCCTGCGGGTCGGGGATGCCGGCGGCCTCGCCGGGCGCGACGAAGCCCGCGGACACCACGGAGAGGGCTGTCAACGTGGGCCTGGCGGCGGCGAGCCTGGGGCGCAACGTGGTCGACGCGCTCGGAGCCGACAACGCCGCGGGGGTGGCGGTGCAGGCGCTCGACGCGGCGAAGAACATCGGCGAGGCGGGCAAGGACCTCGGGTCGGACGGCGCCGGGGTCGCGGCTCCCTACGCGGAGACGGCCTCCGGGGTGGTCGGGGTGGGGGCGGCCATCGCCTCGGGCGACCTCGCCGGGGGTATCGGCGCGCTGGCCACCGTCGCCTCGGGCGTGGCCGGCGCCGCGGCGGGCCCGACGGACATCGAAGAGCGCGCGGTCAACGAGATCAAGATGGTCGCGGGCACGATGATCACGGCCTCGGCGGGCATCGGCTTCGACTACAAGACCCTCAACAAGTTCAGCGTGACGGCGGGCGCGCTCACCAGCTTCACCACCACGGTGTGGGGCGCGTTCTGTCTATTGAAGTTCGAGGTGAAGGCCATCGGGGCGGTGAAGATGAAGACCGCGAAGGTCGAGGTGAAGGCCAAGAAGGCGGCGACGCTGGACGCCAAGGCGAAGCTCACCTTCGACAGCCCCTTCATCGACTACGAGAGCAAGCTCGAGGTGACCAAGACGCTGAACGTCACCCAGAAGACGACGGTACACAGCCTCGAGGTGAAGAACGCCAAGAAGTCGTCGATCGACGGCAACCTCACGGTGACGAAGAACATGAAGATCCACCAGGACATGCTGGTGGAGAAGAACCTCGACGCCAAGAAGGACGTGAAGGTCTCGAAGAAGACCAAGGCCAAGGGCGCCGCGTCCGTGAGCGGCAAGACCAAGGTCTCCTGAGAGCGCCTTCAGAGGGGAGCTGCGGACGATGCCTGACAACATTAGCGGTGCCTTGAACGAGCCGACCTCCCAGCCGGGGGTCACCAACCAGGGCGGCGTCGTCGACTCGGACAACGACCTCAACGACGACCCGGCCACGGGCACCACCGGCCACGTCGACGTGGCGAGCTTCCCCGGCGCGGTGCCCGCCATCGGGGACCAGAAGAAGAAGGCCGAGGAGAGGGCGGCGTCCTCGCCGACGGGCGGCGACGCGACGGCGCAGGCCTATCGGGCGGAGGTTCCGTTCTCCGCGAGCACCCTGTCGCTCGGCTCGGGGGCCTCGGCGGGCGGCGCCGGGGCGGCCATCACCACGGCGGAGAACGTCTTCGTGGGCGCCACCGGGGTGCTGGGGATGCAGTCCCTCGCGGCGTTCACCGGGCAGACCAAGGCCGGCATGGGGCTCTACTCCGTGGGCGGCACCAGCGCGCACTCGCAGAACCAGTTCCAGATCTACGCGGGCGGGGGCACGGCGCCGGGGGCCTGCGGCAGCGGCGGCCCGGCGGGCACGGTCAACATGGGCAAGCCCGCCGAGATGGCGGAGAAGATCACCAACGGCGTCTGCAACACCCTCGGCGTGGTGAAGGCCGGCAACGACCTGTACAACGCGGCGACGGGCTGGAAGGGCGGCGTCTCCGACTACCTCACCGTGGCCAAGGGAGTGATCGACCTCGGCAACAAGGGCAGCGCCATCGTGATGGCGGTCGCCGGCACCGACAAGGACACCTCCAAGAGCGTTGCCAAGTGGTCTGACACGACCTCCGCCACGCTGAACGTCCTCGGCGGCCTGGCCAAGGTGAAGGACGACCCGGTCGGGGCGCTCTCCAGCATCCTCGGCGGAGCATCGAGCATCTCCGGGGCGCAGGGAGGCACCGGCGCGTTCAACCCCGAGGGCCCGGTGCCTGGGAGCGACGGCGCCACCTCGAAGGTGCCCAAGCCCGCAGGCGGCGGTGGCGGTGGCGGTGGCGGCGGCGGTGGCGGTGGTCCTCTCGACATCGAGGAGCGGGCCGCGGCCAAGATCCATATGTGCTGCAACATCAAGGTCGGCGGCAACGCCCCGGAGGGCATCGACTGGAAGACCGCGGGGGCCTTCCTGTCCAACGCGATCGCCGCGGTGGATTTCGCGACCACCAACTGGGGCGCCTTCGCGGCGGCGATGTTCAAGGTGCGCGCGGTGGTGCTGGTCGATGTGAAGTGTCGGAAGTTCGATATGAAGGCCCTGGCGACTGGCACCTTCATCAGCGCCCACACGACCATCAAGGCCTCCACGATGAGCACCCTCGATGGTGCGACCGAGGTGACCAAGACCCTCACGGTGCTGAAGCACAGCACCCTGCGCGACGAGCTCCTGGTGAAGAAGAACGCCCTCATCAACGAGAACCTGACGGTCAAGCAGAAGACCAAGGTCGACAAGGACGCCAAGTTTCACAAGAACTGCTCCTTCAAGGGCAACGTGACCGCCAATGGGCGCTACGTCGCCAAGGGGGACTTGAGGTCAGTCAATCAGGGCAAGCTGGGATAAGGGCTCAAAGGGCCGCGCGGCGGACTTCATGGAAGACATCACCACAAGCGAAGCGTTCCAGGCCGCGATGGCCGAAGGGGGACTGGCCGGGGTACGGGTGCGCGGGGTCACGCTGGAGGACCTCGCCTTCGACACCTTCACCATGACCTCCGTGGCCTTCGAGGGCTGCGTCTTCCGTCGCGTCTCCCTCTCCGTGGCCTCGCTCGCCGGGGTGGCCTTCCTGGGCTGCCTCTGGGAAGACTGCGTCTGGGAAGACCTCACCCTCCTCGGAGCCCTCTTCACCGCCGGCGCGCGGGGGGAGCCGTCGTACTTCGTGCGCACCCGCTTCCGGGGCCTGAGCGCCCAGCAGGCGGTCTTCGAGTCCTGCGGCTTCGAGCAGTGGGCGCTCGGCGAGGCGGGGCTCACGGACGTGAAGTTTCGCGCCTGCGCCCTGCGCGACGTGCTCTGGCTGGAGGTCACCCTGGCGGGCTTCTCCTTCGAGGACACCAGCGTCGAGCGGGGCTGGTGGGCCGACGCGCTCGGCGACGGCGGAGAGCTCGTCCGCTGCGACCTGCGGGGGCTGCGGGCCCCGGGGCTCAGCCTCACGGACACCACCTTCGACGCGGTCGAGCTCGCGGAGGCCGACCTCACCGGCGCGACGCTCCTCGGGCTCACGCTCACCGGCATCCGCTCGATGCCCGCGGCGCTCGACGGCGCGCTGCTCACGGGCTGCGACCTCACCGGCAGCGACCTCACCGGCGTCACCCTCCAGAAGGCCGACCTCACGGGCGCCACGCTGGCGAGGGCGACCTTCGACGCGGCCGACCTCACCGGCGCCGACCTCACCGGCGTGATGGCCGCGGGGGCGTCGTTTCAGGCGGCCGTGGTGCGCGAGGCCAGCTTCTCCGGGGCGGTGCTCCAGGGGGCCGACCTGCGGGTGCGCGACGCCGTCGGGGCGCTGTTCTCCGGCGCCGACCTGCGCGCCAGCGATGTCCGCTACGCGGCCTTCTCTCAGTGCCTCTTCGACGCGTCGCTGTGGAACGAGGCGCGCACCGGGCACGCGTCCTTCCTGGAGTGCAACTTCGAGGGGGCCTCGCTGGAGGGCGCGTCCTTCGACGGCTGCGCGATGAACGCCTCGTCCCTGGCCGGGGTGCGCGCCGCCGGGGTGTCCTTCCGGGGGTGCGACCTCACCGAGGTGGACGCCTCCGGGGCGCAGCTCGCGGGCGCGGTGCTGGCCGGGGCGCGGCTGCCCGACGCGGTGCTGGTCGAGGCCGACCTCACCGGGGCCGACCTCTCCGGGGCGCAGCTCTACCGCAGCGACCTGGCGGGGGCGCAGCTCTCGGGCGCCGCGCTGCAGGGCGCCGACCTCACCCGCATCGACGCGCGGGGCTTGGAGCTGGGCACCTGCCGGGTCGATCGAGCGACGGTGTGGGAGGGGGCCGACCTCCGTGGCGCCTCCGCCGCGGGGATCGACTTCAGCGGGGCCAACCTGCGCGACCTCGACGCCCGCGAGGCCAACCTCGCCGGCTGCCGCTTCGACGAGGCCATGCTGGAGGGCGCGACGCTTCACGACGCCGAGCTGCGCGGCACCTCGTGGGTGAAGGCGAAGTGCCGCGGGGCGGAGTTCAACGGGGCAAGGATGGAGGAGAGCGACCTGCGCGGGGCCGACCTGCGCATGGCGAGCTTCGTCGGGGCGAGCGCCCTGCGGAGCCGGCTGACCCGCGCCGACCTCGACCGGGCGAACCTGGTGAAGTGCGACCTGCGCGAGGCCAACCTCTCGCTCTGCACCATGCGCTACTGCGACCTGTCGCACGCGAAGCTCGACCGGGCGGACTGCACCCACGCCGACCTCACCGGCTCGCTGCTGCACCGGGTGAGCGAGCTGGAGACGAAGTGGTTCGACGCCACGCTCGACCAGGTGGGGCGCACCGACCCGAAGCTCGCCGCGGGCGAGGACTTCGCGCCGGCGCCCCCGAGGGCGTAGCGAGCGGTCTCAGCTCTGGTCGTCGAAGGTCACGGTGATGCCGTGGCGGGTGCGGATCTGGCTCTGCGTGGGGTTGCCCGAGTTGACCGGCGAGGCGGTCTCGAAGTTGGGCACCGACGACATGATGAGCGGGCGGTCGGGGTCGCCGTTGACGTGGATGATCGCGACCTCGGTGCCGATGTGCAGCGGAAACTGCACGCCGTAGCCGCCGCCGGAGGCGGGCTGGGCCATGCGGATCCACCGGGACGCCTTGCCGCCGGCCTTGCCCGCGAGGTCCCAGGGGAGGATGACCTTGTAGCGGCCGTGCTCGTCGAGGGGGGTCGCGCGCACGCCGTCGCTGCCCGCGTCGATCTTGCCGTGGATCACCCCGGCGATGCGCGGGATGGGGGTCATGCGCACCGGGCGCCACGGCACCGCGTAGGGGATGGCGGTGAACTCGTTCTGGTAGGCGCGCGACGAGGAGCCCGCGTCGATGCCCGCCTGCTGCACCGAGTGGCGGATGTCGGTGACGACGTACTGCTGGTCCATGGCGTCGAAGTAGTGGTTCTCGACGGCGAACTTGTGGCCCGGGTGCAGCCCTCGCACGCTGGTGGAGCCGGCGTAGGTCTCGCGGTGCGCGAAGAGTTCTTGCGCGCGGAGCTTGGCGATGCGGGTGCCGCCCGCGGGGTCCTTGAAGTGCTCGCCGTAGTAGACGTGCTCGCCGACGCCGGCGGGGTCGACGTCCTCCTTGCCGACGAGCTCGGTGGAGGGCGTGCGGTAGTTGTAGTCGCGCACGCTCACCCTGGTGGTGACGGTGCGGCGCGTGCGGGTGAGGGCGCTGATGCGGTGCTCGCCGCCCGCGGTGCCGCCTCGCGGGTCGTAGGTGAGCGACTCGAAGCCCTCGAGCTCGACGAAGTTGTTGTTGCCGTCGGCGATGACCAGCTTCGAGCCGTCGTCGCCGTGCTCGAAGAAGTAGAAGATCCCCTCGTACTCCATCACCCGCGACAGGAACTGGAAGTCGGTCTCCTCATACTGGACCTTGTATTCGTAGGGCTTGTAGGTCTTCGACAGCCGCAGCTCGTAGTCGTCGCCGTCGTGGAAGCCGGCCTCCGTGAGCACGTCCTTGATGACCTGCGGGGCGGAGAGTTCCTGGTAGACCCACGAGCCCGCGGTGAGGGTGGTGTCGAAGAACTTCGGCACCAGGCGCAGGTGGTAGAGCACCGGCGAGGGCTCGTTCATGTTGAGCATCTCGACCTCGCGGATGACCCCGTGGACCTTGTGCTCCTCGTTCTCACCGAAGGCCAGCCAGGCGTCCTTCACCAGCAGCTCTTCGATCACGTCGAAGGCGAGCGGCCCGCCGGTGGAGGTCTCCACGATCAGGTCGAAGGCGTAGAGCTGCGAGAGCCCCTCGTGGCCGTCCATCTGCCGTACATAGAGGTCCGGCGCAGACTCCGCCGTGGTGCGAAACACGACCGTGTAATTCGAGTGCTCCTGCGTGGTCATGGCGCCTCAGTCTCCATCGTGGATGGGTGTGTGGAAGGTGTAGGCTGCGACGCTACCACGGCCCGGACGGCCGTTGGTGGCCGCGGGGGACCTGCGATAGGCTCCGCGGGTCTCCCGATCACCCGCCGCCTTCCCCCGCCGCCTGAGGGTCTCCCCGGGGGAGTCGAGAGGACCCCTCATGCTCATCCAGAACCGACTTGGAACGCGCTTCGAGCTCCTCCTTCACCCGCCGGCCTCGGTGGCCTCCGGGGTCCCGGTGCCCTACGCCAGCGCCGAGTCGTTTCTGTCGACCTTCACGGCCCCGCAGCGGGCGCAGATTCTCCAGTCGCTCGGGTCGAACTCGTACTTCCCCTCCGTCGACCCCATCGCGCTTCGCAACATCCACAACGACGACGTCGCCTCGACGGTGCTGGTCCGTCTGCTGCGCGCCCGGCACATCGCCTTCCGCCACCCCGGCGCGCCGGTGCAGCGGGCGCCCGTCGTCAACGCAGGCGCCCGGGGAGAGCCCGCCTCCAAGGGCCCTGCGACGCCTCCGCCCGCGGTGAAGGCCGCGGTGGTCTGCGAGCTGCTCGCCATCGAGGCGGCGTGCGCCCACAACGGCCGCAAGGCCAACAAGGCAGGCATCCTGGAGGTGGTGCCGGGGCGCGAGGACGACCTGATCCAGCTCAAGTCGACGCTGAAGGGCGGCTGCGGGGAGCACCCGCGGTGGGAGGTGCGCACGCCCTTCTCCTCGACGATCGAGAAGACCGGGGCGAGCTCCTCCTTCGTGGCCAAGAGCTGGGGCTTCAAGGCGCTCGGCATCTTCGAGGTGCAGCCCAAGACGTACTACGTCAACTGCACCTGCTGCACCGGGCCGACGAAGCAGTTCGAGGTGCGCGCCTACCCCATCGACGAGTGGGAGCTGAGCGTCGCCATCGACCTGAAGAAGCCGCCGACGCAGTGGAGCGTCGAGGTGAAGATCACCCCGTGGGAGGAGACCTCGCTCACGCTCAAGACCGACGTGCTGCGCACCTTCAACGACAAGACCGAGCGGCTGAAGTGGGCCCTCGACAAGGTGATGGTGCCGCTGGTCGGCAAGCAGGGCGACTGGGAGTTCTTCAAGACCAAGCTGAAGTTCAGCGGCAAGTGGGCGGAGAACGAGGGCGACCACCGGGCGTTCTACAAGTACACCGCGGGCCTCGAGCTCGACCCGCTGCTCAAGGGGTATTTCCTCATCCCCTTCGGCCCCTCCGCCGCCATCCCCCCGTGGATCAAGAAGTGGACGACCGACTACATCGGCGACCTCTACCTGTATCTGAAGTTCGAGGGCGAGGTGAAGCTCTTCGGCTCGTGGAGCCGCACCACCGCCGACAAGTCCAGCGCGCAGGTCGAGGGCTCCGGCAAGATCGGCGTGAAGGCAGGCGGCAACCTCTTCCTGATGAAGAAGAGCGCGCTCAACCTCGACGTCAACGGCGCCACCAGCATCACCGCCGAGGCCAAGGCCCCGGTGTCGCGGATGCCCGCGGTCGAGTACGACCTGAAGTGGGGCGGGCTGGAGATCGAGCTCACCATCGAGGCCGCCTGGGGGCTCGTGGAGTACAAGCGCAAGTGGAAGCCCATCGAGGGCTTCTCGCTGCTGGAGAAGATGCTCGGCCGCAAGCCCGATCCCTGGTACCCGCTGGGTCACTGAAGGTAACGGGAGCCCGATGAGCGAGACAGCGCGCGGCGCGTGGTGCCGGTGGAGGTCGCTGGCCCTGCTGGCGCTCGCGGTCGCTGGATGCCCCCAGGGCCTCGACGGGGATGACGGCGGCGAGGACACGGTGCTCGTCGCGCAGGCCGTCACCTGCGACCCCGCCATCGAGCGCTATCCCATCGCGGCCCCGCACAACGGCGGCTACGACCGCGCCTGGAACAACTTCACCTGCGCCCCGCACCCCGGCGGCAGCCCCGACAACTCCGACTACGGCGGCGACCACCACGGCAACGACCTCTTCGCCCCGCGAGGCGCTCCCATCGTCGCGGTGCGGGCGGGGCGGGTCACCCGTGCTGGCGAGGTGTCGTCGACCTCGGGGCTGCGCGTGACCATCGAGGACTCCTGCGGCTGGAGCTACTACTTCGGTCACCTCGACAGCATCGCGCCGGGCATCGGCGTCGGGGCACGGGTGGTCGCCGGGCAGGTGATCGGCACCCTCGGCGACACGGGCACGCGAGGCACCGCGCCGCACCTCCACTTCAACGTCCACCGCGACGGCAACTACAGCAACGACGTCGACCCGTATCCCCTGCTGCGCGCGGCCGACGCCACGGCCTGCGATGCGACCGCGACCCCGGGCACACCCCCGCCGCAGACCTGCACCCCGAGCTGCGAGGGCGCCTCGACGCTGGTCTCTCGCGACTGCACTCGAGGCAACTGCGGGGCCTACGGCGCGGGCTGCGTGAGCGACACCCTCGGGCCGCGGTGCGTGTTCTTCGCGTGCCCCGCGCTGGGCGAGCAGGACACCTGCTGGCTCGGGCGGTACATCGGCCACTGCCGCAACGGCCAGCTGGTGTCCCAGGGCGACTGCGGCGCCTACGGCGCGACCTGCGTGCAGGACGGGACCAGCGCCCGCTGCGCCTCCCCCTCGTGCGGCCGGAGCGGCACCTACGACACCTGCCTCGCCGGGCGGTACATCACCCGCTGCCGCGACGGCGTGGCGCAGTCTCCGGCGGGCGACTGCGGGGCCTACGGGGCGCGCTGCCTCGACGACAACCTCGGCGCGCGGTGCGTGTTCTTCGCGTGCCGACCGCAGGGGGAGCACGACACCTGCTGGCTCGGTCGCTACCGCGGCCGATGCTTCAACGGGCAACTCACCGCGCAGGCCGACTGCGGCGCCATGGGTGGGCGCTGCGTCGAGGACAGCCTGGGGTCGCGCTGCGTGTCGACGCTCTGCCCCGCGACGCGAGGAGAGGTGACCTTCTGCGTGGCGCCGCAGCGCATCGCGCGCTGCAGCGACGGGATGTTCATGGGCTACGAGGCCGACTGCGCCGCGGCCGGGAGCACCTGCGCGCAGGCCTCCGCGACCGCCGCCCGCTGCGTGCGCGCGGGTGAGCCGCCGCCCGCCTTCGACGCGGGCCCGCCGACCCCGCCGGTCGACGCCGGGCCGCCGCCGGACCTGGGATTCTCGCTGCCGGACGCGTGGGTCCCGCTGCCCGTCGATGCGTCGCTCCCGCCGGCCGACGTGGCGATCCCGGTCGACCTGCCGCCGGCCGCCGACGTTCCGCTGCCCGACGATGTCGAGTCGTTCTTCGTTCCGGATGGCGGAGCGATGGCGGCCGAGGTGATCAACGCCCATCCCCCCGTCGAGGACGACGGCAAGGACCCGTGCGCCATCTGCCGCCCGCTCGGCCGCTGTCCGCCGCAGTGCGACGGCGATGGAGGGACGGCGGCCACCGGGGACACGGGCGACACCCTGGTGGGCCCCGGTTGCGCCTGCCGGGCGGGGGCGCGATCGTCTGCGGGTGGGTGGGGACTCCCGAGCGTGCTGGCCTGCGCGCTCGGCCTGGGCCTGGCGCGGCGGCGGCGGCGGGCTAGATCGAGCCGCAGCCGGTCGCGGGGTTGAAGCACTGCCCCGAGGGGCAGGCGCAGACCTGCACCATATGGCTCGACGCCGGGGCGCAGCCGCACGCGCCGACGGAGCAGCGGTTGGGGAAGTCCCCCACGGACATGCAGCAGGTGCCGGTGTCGATGGTTCCGCCGGTGAGGGTGCAGCGCTGGGCGAGCGCATCGCCGCTGTCCCCTGCGGGGAGGTCCGTCGCGGGAGCGTCCGTCGCGGTGGCGTCCGTCGCGGGGACATCGTCCGAAGGGACATCCGTCGCGAGGGCATCCGTCGCGGGGACGTCGTCCGAAGGGGCGTCCGTGGCAGGGACGTCGGCGCCGCCCGCGTCGCGGATCACGTCGGCGGGGACATCGGTCCCGGTGTCGACGCGGCCCCGGTCGGTCGGGACGTCGGTGCGGACGTCGGCGGTGACGTCGACGAGCGACCCCGAGTCGGCGGCGGGCAGCGGCTTGTCGAAGCACCCCGCGCCGAACAGACCCAGCGCGCCCAGCGCGAGGAGACCCTGAACCGAAGGACGGATGTTCATGAGAGAGCGGAGTAACTGATCGCGCCCGAAGCGTCGAGCGGTGTTGCGACGGACGGCGGTGCGCGGGCACCATCCGCCGATGCCACCGATGCCGCTCCATCTCCGCGCGCAGGCCAGCGCCGCGCGCGCGCTCCTGAAGCTCCCCCGCCCGGTGCTGGTGGGCCTGTCCGGGGGGAGGCGCGTGGAGCGCGACGGGTGCGTCCTCGACGAGCAGCTGCAGTTCATGCTCTCGCTCGCCGAGCGCCTGGGGCGGGGGATCGCCGACCCGAGCGCCACCCTCGCCCAGCGCCGCGCCGCCATGGACCACGACGCCGTCCTCTTCGCGCCGATCGCTCCCGCCCTGGAGAGCGTGCGAGACGAGCGGGTGAGCGAGCACGTCACCGCGCGCGTCTACCGCCCGCACGGGCTGCCGAAGCCCTCACCCGCGCTGGTCTACCTTCACGGCGGAGGCTTCGTGCTGGGCAGCCTCGACTCGCACGACCCGGTGTGCAGGGCGCTCGCCCACGAGGCCCGCTGCGTGGTGATCTCGGTGGACTACCGCCTGGCGCCGGAGCACCCCTTCCCTGCCGCGGCCGACGACGCGACGGAGGCCTTCCGCTGGGTGATCGCCCACGCGGCTCGGCTCGGCGTCGACCCTGAGCGCGTGGCGGTCGGCGGAGACAGCGCGGGGGGCAACCTCGCGGCGGTGGTGGCGCTCGACACCCGCGACGACCCGCACCCGCCGTGCCTCCAGGCGCTGATCTATCCCGCGGTCGACCAGACGCGCTCGTTTCCCTCGCTCAGGATCATGGAGCGGGGCTTCTTGCTCGACCGGGCGACCATCGACTGGTTTCTGGAGCAGTACTCTCCCGACCCTGCCAACTGGGAGAAGCCTCGGGCCTCGCCGTGGTTCGCGGACGTGAGCTCCGTGGCCCCGGCGCTGGTGCAGACGGCGGGCTTCGATCCGCTGCGCGACGAGGGCGAGGCCTACGCGGTGAAGCTGCGGGAGGCGGGGGTGGCGGTGAGCTCGAAGCGCTACCCGAGCATGGTGCACGGGTACATCAGCATCACCGGGTCGATCGTGGGGGCGCGAGAGGCGTGGGGCGACCTGGTGAGCGGTCTGCGAGGGGCCTTCCGCTGAGAAGGAGCGGGCGTCAGACCAGCTTCGCGGTGTTGGCGAGGCCCTGCTCCCGGGCCATGTCGCTGACGGCGCGGCGCACCGCGGAGTGTACCCGCAGGTCGAGGGGGTTGGGAACGAGGTCGCCGGGCTCGGCGTGCGCCGCGATGGCCTCGGCGGCGGCGAGGCGCATCTCCGGGGTGATCTTCGAGGCGCGGACGTCGAGGGCGCCGCGGAAGATGCCGGGGAAGGCGAGGGCGTTGTTGATGGAGCGGCCGTCGCCCGCGTAGGCGGCGCCCGCGGCCACGGCGACGTCGGGGTTGATCTCGGCGTCGGGGTTGGAGAGCGCGAAGATCACCTGGCCGCGGCGCACCATGTCGGGCCGGATGAGCCCCGGTCGGCCGGTGGTGGCCACCACGATGTCGGCCTCGCGCATGATGGTCGCCATGTCGGTGATCGAGGCGCCGAAGGTGCGCATGCGGTCGCAGGCCTCGATGGAGAGGTCGCTCACCAGCACCTCGCGGGCGCCGTAGGAGAGCGCCGTGCGGGCGATGGCGCTGCCCGCGGCGCCGAGTCCGATCTGGCCCACGCGCGAGGACTTGAAGTCGACGCCGGTGAGCTTGCAGGCGTTGAGGATGGCGGCGAGCGCCACGGTGGCGGTGCCCCACTGGTCGTCGTGCATCACGGGCTTCGGGAGCCGGGCGGCGAGCTCCTCCTCGATGCGGAAGCAGTCGGGCATGCGGATGTCCTCGAGGTGGATTCCGCCGAAGCCCGTGGAGGTGCGCAGCACGGTCTCGATGAACTCCGCCGGGTCGAGGGTGTTGATGAGGATCGGCGTGGCGGAGACGCCCGCGAAGCGGTCGTAGAGGGCGGCCTTGCCCTCCATGACCGGGAGGCTGGCGAGGGGGCCGATGTTGCCGAGGCCCAGCACGCGGGTGCCGTTGGTGAAGATGCCCACGGAGGTGGCGATGCCGGTGAAGTCCCAGGCGAGGTCGGGGTCGCGCTGCAGGGCGAGGGCCACGCGGGCGACGCCGGGCGTGTAGATGTAGCGGAGGTCGGAGAGGTTCTCGATCTTGCTGCGGCTGGTCGTGTGGAGCTTGCCGCCGCGGTGCGCCTCGAAGACCCGGTCGGTGGTCGAGATGAGCTCGATCTCCGGGAGCGCGCGGATCACGTCGAGCACGCGGGCCGTGTGGGCCTCGTCGTCGGTCTCGATGGTGACGTCGCGGATGGTGTCGTTCTCGCCGATGCTGACGGTGCTGATCTCGCCGACGAGGCTGTGCGCGTCGGCGATGGCGGCGGCGAGGTGCGCGAACTGACCCGGGCGGTGACGAAGGCGAACCCGGACGATGGTGTCGTGGCTGTATTTCCGCATGGCGGCGCCAGGGTATACCCGCGACGCGGGATCACAACGGTCGTGAGCGGGATCACGACGGTCGTGAAGGGGATCACGACGGTTGTGAAGGGTGGTCACGCGCTGGGGCGTAGAGGGCGACGCGGCTACCGCGCTAGAACCGAGGCGAGCTGTCAACGTCGAGCCCCGCGGCGCGCCGCATTCGGTCGGCGTAGAGCCCGCGCGGATACGCGGTGATCCAGTCGGCGGCGAAGCGTCGCGCCTCGTCGGTGCGCCCCGCGCGTCGCAGCGCTTCGAACTGGAGGTACCCTGCTTCTTCCGTGAGCTGCCCGCGGGGGAACAGCGTCGGGTGCTGTCGGAGCTGCTCGATCACCACGTCGGGTGAGGTCGCGAGCTGCGCCCGCACGCGCTCGAGCCAGGCCGCCTCGCGCGAGAGGCTCTCGTCTCTCGTCGCAGCGGGGGTGATCGGTCCGCCCTGTACGGTCGTCTGTTCGTGGGTCGGCGAGGGCGCCTGCGAAGGCAGGGCCGCCGACCGGACCTGCGTCGCCTCCACGCGACGCGGCGGCGGAGGCGCGACGCGCGCCGGGGCGGAGGGGCGCGCCGGCGGGTGTGCCTCGACCTGCTCGGCGGCGAGCGGGTGCGGCGCGGACGGGGGGCGGGGCGTGGCGCGAGGCGGCTCCGTGGCGACCACGCGCGCGACGCGCGACGGCGCGGTGTGAACGGGCGCAGGGGGACGCCAGAGCGCCGCGGCCAGCGAGGCGACGCCCACGAGGGCGCCGACGGACTTCCACCCGAGCGCGCGGGGCCATGACGTGCTCCCGGGGGAGGGCGCCGCGACGCGGTCGGCGATGCGCGAGAGGGCCTCGGGAGAGGGGCCTTCGGAGGGCTTCGCCTCTCGCAGCAGGTCGAGCGCCCCGTCGGGAGCCCCGGTCGGATCGTCGAGCCATCGCCGCGGCGGGTTCATCGTGCACCTCGCGCTCGCGCCTGCATCCGGCGCAGCCCCTGTTCGAACTCCTGACGCGCGGCGCGTAGCCGCGAGTACACGGTGCCCACCGGCACCCCGATGGTCGCCGCGATCTCGTCGCAGGACATCGCGTCGACCTCGAACATCACGAACACCGCCCGGCGCTCGAGGTTCATCCCGTCGAGGATCTCGTCGAGGCGCGCCCTCGCCTGGCGCCGCGCCGCCGACTGCTCGGGGCTCACCGCGTCTTCGTCGGTGGTCTCGGCGTGCTCGGAGGTGACTACCTCGCGGCGCACCCACGCCCTCCGGCGGTGCGCGGCGGCGGCCTTCAGACAGATCCCATAGAGCCACGAGGTGATCCTCCCAGCGCCCTCCCATGTGTGAATCCGCTGGTGAACCACGAGGAACACCTCCTGGGTGACATCTTCGAGGTCGCTCGCTCGCACGCCGAAGCGCTGGAGCGTGAGCCACACGAAGCGGCCGTGCTCGATCACCACCTGAGTGACGTCGACCTCGGAGGGGGCGGTCGCGTGCGCCTCGCCGACGCGCGGCTGCGGGCTCGGGATCATGGCAGCGCCACCGCCACGCCGAGCCCCAGGTTCACCGAGAGCACGCCCGGATCGAAGCGCGGCGCCGCCTCGCCGACAACCCCGAACCCGCGCCGTACGAGCGCAGCGCCCGCGGACGCGTCGACGTCGAGCTCGATCCAGGACCATGGGCGCCAGCGCAGCCGGGGCCCCGCCTCGACGACGGCCCAGGGGTGATCGCCCGTGTGCATGCTCGCAGCGCCGTCGACCGACACGCGCATCGCGCCGACCCCGAGCCCGGCGCACACGTCGAACGAGAGCGACCGTCCGAGCGCGGGCGCGACGCACAGGCCCGCGTGCGCCGAGGTCACGCCGATGCGCCACCCGGCGTTGGGGCCGGTCGACGCCTCCGAGAGCCAGCGCCCCTCGATGCGCGCGCGCCAGCGGCGGGAGAGCGACACCTCCGCGCGCAGGGCGGCGCCGGGGGACGCCTCGGGTACGACGCCCCAGGAGCCCACCGCGCGCAGGCCGACGACGACCACGCCGCGACGCGCCGCGTGCTGCGGGGCGCGAGGCGGACACGCCGCGGCGGCCACGGCTGGAGGAGGCGCTGGTGGGGCGGGTGGCGGTGGTGGTGGCGGCGTGGCGGCGGCGGGGTCGATGACGAGCGCGAGGGAGAGCGCCAGCGCCTCGGTGAGCGCCTCGCAGGTCGGGGCGTCGCTGGTCAGGGAGCGCACGCCGAGCAGGGCCCCCGCGGCGTCGCGGATGCGAACGCGCGCGGACCACTCCCGGTCGCCGCGCGAGAGGACGGCTTCGATGAAGCGCTCGGGATCGTGCGCGAACGGGTCCTGACCCAGGCGACGGATGACCTCCCGCTGCACCCGAGCGCCGTCGGCGCAGGTGTCGGCGCCGTCGCCTCGCACGATGTCGAGGCGCACCGTGCCCTCGGCGCTCGCGGCGTAGAGCGACGCGAGCAGTGACACGGCGGCGGGAAGCGTCTTCATCGCGGGGTGCGACCCTGCCCTTAGGAGCCTCCGCGCAGCAACCGGACGATTCGCATCCCGCCCGTCGGTCGCCCTGCGGCTTGCGTCCTCGCTCGACTCCCGCGGCGTGGCTCGGCCACGCCTTGGTCGCTCGCTCCGG
>Ga0207969_100125_pt1 | contig 49391 bp, 40 predicted proteins | sample LakWasMet25_LOW6_2_FD_183869 | JGI IMG/M metagenome (GOLD analysis project Ga0207969, IMG submission 183869) | Freshwater sediment methanotrophic microbial communities from Lake Washington under simulated oxygen tension - Sediment Metagenome... | ecosystem: Environmental > Aquatic > Freshwater >...
CCAGACCCCCTTCTGCTCACTTCGAGGGCGGCGTCACCGGCTCGTCGACCGGGTCATCCCCCTCGTCGACCTCCGACCCGCTGCTCAGCGACGTGTCCACCAGCCCCAGCTCCCTCCGCTGTCGACCGTCCACCTCCGAGTGGAACGTCTCGCGCCAGTCCTTCCACCACAGCCACAGCGCGTCGTACGCCACGCGCCGCGCCCGCAGCGCCTCCGTCGGGTCGACCACCGCCACCGCCGGGGCCGCCTTGAGCGCGCGGGCCTCGTCCAGGGTCTTTCGCAGCCGGGCGATGTGCGCCGCGTCCACGCCGCGCGCCGCCAGCACCGAGCGCACCTTCGCCGCCCCGGGGACGTCGCTCTTCTCCAGCGCCTCCACCCGATCGAGGAAGGTGCTCACCGAGCCCACCACCAGCGGACCGATGGGCTGCTGCTGGAGGTCGCGGAAGAACGCGTCCACCAGCCCCTGACGGTGCCCCTCCGGCGTGAAGCGCTCGATGATCCGCCGCGTGCGCGGAAACCACTTGTTCTCGAAGTCGTCGAGCTGCTGGAGCATCCCGACGTGAGCGCCCGCGGACGGCGCCTCGACCGCCGCGGCCTCCAAGGGCTGCCCCTCCCCCGCCGCCACACGGTAGAGCCTCCAGCCCTCCTGGTGGTCGCTGGTGGTGTACGCCACCTTGGCCCGCGCCCTCGCCATCGAAGGCTCGGCGACCTTCACCAGGAAGCGGTTGACCCGCAGCAGCCGCATCGACTCCTTCGCCGTGAAGGGCTCGGCGCTCCCTCCCGCCGACGGCGTCGCGGGCGCCTCCTCGGGCTTCTTCTCGGGCGCCTTCACGGACTTCTCGGTGCTCTTTCCCTTGCTCATCGGTGTTCCCCTTCCGCGCCGCAGGGTTTCACCGCTCGCGCCGCGCCCGCAAGAGTCCTCCGGAGCCCTCCCGCCGATCGGCGTATACCCTCCCGCCGAAGCCCCTACCCCATGCCCATCGACCTCTACGCCGCGCCCGGCGTCTACGACCTCCTCTTCGACGACCGCACCGACGACGTGCGCTTCTACGCCGGCCTCGCCCGAGGCCACTCCCGCGCCCTCGAGTACGGCGCCGGAACCGGCCGCATCACCCTCCCCCTCGCCCGCACCGGCTGCTCCGTGCTCGCCGTGGAGCGCGAGCCCGCCATGCTCGACGGCCTCCGGGAGCGCCTCTCCCGCGAGCCCGACTCCCTCCGCCGCCGCGTGGCCACCGTGCTCGCCGACGCCACCACCCTCTCCCTCGACGCCCGCTTCGAGCGCATCTTCTTCCCCTTCAACGGCCTCGCCCACCTGCACTCCGCCGAGCAGCAGGAGGCCTTCTTCTCCCGGGTCCGAACGCACCTCCGCCCCGGCGGGCTCTTCGCCTTCGACCTGTGGATCCCAGAGCCGAGGCTCCTCCAGGGCGACGTGCTGGAGACCGGGCGCTTCCTCGATCCCAGGACGAGGGAGCCCGTCACGCTGCGCGAGGAGTTCTCCTACGACGCCCTCTCCCAGGTGCTCACCACCCGGCTCACCCTGACCCCGGTGCTCGAGCCCGAGGCCGCGCAGCGCTGGACCATCTCTCAGCGGCAGTTCTTCCCCGAGGAGACCCGGGCGCTGCTGGTCGCCCACGGCTTCGACCTCCGCTGGCGCACCACCCGCTGGAAGCTCCCCACGGACCTCTCCCAGCGCCACCTCGACGTCGAGGCCCCCGACGAGCGCGGCGCCATGATCGCGTATGTGTGCGCCCTGCGTTGAGGCCGAGGCCTACCGCCCGTCGCCCGCGTCCATCGCGGCGGTCGCCACGCCTGCGTCGACGGGCCCTTCGCCCACCACGCCGGTCGTAGGCTCCACGGCCGGCCCGGTGTCCGCTCCGGCGTCTCGGGAGCGCCCCCGGCTGCTGCTGTTCGCCAGCGCGTCGGCGGCCTGGATCTGCGGCAGCCGGGCGCGGGCGCCCTCCAGGTAGCGCGCCGGGTCGAGCACCACGTAGGGGGCGCGGCCGGACTGCTCGCGGTCGCTGTTCTCGCGGTCGAGCCAGCGGATGATCTTGGCCATCGCGGCCACGCTCCAGGGGTGCGTGTCGTGGAGGAGCACCGTGCCGCCCGCGTGGTTGCCCAGGTTGGTGATGACCCGCTGCGCGACGCTCTCGGCGTTGTTCACCAGCAGGTAGTCGTGCGGGTCGATGGACCACATCCAGAGCTCGTTGCCCTTGGAGACGAGGTGCCGTCGGACGTCCTCGCTGTACGCTCCGTAGGGCGGGCGGAAGAGGTGCGGGCGCTCGCCGATGACCTCTTGAATGAGGTCGGCGTTGTGCTCGATCTCGTAGCGCACCCGCTCTGGGGTGAGCGTGGGGAGCTGGTAGTGGTGCACCGTGTGGTTGCCCACGACGTGACCCGCCGCGACGATGTCCCGGAGGATCTGCCGGGCGCGGTTGCGCAGCGGCTGCTCGCTGGACTCCAGGCGCCAGCCGCAGACGAAGAACGCGGCGTGGATGTTGGCGCGCGCCAGCATCGGGAGCAGCCGGTCGGTGGTGCCGGGGTTGGGGCCGTCGTCGAAGGTGAAGAGCACCTCGCGGGAGCCGGGGCGCCCGAGGGAGAGGTCCCAGCCCCAGCGTAGGCGGGCCTCGGGGTTGAGCAGCGCCGGGGGCCACGAGGGCGCCTGGGAGGCGTCCGGAGGGATCACCATCCCCAGCGGCTCGAGCCGCCCGGCGTCGTCGACCGAGGCGATCAGCCGGGGCGACACCGGGAAGCGCAGCGCGGTGCTGTCGAGGCGGGGCCGCGGGGCCGTGGAGAGCGCGATCAGCGCGCCCGTGATGACCGCCGCTCCGATGGCCAGCAGGGCCGCCGCGCGGTACGCGAGGGCCTGCGAGCGCAGTCTGGCTTGGTGGCGGCGTCGACCCATCGGGAGTTACAAGCCGAGGGCTCTATCCGATCGCGACCGGCTGCGCCACCTACGGACAGGGGATCACTGGCAGAGGCTGCGGCAGTTCTCGCGCCCGGTGCGGCCGCAGGCGAGGCCGTCGATGGTGCCTCGGAGGGAGGTCCATGTGAGCGAGCGCAGGTCGAGGGACCAGAGGTCGCTGGCGGTGCCGCAGTCGGTCTTGCCGCCATAGACGATCACCCGCTGGCGGGCGGGGTCTTCGGCCAGCACGAAGGCGCTGCGCCGCTCGGGGGCGCTCTCGTCGATGAGGGCGAAGTCCGGGGGGAAGTCGCAGAACCCGTTGCCCGGCGTCTGCAGCGTGTCGCCCGCGCTGCGCTGCGAGACCGCCCCCGCGGGGTCGAGGGTGAGCACGTCGTTGCGGTTGCCCAGGGCGCCGTCGTCGTGGCCTCCGACGACCACCAGGTCGTCGGCGCGGGCCGCGAGCGAGTGGCTGATGCGCCCTGCGAGCGCCTCGGTGTCGCCGGAGAGGGCGAGGCGCGACCATCGGGAGGCCGCGAGGTCGAGGCGCCAGGCGTCGGTGAGGAAGGGGCCGGTGAAGGCGTTGGCGTCGCCGCCGCCCAGGACGATCATGGCGCCGTCGCGCACCACCGCGGCGTGAAACTGCCGCGCGGGAGGCGACGACGGGGCCGTGACGCGGGACCAGTCGAGCGTGGCGAGGTTGAGCCTCCAGGTGTCGTTGCGTGGCGTGAAGCGGGCGCCGTCGGTGCTGGTGTTGCCGCCGAAGAGGATCGCGCTGTCGGAGGCGGCATCGACGACCAGGGTGGCGTTGGCGCGGGCGGCGGGGATCTCCCCCTTCGGCCCGAGGAGCTCCCATCGCCCCTCGGCGAGGTCGAGGGACCAGAGCTCGCGGTAGAGGGTGTAGGCCCCGGAGGCGCCGGCGCGGGAGCGTCCGCCGAAGACCAGCATGCGGCGTCGGCGGGCGTCGAGGGCGTAGGCGGTGCGAGAGCGGGCGCTGGGGCAGACGCTGGGGGTGAGGCGCGTCCAGCGGTTGCAGCGCGGGTCGAAGCGCCAGGTCTCGTCGTCGAAGGCCGGGCGGGCCATGCAGCTCACGACCGGGCCCACGTCGCCTCCGAAGAGGTAGAAGGCGCCGGTGACGGGGTCGACCGCGCCGGCGGAGTCGCCTCGGGGGCGGGGCTGCTCGGAGGAGGGCTCGCACGCGGGGACGTCCTCGGAGGGAGCGTCGGCGGCGGAGGGCGCATCCGCGGCGGGCGAGGCGTCGGCCGGGGGAGCGTCGACGGAGCTGTTGCCGCAGGCGGCGAGGGAGAGCCCGAGGAGGAGCGCAGGGAGGGTACGCATCGGTGGTGAGGGGGTAGTTGGTACCACTGTTGTGCGGAAATTTCCGGGTGCGCGGCCGGTGGGGCTTAGCATCCCGCGCCATGTTCACGATTCGTTCGCGCCGAGACCTCTCGCTGCTGTTGGAGCGGCAGATGACCGCCGCGTCGACGCGCGCCGGCGGCCCCGCGATCGACGAAGACATCGAGGCCCGCACCGCCCTCAAGACCTTCCTGCTCGAGGCCCACGGGCGGATGCGCTCGGAGCCCTACGAGGCGCTGCGAGACCTCTGCGGCCCGCTGGGCATCACGGTGGAGCGCACGGACGACCCCAACCTCATCGCGCTGTGGCTCGGCGAGGAGGTGCAGCTCTGGATGGACACCGCGGGGGGGCGCATCCACCGGCTGTTCACGGTGGGCACCGCGAGGGACGCCGACCGGGTGCACGAGATGCTGGTCTCGGGCTCGGGGTTGCTGGAGTGCGTGTGGCTGCCGCCGCGGGCGCTGGAGACGCTGGCGAAGGACCCTGCGTCGCGGATGGTGCTCTTCTCGCTGCGCCACGACCGGAGGCCGCTGCGGCGGATGCCCGACCCGGAGGGCATCGACTCGGTGACGCTTCGCTTCTGGGGGCCGCGCGCGAGGGAGACCCTGGAGAAGCTGCGGCACAGTGATGTGCTGCCGATGGCGACCAGCGTGTACAGCGTGCGGGTGCGCGTCGGGGACGACGAGAAGTACTGCCTGGCGGAGGTGTTCCACACGGGGAAGATCACGGCGATCGGGACGTCGTTCGCGGAGCACGAGCGCATCGTGCAGGCGCTGCTGGAGGAGCACGAGACGCTGGTGACGGCGCTGGAGGCGGCGCAGAAGACGCCGCGGCGGGTGACGATCCCGGTGAAGTGGACCCTCGACGACCTGGCCTATGGGGTGGGTCGGATGTTCTCTGGGACGGACCCCTTCCGGCTGTGGGGCATCCCCGAGCAGACCGGTCCGGAGAGCTTCCAGATGCGCGCGGTGGACCTCGACGTGGGGCGCGTCGCCCTCTTCACCGTCGACCGCGCCGGGCTCTCTCTGGAGCTGGGCGCCCGCACTCCCGCGTCGACGGCCATCCGGGTGGTGTCGGCGCTGCAGTACCACGTCAACGCCGACGTCCGGGACGACCTCATCTCCCCGGAGCCGCTGCTGCAGCTGGCCCTCCCGGTGGCCGCCGAGCGGGGGACCTTCAAGGAGACCTCGAAGCTCCACGACGTGGCGAGGGTGGTGCTCACCGAGGCGTGCGCGTGCCTGACTCGCGGGGCGCAGTCGCTGACCACGGGGATGCTGCTGGAGAGCACCCACGGCAACGAGCTGGCGACCCCGGCGCTGCACGACCTGACGCGGCGGGTGATGTCCGAGGCGGCGGCGCACGAGTGGCGGCAGTGGGTGAAGATCGTGGCGCTGCCGGAGGGGAAGACGGCGTGGCGCTTCGCCGACGCGCTGCCGACGGAGCGCAACCTTCGGCTGCGCGAGCTCCAGAAGATGAACCGCGCGGCGCAGCAGCTCGTGGCGAGGATGGAGGGCAAGGGCCTGGCGAAATGGCTGCAGCTCTCGCTCTTCGGCCCCGAGGAGATGGTCACGACCATCGCCGACGAGTAGCGCGCCGTGGCCGACGAGACCGTGACGGATGCGCGCCCGAGGCTGGCGCGGGCGGTGGTGGCGCTCTCCGCGGTGAGCTTCCTCACGGACGTCGCCGCGGACATGGTGGTGCCGTATCTGCCGTTGTTCCTGACGGTGACGCTGGGGGCGTCGACGCAGTGGGTGGGGCTGGTCGAGGGCGTCGCGGAGGCCACCGCGGCGGTGGTGAAATACATCTCCGGGCGGGTGTCCGACCGGATGCCGAGGAAGAAACCGCTGGTGCTCCTCGGGTACGGCGTGGCCAACCTGGTGCGGCCGCTGCTCTCGATCGCGGTGGCGCCGTGGCAGGTGCTGGCGGTGCGCTTCGTCGACCGCATCGGCAAGGGCATCCGCACGGCGCCCAGGGACGTGCTCATCGCCCGCGCCACGCCGGAGAAGCACCGGGCGTACGCGTTCGGGTTCCACCGTGGGATGGACAACCTGGGCGCGGTGTTCGGTCCGATCGCGGCGATGGCGGTGCTCGCGGCGACGCACGACGACCTTCGGATGGTCTTCGCGGCGACGATCGTCCCTGGGATGCTCTCGCTCGCGGCGGTGGTGTTCTTCGTGCGCGAGGTTCCGCCCGCGGAGACCGAGGCCACGAAGGCGGCCGCCGAGGAGGAGGCGAAGGCGCCGCTGCCGGTGGGGCTCAAGCGCTTCCTGGTGCTGGTGGCAGTCTTCACCCTGGGCAACGCGAGCGACGGCTTCCTGGTGCTGCGGGCGCACCAGCTCGGGGTGGCCACGCGCTGGCTGCCGCTGCTCTGGGGGGCGCTCTCGCTGCTGCGCGCGCTGGCGGTGACGCCGGGCGGGTGGGTGGCCGATCGCATCGGGAGAGAGAGGGCGCTGACCCTGGGCTGGTGGCTGTACGCGCTGTCGTGGATGGGCTTCGGCCTGGCCACGCGGCCGTGGATGGCGGGCTTCGCGCTGCTTGGCTACGGCGCGTACTACGGGCTCACCGAGGGCACCGAGCGGGCCCTGGTGGCGACGCTCGCGGAGCAGCGCTCGCTGGGGCGGGCCTATGGGGCCTTCAACCTGGTGGCGGGCCTGGTGGCGCTGCCGGCGTCGCTGCTGTTCGGCGCGCTGTGGGCGTACGGGCCGAGGGTGGCCTTCGGGGTGGGGGCGGGCTTCGCGGCGACGGCCGCGCTGGGGATGACGCTCCGCTGGGAGCGGCGGGCGTAGCGCCCACGGCTTGCTGATCGACTCTCGCGGCGCCTACTGAGGTGCACCGACGGTCGCGACGTGGGTGCCACGTCGGCGGCGGCCCGACCCCTCACCCCTCCTCGGCCACCCGAAACGCGTCCGCCATCGACTCCTGCTCGGCGCGCGAGATTCCCGCGGCCGTCGCCACCGTCCCCCATGCCCGCACCGCGACCGTCACCTCGCGGACGATCTCGTCCGCCCTCGCGGCCTTCACCCGGAAGTGCTTCGCGACGTCACGCGCCAGCGCCAGGTTCTGGGCGTTGTCGTCTTCCGAGAGGTTGAGGCTGAGCCCGTCCCCCGTCGCGACCGGGTTCATGTCGTACGCCGGCGAGAGCGACCACCCCGCGGGCCCCAGCACGAACCCGTGGTTGCGCAGGTGGTCGTCGACGTTGGACACGCAGACGAAGAACACCATGCGGCGCCACAGCTCCTCGAGGTCGTGCGCGGTGTTCGCGCCCTTCTGGATCAAGAAACCCGCGAGGTCGAGATAGCTCGCGCCGTCCTCCCCGTCGCTGCGTTCGAGCATGGTCATCGCCGAGGCAAAGTGGATGCGCCCGCCCTCGTCGGTGCGATCAAACCGACGCGTCAGGAACGTGTGGTGTCGACTCCCGAAGCGCTGGCAGCGCGCCTCGGCGGTCGTCACCCCCGCGTGCAAGGCGAGCGTGTGCACGACGCTCTCCCAGGCACCGATGTCGTGCGCGTCTCGCTCGCTGGGAAACTTCGCGATCCAGAGGTGTCCCTGCTCGTCGAGCACGCTCGCCTTGGGGCGCGCGCCGCCGAGGGAGCGCCCCGGCGCGATCAGCATGCGCAGCCACTTGCCGTAGCGACGATCGCTCTCGGCCCCGTCGCGCTCCAGGTGAAGGCTCGCCTGTTCGAGCTCGCGGAGTGACGTCCATGGAGGTGACGCCAGCGCGGTGTTGTCGTCGAGGAACGGACCGTCCCCGACGCGAAAGCGCAGCGCGCCCATGCGATGGCCGTCGTATACCCCGAGCAGGTAGTCGAGCTCGAAGAGTCGCCGCGCCTTGCGCTCCTCCTCTCGCGCGAGCTGCGCCTCGCGTCGCTGAAGCAGCACGCGCCCCCACCGGTCGGGCGACGAGTCGAGGAACACCCCGAAGTTCTCGCGCTCGCCCGACAGGTACTGCGGGCCGTGATGGAGGCGCAGCGCAGGATCGAGCTCCTGCGCGTGCCCCGCCGCGAGCCAGGCGCGGTCGTACTCGAAGGAGAAGACCTCCTTCCCTCGCGTCGGCGTGGCGTGCAGCGAGCCCATCCGCGCGGCGCCACCGAGCCCGGCCCAGTCGGCCCACACGGCGACCGAGCGTCGCTCAAGTGCCACGGCTACAGCCCTCGGCGGGATCGCGGGGCGCGCGGCCTCGTCTCCAGCTCGGCGTCTTGCAGCTTGCGCCCGAGCTCGTCGTCGCGGCCGACGAGGCCGAGGTCCTTCTCGAGGCCGAGCGAGTGCAGCACATTGGCGACCGCGCCGAGCGTGACGCCAGGGTCGCCGCGCTCGATGGCGCGCAGCGTCGGTCGCGACATGCCGGTGCGCTCGGCGACGAGCGACGCCGAGAGCTTCCGACGCAAACGCGCCAACCGGATGTTGGCGCCCAACGCATGGAGCAGGCGCTCGACCGAGGGCAGCGGCGGGGTCGTCGTACGGGGCATGATGGCAAATATAATTGCCATACAGGCTGAATTTGTAAAGAATATCGACCATCGAGATCGTCGGGTACTTCGCCAGACCCGTCCATCCGCCGGGGCTGACAACCGCGGCCGCGTCGTGTAACCGCTTCGCATCAATGCCACCCGCCGTCCCCGAGATCGTGGCCGATGTCGTCACCGCCGCCGAGGCCCGGGCGATGCTGCTCGACGACGCCCACGGTGACTTTGGGAAGATTCCCATCGCCCGACTCGTCGATCACATCCTCGCGGTGACGGAAGACGCCGACTGGCCGGTTCGCAAGGCCGCCCTCGCGGCGCTCTCTCGGCGCTACGCCTTCGCCGTCCGCGATGGGCTCGCCGTCACGCGCTCGCCCGCACGCGGCGCCGTGCTCGGGGAGTACCGCACCGGCCGCGTCGCCCAGGGGAAGTCGAAGGACTCCGCGCGCCCCTACGTGACGGCCCTCGCGTCGCTCGCGCCGCTGCGGACCTCGTGCGGCTGCTCGGATTTCCTCCGGTCCTCGCTCGGCCTCTGCAAGCACGGACTCGTGGTCATCGAGCACCTCGCGCGCAGCAACGCCCTCGCGAAGGCGGACGGCCGCCGCACACGGGAGCCGAAGGCCCCGCGCCTCACCTGGGATCCGGTGCACCCTCCGCGCGCGTCCGACGACCGGCTTCTCCGCGTGCGCTACGAGAGCGTCGGAGGCGCACGGTCGCCGACGGGATTCCGGGGAGCCACGCCCGATGCCGCCACGCTCGCGGACGCCTCGAAGCGCCTTCGCTTCATCCACCGTCTGCGCAGCGCGCTGGCCGACGGAGCGCTCGTCGGAGACCCCGCGGTGCTTCGCCTGCTCGAAGAGGAAGATGCTCGCGCCACCCGCCGTCGCGCGGGAGAAGCCGCGCTCGGCCGCGCCACGAAGTGCCTCGCGAGCCTTCGCCGAAAGCTCTATCCGTATCAGGTCCAAGGGGTCGAGCGCTTTCTCTCCCGTGGGCGCCTGCTGCTCGCCGACGACATGGGGCTCGGCAAGACCACGCAGGCCATCGCCGCGTGCCACGCGCTCCACGGGGCCGGGCTCGCGAGGCGCGGGATCCTGATCGTCCCGGCGTCGTTGAAGCCGCAGTGGAAGCGGGAGTGGGACGCCACGACGAGCGTCTCGTTGACGCGGGTGGACGGCTCGCCCGAAGAGCGCAATCGCATCTATGCCGACACGAAGTCGGGGTTCCTCGTCATCGGATACGAGCAGCTGCTTCGGGACCTCGAGGGCGTGCGACGCTTCGCGCCGGACATCGTGGTGCTCGACGAGGCGCAGCGCATCAAGAACTGGGCGACGAAGTCGGCGGCGTACGTGAAGTCGCTCGAGGCGCCGTACCGTCTGGTGCTCACCGGGACCCCGATGGAGAACCGCTTCGACGAGCTCGCGTCGATCATGGACTTCGTGGATGACGTGGCCCTCGAGCCGAAGTGGCGGCTCGCCCCGCTGCACCAGCTCGACCGCGGCGATGGCGCCTCCGGGCGCGGGGGAGCGCGCAACCTCGACCTCCTCCGCGGGCGGCTCGCGGGGTCGATGCTGCGCCGGGTACGGCACGACGTGCTGTCGCAATTGCCTCCCCGCACCGACACGCGCGTGCCGGTGGAAATGACGCCCGCGCAGGTCGAGCGTCACGACGAGCTCCTCCAGCCCATCGCTCAGATCGTGCATCGCAGCCTGCGAAGGCCGCTGTCGCAGCCCGAGTTCTTGAAGCTGATGTCCATGCTGACGATGCAGCGCATCCTCTGCAACGGCGTCGCGCAGGCCGATTTCGACGATCACTGGCCGCGGATCCAGCCGGAGGCGCGGCCGACACCGGCGCTGCTCGAAGGGATGTTCGCGCCGAAGCTCGCGACGCTGCGCGGGCTCATGGAGCAGGTCGTGCTGGGGCAGCGGCGCAAGACGGTGATCTTCAGCCAGTGGCGCGCCATGCTCCGCCTCGCGGAGTGGAGCGTGCGGGACCTGCTCGCGGACGCCGGGATGCGCGCGGTCTTCTTCACCGGCGCGGAGTCCTCCAGGCTGCGCGAGCACGCCGTCGTGGACTTCCACGACGACCCGGCGGTGACGGTGATGTTCCTGAGCGACGCCGGGGGCGTCGGGCTCAACCTCCAGCACGCGGCCTCCTGCTGCATCAACCTGGAGGTCCCGTGGAACCCCGCGGTGCTCGAGCAGCGCATCGGTCGCATCTACCGCCTCGGGCAATCGAAGCCCATCGATGTGTACAACCTCGTGAGCGAGGAAGGCATCGAGGCGCGCATCGCGACGCTGGTCGCGCAGAAGCGGGCCGTGTTCTCTTCGTTGTTCGATGGAACCACGGACGAGGTCCGCTTCGAGGGGAGCGCGTCGTTCCTCGAGTCGGTGCGGAAGATCGTCGAGCCCATCGACGTGCCCGTCGGCGACGCGGAGACCGAGCCCGAGGGGTCCGCCGCGGAGGTCTCTGCGGAGGTCGCCGTGGAGGCCGCCGAGACGCCGACCGCCGCGCCCGCGCCCGCGCTGGAAGTACCCGCGGAGCCGACGGAGGAGAGTCCGCCGATCACCGCGCCGAGGGTGACGAGGCAGCCCGATGGCAGCCTGCGGATCGACGTGCCCCCCGCGCTCGCAGGACCGCTGGCGGCGATGCTCGAGGCCCTCGCGGCGTCCCTGCGCGGGTCCGCGGAGCCGCCGATTTCATGAGGGCCGGCGCCCTGATCTGGCCGATGCACCCCTTCGACGCGGTGGTGCTTGTACTCAGGCAGCGCCTCCAGGAAGCAGGCGATCTGTGCCTCGTCACGGCGGACCCCGTCGGCGTTGGCGGTAGCGCAGGAGCTGTGGCGAGATGTGATGAGCCTGCGCGTCGACGGTGGTGAAGAAGCCTACGCGAGCGCGAGCAGCCTCCATGAGGCCCACCCAGTCGGGCGAGATGGAGCCCAGGTTCTGCGCGCCGCCGAGGCGGATGTCCGTTGCCCTCGATGAATATGATGAAGATCCGGAGGCCACAGGACTGCGGGTCTTCCCCCGAGCGTCGGGCGGCGACCGAGGTGAGACTCCATCGCGATGATCGTATGCTGATGAGGAATGGCCCGCCGTCCCCACAGCCCTGCTCTCGATGCATCGACCGATCCCTCGGACGCCGACGTCGAGGCCGCGCTCGCGGCGTTGCCCGCCGAGAGGCTACGGTCGTTCGTGGCGGCGTACCTCCGCGGGCTCGATGCGCCAGCCCGACGCGCGTTCTGGGCGGCGCTGGTGCCCAGCGCGGCGCGCCGACCCGGGGCCGGGACGACGAAGCGCTCGGCGGACGCCACGCTCTGCGAGGACATCGCGGCGTTCGTGCGCACCGCGAAGCGCGTCGGCGAGGGCTCCCCCGGCCGCCGTGGACTCGTTCCTTGAACGGGCGACGCGGGTGTCTCTCAACGGTGACGCGGTGCTCGCCCGGCGCGCGTTCGAGGCGATCCTGAAGCCCCTCGGGGAGGCGGAATTCTCGCTGGGCGAGGACGAGATGCTGGAAGAGGTGCTCTCCGCTCCCCTCGACGACGTCGTCGCGCGCTACCTCGTCACGGTGTACCTGACGACCCCCGCAGGCGATCGTTCCGGCGCGATCTGGGACGCGCTCGAGCGCTTCGGGAATGTCGGCACGGTGCTCCAGCCCCTCGCCGCGATGGAGCGCGTGGCGACCGCGCTCCTCGCCGAGGACCGGCGCGAGGCCGCGTTGAAGGCCCTCCAGGCGGCGATCGCGCGCGTCCCCTCGGGCGACGATCAGGCGCAGTTCGCAGACCGTGCCGCGCGGGTCGCGCTCGCCCTCGATCACCCGCGCGTCGCGCATGGGCTGCTGCACCAGGCGCTGCGCGCCGAGCCCACGGTCGAGCGCCTGCTGCGCTGGGTGGCCTTCGGCGAGCCCGCGACGGCGAAGATCGTGGAGCGGGCACGCGAGGAGGTCCCACGGGTCACGGCGCGCGTCCGCGGGGCGCTCGACCTGCTCGTGGGCGAGTACGCAGCGGGCGCGGCGCACCTCGCGAAGGCCGACGGATTCGGGTGGTCGGATGAGGAACACGCCGGGCACGTGCTCTTCCCGGGTCTCCTCGTCTCCCGGGTCTCCTCGTCGCGCTCGTGGGCGCGGCCGCCGCGAAGCCACTGCTCGCTGGGATCGGCGACGTGCTCGGCGTGCCGGATCTCTCGCCGTGGATCGAGGCGCCCGTTGCCCTGCTGCGGGACCGCGATCCAGCCTTGCCTGTGCTCTCGGCGCCGACGCTGCTCAGCGTGTTGGAGCGTACCGTGACCGCGCAGCCGTTGGACCCGAAGGTACAGCCCGCGGTTCTCGCGGCTCTGCGTTCGGCGGCCGAGCATCGGGTGGAGGGCGTGCTCGGAGAGAAGCGTCGCCGCGCGTACGACCACGCCGCGCGTCTGACCATCGCCGTCGGGGTGGCCTACGCAATCACGGGCAACGCTCACGAGGGTCAAGGCTTCGTGCAGCAGATCCAGGCTCGCTACCCGCGGTATGTGGCCTTCCAGGACGCCCTGCTCGCCGCGGCGACCGGTTCGCGCACGGCCACGGCGTGGGTGCCACGTCGGCGACGGAGGTAAAGGCCCGCGCAGCACCGAGGGCCTCGCGAGACACGGAGCAGCACCCATGAAGAAGAGCCCGCGCAAGCCCACGATCACCACTCGCGCCGCGGACGAGTCGCTGGGGCGTCGCCTCACCGAAGCGCTCTCCGACGACGAACTCCGGCTCGTGCTGGTCCGCGCGCTGCTCGCGCTCGACGAAGCCGGTCGCCAGCGCCTGCTCGATGGCCTCGACGCGGAGACCCGCGCCGCGCTCACACTGGCCTTGAACCCGCCGAAGAAGGGCACTCCGCGCGGCGCCGCGACGCCGGTCCCCGTCGGGCGACGCAAGCTCCAGCAGGAGTGGGAGGCGCTGTGGGCGCGATGGGACGCGATCGTCGCGGAGAGCAGTGACGAGAAGGGGAAGTACGTCCAGCAGGACCGCGACTGGGATGCTCCGTATCTGGCTCTCGGAGCGGTCGCGGACGACCTGGAGGTCGTCGGCGCGCAGTTTCGCGCGATGATGCCCGCGGTGATCGCGGCGGACCTCGCGCCCGACCTGCGCTTCTCGGAGATCCTGGACGACCTCGGCGAGGAGCTGGGCGCCGGGCTCCCGGAGTGGATCGAAGCCCCGGACGGCGACGACTTCGTGCTCGGGCCGGAGACGTCCTCGCTTGTCCTGGAGTGGGATTGGACGATGGAACAGGCGAAGGGCGTCGGGCTGGCGGCGTTTCTCGACGAGTGGCGTGACGTCGAGGAGCGCCTGACCAACGTGAGCCTGCATGAGCAGAGCATTCGGGACTTCGTGATGGCGCAGCCCGAGCCGGCGCTGCGCGACTTCCTGAAGAGCGTCACCCGACAGCGGGCCTCCCCGCGGTGGTCGTACGCGTTCAACGAGGCGTACGGTGTCTGGGCGAAGCTCGTACGGGAGCTCACCTCGCGCTGGGATCCGGCGCTCTTCGCTGCGACCTCGCGCGCGAACATCGTCCACGACTGGACCCTCGCGCTCCCGCTGGTGAAGGACGCCATTGCCCACAAACGCATCGATGAGGCCGCGACCCTCATCGATGAGGCGGTGCGGGTACGGCTGAAGCTTGAGCCGAAGGAGCACTGGGATCCGCGGACGACGCTGTTCGCGCACGCCGGGCGCACGTACCTGGGCGAGGAGCGAGACGCCTCGAGCAGGACGCTGCTGGGTCTATGGAAGGACGTCGCCGAGGCACGCGGCGAGGGCGACCTCGTGGCGGCGCTGACGGTGCAACTGGCCGCGCAGGCCGGGGCCGAGCGAGGGGACGCGATGCTGAAGGCACTGGGTGCGGTGCCGCCGCGCTACAAAGCGGTGCGAGAGGCGCTCTTCGGTGAGTGGCGGAGGTGGTTCGTGGCGCGAACGTTGTCGCAGTGGAGAGATACTCCAGCGGTGGCGTGCGGTGCCTGGGTCGCCGCGCTGGTCGACGCGGCTGCCGCTGGGGACGAGGGGACGAAGCGCTTCCACGCGGCGGTGCGCGACACGCTCGCCGAGGCGACCACGATGAAGCTCCCATCGCGCGATCCGCAGCACTCTTCGTACATCATCGACCACAGCACGGATCCGCTCTTCGCGCTGGCCGTGTTGACGCTCGACCTCGACGCCGCGCGCCCCACCCTGGCGAAGTCCGCGCCCCGGCTCCTCAAGCTCCTGAAGGAGTCCCTCGACGGCGGTCAGACGACCCTCGATCAGAGTCGTCGACGCTGGATCGCGCGCCTCGACGGCGCCTCGCTGCTCCCCGAACTCGTCGAGTTCTGGCGAGAGAACGCCGCGCGCTTCGTCCCCGACCCTGGCGGGTTCACTTCCAACTACGCGGAGTCGGCGGACTGGCTGGCTGCCCTCCATGAGCTCAACCCCGGCGTCGCGGCGGCGATGCTCGCGCGCTGGGCTGGCGTTCATCGGCTCAAGCGCAACCTCTGGCGCGATCTGGCGAAGCGCGGGCTCCATGTCTCCACGGTGGGCCCGGCTTCGAGGAAGACGCTTCTCCCATGAGACCCCGACCCATCGAAGACCCCGCGGCCGAGCACTTCGAGCGGATCGAGCTCGCCACGCACGGCATCGCTGCGCCCTTCGCTTGTGGAGGGAGCCTCACCACCGACCACCCGCTGACCCTGCGCTTCGCAGATGGCGTGCGCTTCGTCGTCCAGCCTGGTCTCGACGACACGCCGTGGAACGCGCCGTCGCTCGCGCCGCTCATCCAGCGCTGCGACCCGGCGCCCTTCGGCAAGGGCCGCTCCACTCGCTACGATCGCCGCGTCCGCAACGCGCTCCAGCTCAGGGCGCAGGGCGACGCCCTCACGGTGCTCGACTTCGACCCCGCCACCAGCGGCATCCTCGAGGCCGTGCGCAAGGCGCTCACCCCGGACGATCCCAACGCCCTCACCGCGGAACTCTACGGCCTTCACGTCTACTCGGCGGGCGGGCAATTCGTTCAGCACAAGGACACGCCGCGCGGGAAGGACATGCTCGGAACGCTCGTGGTGTGTCTCCCCATCGGGTTCAGCGGCGGCGCGCTCGAACTGACCCACCGAGGCGCCATCAGGACCTTCGACTGGGGATCGCGAAGCCGCTCGCCGAAGGCTCCCACGGAGCTACGTTGGGCTGCGTTCTTCGGCGACGTGGACCACGAGGTGAAGGAGGTGCGAGTCGGTCATCGCATCTCGCTCACCTGGCTGCTCCGTCGGGGCAGCGGTCTACCTCGGCCCCTCCCCGATGGACCGCCGACGGACCCGCTCGCGTCAGCGTTCGCGGCCGCCGTCGCCGACCCGGATTTCCTTCGCAATGGCGGGGTCATCGGCTTCCGCTGCGAGCACATGTACAGCGAGATGCCGGGGTTCGTTCGAGCGATCCCGCCCCTCGATGCGCGGTCGGTCCTCAAGCTGAAGGGACTGGACCAGCACATCGCGGCGATGGCCCTCGCCGCGGGACTGTCCGTCGCGCTCAAGCCATACGTCATTGAACCCGGCCTCGAGGAGCAGTGGCGACTCCAGCGATTCCCGACAACGAAGGAGGCGGGCGTGTTTCGGAGCCATCGCCTCACGCCGTCCAGGATCGAGAGCGCCCTGCCGATCGAGTCGCACGTCGAGTGCTTCTCGCCGGACCGCGAGGTCCACTGGCTCGCGCCTCCGTTGAAGCGGGACCACCATGGCGGCACTGCGACGACGCTGCTCGGAGCGCCGGAGTACAGCACCACGGGGTACTTCGGAAACGAGGGTGGCGACGGTCTCCCACGGCGCGAGCCGGTACACCGCTGCGGCTGCTGCGCAGAAGCGCGCGATCTCGGAGCGGTGGGTCTCGTCGAGCGCGAGCAGCTCGAAGGAATCGTCGGCTCCACCGCGCTCGTCGTCCGCCGCCACGAACGCCGCGACGACGGCGCCCACCTCTGGCGTCGGCGCCACCTCGATGACCACGGACCGGCCGAGCGCGCGCTGGAGGGCCGGTGCCAGTTCGGCGCGCGCGACGCGCACTGCGGTGGGCGCGGCGGCGCGCTTCGAGGCCAGTGCGCGTCGGAGGCTCTCGACCAGGGCGTCGGGGTCGCCCCTCGCCGGCGCCACGGTCATGTCGAGGAGCACGTCACCGCAGACCCATGCGACGAGGTCGATGGCGGCGACGGGTCCGTCGTGGATGGGCAGCGGGAGCGACTCACGCGCGCCGATCCATAGCACTCGCGGCGGCGTCCGGAGCACACGGCAGTGCCGCGGGCGTACGACGGACGGGGACGACCTTGCGCTTCATGGGATCAGCATTTGGTGCTCTGGCCGGGAGGGTGTGGCCCTCGACGCGGTGATGATCGGTCAGAGCCCTTGTGTAAGCGTGTTCAGGTCCTGCGGGATCCAGCCCCGGGTGTGAGCCGCGTCAGCCTGAGCTGGCGTCAGCGCAGGCGCGATCGCGGCGCGTTCGACGCGGTAGTGCTTGTACTTCGGCAGCGCCTCCAGGAAGCGGGCGATGTGTGCCTCGTCGCCAGCGAGGCCGCGAAGGAGCTTCTCGGCCGTGCGCTTGCAGCTCCCGAATCGGATCACACGCTGATCGTCGTTGACGGCGACGAGGTCGATCTCGGTGCCGGCCTTGTCCCAATAGCCGTCGATGCGCTCGGTGAGGGGGAAGTCCCCGAGGCCCTTGCGGCTGCGCTCCTCGTAGATCTGGGCGACCAGGCGTTCGAGGCCGTAGCCCTCGGCGTCGCGCAGTCGCTCGTCGGCCTGGGCGACGAGGTCCTCGACGCGCCGGAAGTTCACCGCGCTCGCGGGCTGGGCGAGCGCGGCGAGCCACGATCGCAGGAAGTTGTCGCGGATGTAGTAGCGGCCCTTGCGCTCCTTCTGGCGCGCGAAGATCGGCAGTCGGCGCTCGATCATCCGGTAGCGGTCTGCGAGGATCTTCACGTAGCCGGCGGTCTGTTCCTGGCTCTCGGGGGAGGCCTGACGGACGTGCTCGTCGAGCTCGCCGTTGGTGCAGCCGGGTGTCCTCGCGATGAACTTCAGCACCACGTCGTACCGCCCCCGCAGCTCGTGCAGGAACCAGTTGTCCGCCTCGTGGCGCAGCGGCGACGAGCTGCGGAAGAACATCTGCGCGAGCAGCGTCGCGCGGTCGGCGGCGAGCACCGACTGCTCGAAGCAGTCGCGGTAGAATTTCGGGACGCCCTCGAAGAGATTCCAGAGGAAGAGCAGCCGCTCGGGGTTGGGGTCGGCGTGCGCGCGGAGGATGTCGATCACCGACCCGATGTCGAGGTGGTCGAGCAGCACATGGTCGGTGACGCGGTTGAACAGCGGCGCGCGGCGGTCTTCGAGGAGGGCAGCCATCTCCGTCTCGACGGACCCGAGGACGAAGAGGCCGCCGCGGACCCGATCGGCGGTGCGGGAGAGCTCATCGACGACGGCCTGAAGATGGGAGGTGAAGTCGAACAGCACCTTGCGATTGAAGTACTGGAACTCATCGAGCGCGACCACGTAGCCCGCCTGGACGAGCGCGCGGATGGCGTGCGCGAACCCGAGCGGCGTGTTGGGGACCGCGACCGTGGAGGCCGGGATGCCGAAGGTCTCGAGCGCGTCGCCGAAGGCCGACAGCACTCCCGACGGCGCCGAGTCCGGGATCTGCACGTAGAATGTCCGATCGGCGCGCCCCTCGAGGGCCCGCTGGATGAGCGTCGTCTTGCCGATGCGGCGTCGGCCGCTGATGTTGGCGAAGAACCACCTGCCCCGCGCGAGGATCTTCCGCACCTGTTCGAGTTCGTCCTGACGCCCGTAGAACCGCCAGTCAGCCACGACGTCGGAGTCTAGCAAAAGATTATTAACTTATCTGCGTTGGCTAATATTTTTATGCAAATTCAATAGGTTGCATCTGATCGCTCGATGCTCGCGCCCGCCTCGCATCCGCTGGCGCAGTCGTCAAGAGATGGCGACGAAGCCTTCGTGGGCTGACACTGCGGCGCCGTGCGGCCCAGGGATCTGTTCGGCAGCTAGATCGAGGATCCGAACGTGTTGCCCGCGAGCAGCCCTCGGCAACGATCGCTGCCCCTGGTTGCAACCGCCGTCGCGCCGTCGAGCGTGACCGGCAAGGTCGCGCTCCTTCGCGGGCTCTTTCGCGGTCGCGAAGACGTCTTCCCCAAGCTCTGGATCCACCGGAAGGCCAGAACCAAGGGCTACTCGCCCGTCTGCGCCAACGAGTGGCGCCCCGGCGTCTGCGAGAAGCCTCGCGTCCGATGCGGGGCCTGTCCGCAACAGGCCTTCGTCCCGGTCGAGGGCCGGGTGGTGATCGCGCATCTGCGGGGGCAGCACGTCATGGGCGTGTATCCGCTCCTGACCGACGAGACGTGCTGGTTTCTCGCGGCGGACTTCGACAAGCACTCGTGGGCCGACGACATTGCGGCGTTTCGCGAGACCTGCGAACACCTCGGCGTGCCCGTGGCCGTCGAACGATCGCGCTCCGGCAACGGCGCGCACGCGTGGTTCTTCTTCGACGCCCCAGTGGCCGCGACCACCGCTCGGAAGATGGGCTGCTTCCTCCTCACCGAGACGATGGCCCGGCGTCATCACGTCGCGCTCGGCTCCTACGACCGTCTGTTCCCCAATCAGGACACGATGCCGCGCGGAGGATTCGGCAACCTCATCGCGCTGCCGCTCCAGCACGCCGCTCGCGCCGCGGGCAACACGGATTTCCTCGACGAACGACTCTCGCCGCACGCCGATCAATGGGCGTTCCTCGCGGCGGTCGAGCGGGTCACTCCCAGCCGCGCCGATGAGCTCGCGGCGGAAGCCCTTCGGTCGCGTCGCGTGCTGGGCGCCGACTTCGACGTGACAGACGAGGAGACCAACACGGCGCCGTGGACGCGGCCACCCTCTGGTCGAACGCCAAGACCGCGACTGCTCGCGCCGCTACCACCAACGATCCACGTTGTTCTCGCGCAGCGCCTTTACGTGGCGATCGACGGGCTGCCGTCGGCGTTCGTGCACCGGATCAAGCGACTCGCGACATTCCACAGCCCGGAGTTCTACAAGCGTCAGACGATGCGACTCTCGACCGGGGGAACGCCGCGGGTCATCGGGTGCTTCGAGGAGCATCCCCACCACCTCTTAGCTTCCGCGTGGGTGCCTGGACGCGCTCGCGGGTCTCGTCCGGGAGCACGGCTCGACCCTTGGGGTCGAGGATCGCCGCGACGTCGGCGGTGTGCTCGACGTCCGGTTCCATGGGCAGCTCTCGTCCGCACAACAGGAGGCGGTGAGCGCGTTGACCGCCCACGACACCGGGATCTTCGTGGCGCCGCCCGGCAGCGGGAAGACCGTCGTCGGCGCGTATCTCATCGCCGCCCGCGCTCGCAACGCGCTGGTGCTCGTTCATCGCAAACCCTTGAGGGACCAATGGGTCGCGCAGCTCGCCCGCTTCCTCGGCCTCGACCTGGGGACGATTGGCACCCTCGGCGGCGGGCGCGCCCGGCTCAACGGGGGCCTCGACGTCGCGATGATCCAGAGCCTGGTGCGTGGCGGCGAGGTCGACGACCGCATCGCGCAGTACGGTCACGTGCTGATCGACGAGTGTCATCACGTTCCGGCCTTCGCGTTCGAGCGGGTGGTGAGCGCGACGCCCGCCCGCTACGTCGTCGGGTTGAGCGCGACGCCGTACCGCCGCGACGGGCACCACCCGATCCTGTTCATGCAGTGCGGTCCGGTGCGCCACGCGATCGACCCCAGGAGCGCGGCGGCGCGGCGGCTGTTCGAGCAGCGGCTGCTCGCGAGGGAGACGGGGTTTCGCGTCGATGGCGCAGGCGTGGCGGGGAGCATCCAGGAGGTGTACGCCGCGCTGATCGCGGATCCGGCGCGCAACGCTCTCATCGTGGAGGATGTCATCTGCGCGCTCGTGGAGGGGCGATCGCCGGTGGTACTCACGGAGCGACGCGAGCACCTCGAAGCGCTGGCTTCGAGGCTGCGGGGGTTCGCGCCGCACACGATCGTGCTCCACGGTGGGCTTGGCGCGAAGGCGCGGCGTGAGGAGATGGCGCGTCTGGCGGCGGTGCCCACGCGGGAGCAACGGCTGGTGCTGGCGACGGGCGGCTTCCTCGGCGAAGGGTTCGACGACGCCCGGCTGGACGCTGTTCCTGGCGATGCCGGTCGCGTGGCGGGGGACGCTCGTGCAGTACGCGGGGCGGCTGCATCGGCTGCACGCGGGCAAGTTAGAGGTGCGCGTCTACGACTACGTCGATCGCGACGTCCCGGTGCTGGCGAGGATGTTCGCCAAGCGGCTGCGGGGGTACGAGGCGATCGGGTACCGCTGCGACGACGGGGCGTTCGCGTTCTCGCTCGATAGCGAGGGGCCCGACGCCGAGGCGCCGGAGGGGGAGTAGCTGGGCGCGATGGTCTCGCTTGCGGGGCTGAGCCGCGCTGGCGCAACGACACGAGCGGAGTGGAGCGGGTCGGCCCGGCCGCAGCGGCTGTCGGATGGTTCGTCCGAGGGTTCGGACCCCTGGGAGGCGCTCCGCAGACCACGATATGTCTGTCGAAAAAAAGATCGAGAGTCACGAAGACCGAAGATCTTCGGCGATTCCAGGCATTTTCGGCGAGCGACCGAGGGACCGGTACCCCCTGGGAGAAGACATGAAAAAGCCGGGTCTCCCCGGCTTTTTCGATCGATCAGTGCGAGGAGGGGGACTTGAAACCTCGCCAGGGTGGGTTTGTGCGGGGAAAAGCGCGGGAAACGAAGGGTGATGGAACGAGAACGGAGGAGAATGGTGCGGATATGTCTGCCGCGGCAGACATATTTCCCGAGAGGGAATTCTGGAGGTTTCGCGTGTCTCTCCTGAGTGACGGACGCCACCCCTCGTCAGGGACGGGTCTCAAGGAGTTGCGAACACGTCAAGCAGAGCTTTATGTTTCTGCATGATGCTCCTTGCCGCCCGTCATGCCCGGAGGCCCAGCCTCGACCAGCTCTTCGACGTCGCCGTCGGTCAGGGTGGCTACTTCACGGCCGCCCAGGCAAAGGACGCGGGCTACTCCCTCCAGCTTCTGCAGCACCACCTCCAACACGGCAGCCTCGAGCGCGCGGGCCGGGGGATCTTCCGCTTCGTTCGCTTCCCCGCGACGGACGAGTCGGACTTCGTCGTGCCATGGCTCTGGTCCGGCCGCCGCGGCGTGGTCAGCCATGAGAGCGCGCTCCAACTCCACGAGATGGCCGACGCCCTTCCGGCGCAGGTCCACCTGTCGCTGCCAAAGGAGGACGCGCGGCGCCGGCTGCGGATCCCGGCCGGCGTCGTGGTCGTCTACGCGGATGTCCCGCCCGGCGAGGTGATCTGGCGGGGAGCGGTGCCCGTGACCTCTCCGCTCCGAACGCTGCGCGACTGCCTCGACGCGCACGTCACACCGGAGTGGGTCCAGCAGGCCATCGACCGTGGGCTGCGGCGAGGTCTCTTCAAGCGGGCCGATCTGGCCGGACTCCCACTGCCGCCCGGCGTTGTCGTACCGAGGCGCGGGGGCGCGTGACCGCTCGACGCTACGCATCGCCGGCGGCGTTCAAGCAGGCGCTGGAGACCCGCCTGCGGGCCGAGGCTGCCTCTACGGGCCGCGCGCTCGGACGGCAGCGCCAGCTCGTGGTGTTCGACCGCTTCCTCGCGCGGGTCGCAGCCGAGTTCGGCGACCGGGTCATCGTGAAGGGCGGCGTCGTGCTCGAGCTCCGCCTCGCTCGCGCCCGAACGACCAGGGACATCGACCTGCGCGTGATGGGTGACCCCGCATCGCTGGAGTCGCAGCTCCACGCCGCGGGTGCTCGCGACCTCGGCGACCATCTTCTCTTCGAGGTGCGACCGGATCCCACGCATCCGATGATCGAGGGCGAGGGCATCGTCTACGAGGGACGGCGCTTTCGTGCCGCCGCACGGCTCGCCGGTAAGCCCTACGGCGACCACTTCGGCGTCGACGTGGGGTTCGCTGATCGCCTCGTCGACGAACCCGAGGTCGTCACCGGCAGCAGCGCGCTGGAGTTCGCCGGCATCGCGGCGTCTCGCTTTCGCGTGTACCCGCGCGAGAGCCACGTCGCCGAGAAGCTCCACGCCTATACGCTGCCGCGCACGCGTGAGAACACGCGCGTGAAGGACCTGCCCGACCTCGCCTTGCTCGCGCAGACTGGCCCATTCGATGGGCTCCGTCTTCGAGAGGCGCTCGAGGCGACCTTCACGTTTCGAGGGACCCATCCGCTCCCCGCGGCAGTACCGGCGCCGCCGGTCGCGTGGGCGGCGCCCTATGAGCGCATCGCGCGCTCGGACTCGCTCCCATGGGCTACCGTCGGCGCGGTCACCGACGCGGCTCGGGCCTTCCTCGACCCGGTGCTCGCTGGCACTACGCAGACCTGGGACGCCGTGGCCTGGCGGTGGCGGTGAGCCGAGCGGGCGAAGACAACGCGATCGGCTGAGCGTCTGCTCGACGATGCACGGAGCTGTGGCGGGAGAACGACGGCGTGAGCTTCGTACGCGATGCACCGCTCCCATGGCAGTAGCGTTGCGGAGAGCTCGGACGCTCGCCGCGGCCCCGACCACAGGAGCGTGTCGTCGAGAGGCCCTCCCCGGGCTGTGCATCGCGCCGCCGTGCGCAACATTCCGCGCATGGATGAGGGACCTGTTCGACTGACCCGCGAGAGCCTCTACGAAATCGTGTGGGCGAAGCCGATGACCCACCTCGCCGCGGAGCTCGGCGTCCAAGCGAGCATCCTGGTCGAGGCGTGCCGTCAGCTCGACGTGCCGCGCCCTGGGTCCGGCTACTGGACCAGGCTGGCGTATGGGCAGCGTCCCTCGCGCCCGTCGCTCGATCCACGTCCCGAGGGCTCACCCCACGAGATCGAACTGGCGAAGCCCCGCTCTGGGTCCGCGGGCTCTGCCCCTGTCGTGCAGGTTCGCACGACCCTGCGCAACGCCCACCCTGCCGTCGAGACGCTGCGGAACCTGCTGGTCTCGGATTCACCAGACCGCGATGGGATGCACGTCGTGCGGGGAGAGTCGTACGGCGCGATCGTCCGAGTGACCGACGCGACGCGAGACCGCGCGCTGCGGCTGCTCGATGCGCTCGGGCGCTCGCTTGCCGAACGCGGACACGCACTGCGCTGCCAGGCGCCGCAGCGGATGTACGGCAGCCATGCGCTGGAGGTCGACGTCGCAGGCGAGGTGGTGGCTCTCGCCATCGTGGAGCCCATGAAGCAGCGGACCCACGTCCCGACGCCCGCCGAGGTCGAAACACAGAGGCGTAGTGGTTGGTCGTTCGCGCCGCGGTTCGACCACGTCCCCTCCGGTCAGCTCGTGCTTCGGCTGCACGCCCCCTACGGCGCGGCACGTAGGTCGACCTGGGCCGACCGAACCAACCAGCGACTCGAAGACCTCCTTGGGCGGGTCGTGCTCGCGATCGAGGAGGCCGCGGTGACGATCCGAGAGCAGAGGCGCGAGGAGCGTGAGCGTGAGCGCGTCTATCAGGAGGAGCGAGCTCGGAGGGCACGGGCCGAGCACCTCGCGCAGCACCAGAAGGCGCTCGGGGACGATCTCATCAACATGGCCACGGGTTGGTCGAGGGCCGAGTCGGTACGGGAGTTCCTGAGCGCCGTCGAGGAGGCCGTGCCCGCGGCGACGCGGTGCGCAGACTTCACCGCGTGGTTGGCGTGGGCGAGGTCGTTTCAGCGATCGCTCGACCCGCTCGGCAGGCCTGACGCGATCGCCAAGAGGCTCGAGCCGCCTCCCGAGTCCGCTGGCGACGCGTCGCCGTTCTGGTCGTCGACCTCCGACCCGCGGTAGGTCGCTGCGACCGCCGACACAGCGCGTCGCCCGGCGCTCGCGCCTACGTGAGCTCGAGCTCCCAGGCGGCGTCTTCGCGGCGTCGCAGGCGCACCGTGCGGCCCTTCGCGTCTTCGACCCGGTCGCTGTCCGTGGCGCGCAGGAGGAGCGCGGTTGCGACGTTGCTCTCGCCGCTCTCCTCGTGGATGACGTTGATCGCGACCATCATCACGCACGCGCGGAAGCGCCGCTCCCCCGAGACGAGCGTGATCCATTCGCCGATGGGCGCGACCTTGCGCGCTTCCTTGGCGAGCATGAGGCACAGGCGATCATTGCCGAGCCCGAGCACCTTGCCGGCGACCTCTCCGGCGCCCGGTCTGCGCCGCGCGAACTCGTAGAGCCGCGCGTCCGCGCGCTCGATCAGGGCCTCGAACACGAGCGCCGCGGGCACGTCGTCAGGGAGGTTGATGCGAAACGCGTCTCCCCGTAGTGAGAAGCACCGCGGGTGAGTCTCGGCGAGGACCGCCATCGGGTACCGCCTCGGGATGTCGCCGCGGAGCTTGTCGTCGAGCCGGTCACGCCCCGTGGCCGCGTCGACGAAGGCGGTCCGCACCGCCGCGTGCCGCGTCTCCAGGTGCGCGCGGAACAGCTCACCCCCCTCCCGCACCGTCACCTGCTCGACTCTGCGCTCGGCCATCGCGCCGAGGAGCACCATCTTGTGCGGTCCGCTCATCGCGGTGCGTTCGAGCGTGACCAGCAGCTCACGCGCGGCGGGAGACGCTGCGAGCCGCGCGTCGTCACCGTCACGGGCGCCCGCGGCCTCGAGGAGATCGAGCCACGATCCAAACAGGTTGACGATCGTGGTCACCGAGAGCCCGGTGCGCGAGAGCACCGCGGTGAGCGAGGGGCGCCCTCCGTCGGCGTACTGCTCCGCGACCGCCGCGACGAGGCGCGCACGGGGGCCCTGCGCGGCCCGCTCGACGGCGCGAACGGCGTCGAGCGCCTCCGGGGTGAGGTGGACCTCGCGGCCGTCGTCCCAGCGGCGCGCGTAGGCGCTGCCGACCGCGGCGCCCGCCAGGTCATCGCCGCGCACGCCGAGAAGCGCGAGGCGGGCGCGGGCTCGGCGGTGGTTGCCCACGAGGTCGAGCACGGTGAGCGCCGCCTTGCCGGGGTACGGCCGGAGCCCGCGCCCGAGCTGCTGCAGGAACACCGACGGTGAGTCGGTGGGGCGCAGCAGCACCACGCGGTCGAGCTCCGGCACGTCGACGCCCTCGTTGAACACGTCGACCGCGACGATGGCGTCGAGCCTCCCGGCCCGCAGTTCGTCGAGCGCCCGATCGCGCTGCGCTGCGCCGGGTCCGCTGTGGACGCAGGCGACGCGCCAGCCGGACACCTCCAGGGCCGCCGCCGTTCGCTCCGCGTGCGCGATCGACACGCAGAAGACCAGCGTCCGCGTCCCGGCGTGGCGCGGATCGGCGAGCGCATCGAGCACGCGGGCGGTGCGGGCGTCGTCGAGCATCGCGGCCTCGAGGTCGGCGGCGCGATAGCCGAGCGCCCCGCCGGTCCACTCCAGCGAGCGGTAGTCCACCGGGTCCGGCACCCCGAAGTAGCGGAAGGGTACGAGCCACCCGTGGCCGATCGCCTCGAGGAGCGAGCGCTCCCACGCCACCACGCCGTCGAAGAGCGCGTAGATGTTCGCGCCGTCGAGGCGCTCGGGCGTGGCGGTGAGGCCCAGTACGAAGCGCGGTCGCACGGTGTCCAGCAGGCGCCGGTAGCTCTTCGCGGCGCCGTGGTGCGCCTCGTCGACGACCACGTAGTCGAAGCGTCGGAGCGCGTCGTCGCTGAGCGCGTCGAGGCTCCACACCGAGGCGTACACGTGGTCGGCGTGGACCGACTTCTCCTCCTGGTGGACGAAGCCGTGCGTGCCCTCGTCGCCGCGCACCCGCTCGAAGGCCGAGCGGGCCTGAAGGAGCAGCTCTTGCCGATGCGCGACGAAGAGCACGCGCCCTCGGCCCGGCGGCACGACCGCGCAGGAGTCGAGCGCGGCGAGGATCGTCTTGCCGACGCCCGTCGCCGCCACGACGAGAGCGCGCGAGTAGCCCTCGCGACGCACCTGCGCGAGCGCCTGGAGCGCCTCCCGCTGCGCCGCGTTCGGCGTGACGGGGGTGGGCGGCGCCTCGGCGTCGAGGAGCGCCGCGGGCGGCAGGAAGCTCCGTGAGCGCATCTCCCAGCGCGCGATCGCGGCCTCGTCGAGGGGGACGCCCTCGCGCGCGAAGAGGGCGTCGATCCGGAGGCGGGCGTCGTCGAGGAGCGCGGCGGCGGTGGCGTCGTCGAGGGCGAGGTTCCATTCGAGGGCGTCCCGCGCGCCGGTGAGGGCGTCGCGGGAGAGGTTCGACGAGCCGACGAAGAGGCTCACGGAGCCGTCGCGGCCGACGATCCGGTAGACCTTCGGGTGGAAGTGCCGGTCGGGGTCTTCGACGAAGCGGACGCGAGCGTTCGAGAACGGAGCGGTCAGCGCGTGGAGGTCACGGAGCGCTTCGGGGAGGGTGCCGCCGAGGTAGCAGCCCGCGAGGAGCCGCAGCGTACAGCCCCCTGCGAGCGCGCTCTGGAGGGCGGACCGCACGAGCCCGACGCCGCCGCGCGTGACGTAGGCGACCACGACGTCGAGCTGGGCGGCTTCGGCGATGAGCGGGCGGAGGCCCTCCCAGAGCGAGGGCGCGTCCCCGGTGAAGAGCCGCGCCCCGTCGCGGGGTGGGAACACCGGCCGCGCGAGCGCCTCCCCAGGGGCCAGGCGGCGCTCGGGCATGCCGGGCCTCGAGAGCACCTCGACGAGCGCGCGGAGCTCGGCCGCGTGACGGGCGGCGGCGAGGTGATCGAGGTGCAGTTCGGCGCGCGCGAGGAGCCCCGCGACGCGGTGGGCCTCGTACGCCGCGGCCAGGCGATAGGCGTCGTCGGGCAGGCGCACGATCGCGTCCGGCTCGCAGCGGTCCCCTTGCCATCGAATGCGATGAGGCATCGGTGTCTTGAGTCGTACCGCGATTCCGCGAGGGCGTTGGCAGGGGAAGGACGACTGCGGGGGTCAACGGCCGACAGGGCCTCCTGCCAGCCACGCCCGGGAGGGTGTTCGAGATTCATCGACCCAGAAGCGATCGCCGACCAGGGACCGAGGCGCGGGTCGGATAGAGTTCCCCCACCGGATGTGATGTCGCTGCTGTACTTCTGGCGCGCTGACAACTACCGCCGCGACCTCGACGACGGCGCTGCGTACCACCTGAACCAATCGTCGCGACGCCTCCATGACGTCGACGTCGGCGGCAGCGTGTGGGCCTTCACCCGTGCCGCAGGAGGGCGATACGCGCTCGCGGCCGAACTCGTCGTGAGATCGAAGACCCTCAACCCGGCGGGGTATCCCTACGGTCCCTATCGGGTGTGGGGTGATCGGTCACGCTCGCGCTACTTCGAGGTCGACGCCGGCCCCGACGTCGAGCCCCTGCTGCGCGGGTTCGATCTCTCGGTGAGCGGAGCCGTGCTGGGGCGGTCGTTCCAGGGCGGCGCGGCGGTGCGGCGGCTCGCGCCGGTCGACCACGCAGCGCTCGCGGCGTTTGCGCAGGGTCTCCCGCTCGAACCCCGCGCGCGGTCCGTCGATGAGGAGGCCCTGGAGTGGAGGATCGCCCGCGCCACGCCTGAGGCGTCCGACGCGATCCCCTACGACTTGCGCGGTCGGGTGAACGAACAGCGCAGGACGTGGCTGTTGCGCGAGGCCCCGCGGCGGAGTCGGGCGCTCGTCGAGGCGCTGCGTCAGATGTATTACGGACGCTGCCAGCTCTGCGGGTGGGAGTCGCGCACGGCGCACGCGGTCGACGTCTGCGAGGCGCACCACCTCCAGTGGTTGAGCCGCGGCGGCGACGACGCGACGGGCAACATGGTGCTGCTCTGCCCGAACCATCATCGGCTGGTGCATGCGCTCGACGCGCCGCTCGACTTCCGCGACCTCGCGTTCGACCTGGGCGACCGACGAGAGGTGCTGCGCCTCAACGAACACCTGCGACCCGCTGCCTGAACCCTCGCAGCGTGGGCCTGGCGTGCTCGTGAGACGCCGTCGGCGATGGACGTTCGCGACCGGGTTCTACACGGCGACGCAGACCGTCTGCGCGACGCAGCACCTCGTCGCCTTCGCCCACCTGCTCGATCGCTCCAACGGGGAATTGCGAAGGGCCCGAAACCTTCACGATTTCGAGCCCTTCTAGAGTGCGAGGAGGGGGACTTGAACCCCCACGATGTTACTCGCTAGCACCTCAAGCTAGTGCGTCTGCCAATTCCGCCATCCTCGCGACGGGAGGCGGTTTATGCCCGCAGTCCTTCCCCCCGTCAACTTTTCTTTTCGCCTCGATCTCCATTTCTTCTCCTCCGCCTCCGCGGCTTGTGAGTCCACCGCGCCTTCGGGTAGTCTCCGCCGCCTTCGCGCGGGCGCACGCTGCTTCATCCCTCCAGCGGATCCCCGACGCGGCGCTGGGAGACGACTGACATGAGCGGGCATTCACGTTGGGCCACGATCAAGCACAAGAAGGGCGCCGCTGACGCCAGGCGCGGGAGGGTCTGGACCAAGCTGATCAAGGAGGTCACCGTCGCTGCGCGCATGGGCGGCGGCGACATCAACGCCAACCCCCGGCTGCGCACGGCCGTCGACTCGGCCCGCGCCGAGAACATGCCCGCCGACAACATCACCAAGGCCATCAAGCGTGGCACCGGGGAGATGGAGGGCGTGAGCTACGAGGAGATCACCTACGAGGGCGCAGGCCCCGGCGGAACGCTCTTCCTCGTCGACGTCCTCACCGACAACCGCAACCGCTCGGTCGCCGAGCTGCGCAAGATCTTCGAGAAGGCAGGCGCCACCATGGGCGCGGCCGGGACCGCCTCGTGGGCCTATGAGCGCAAGGGGCAGATCAAGCTCGCCAAGAAGGCCGCCTCCGAGGAGCAGCTCTTCGACGTCGCCCTCGGCGCCGGCGCCGAAGACATCTCCGACGAAGGCGACGAGTGGCTCGTCACCACCCCCGGCGTCGAGGTCGACGTCGTCCGCAAGGCCCTCGAAGAAGCCAAGATCGAGGTCAAGAGCGCCTCGTTGGCGATGATCCCGAAGAACCTCGTTCCGGTCACCGGCCGCGACGCCGACCAGGTCACGCGCCTCGTCGAGACCCTCGACGACCACGACGACGTGCAGAACATCTGGTCCAACTTCGACCTCTCCGACGAAGAGATCGCCCGCCTCTCTGGCGGCTGATCACCCGCCGCTCCCTACACATCGGAATCCCATGCGACCCACCGCCCGCCTGCTCCGCGCTCTCACCCTCGGCCTCGGCCTCACCCTCGGCTGCACCGCCGACCCCGAGGACTTCGTCCACGAAGACGACGCCGAGGAGGGAGACAGCCAGTACGGCGTCTCCGAGGCCGCCGCCGCGCCGGGCGTCCGAGTGCCCGCCTCCCTCGGCCTCCAGGGGCGCGGCACCTTCTACCTCACCTTCGATGACGGCCCCTCCGCCCGCTACACCCGCCGCATCATGGAGGTGCTCGCCCGCCACGAGGCGCCCGCGACCTTCTTCTTCAGCGGCGCCAACATCGCCGGCAACGAGCCCATCATCCGCGAGGTGCACGCCGCAGGACACCGCGTCGCCAGCCACCAGTGGAGCCACGTGATCGCCACCAGCACGCAGTTCACGGGCTTCGTCACGCGCGAGCGCGACGCTCTCGACCGCGTCCTCGGCACTCCGCACCCTCGCCTCTTCCGCTACCCCTACGGGGCTGGAAGCACCGCCAAGGAGACCGTCCTGCGCGCCAGCGGCTACCCCGACGGCGGCATCGGCTGGAACGTCGACACCCTCGACTGGTGCTTCGGCTCCGACGCCTACTGCGACAAGGTCCCCATGGCCTACCGCCGCGACTACGTGGGCTGGGTCGTCTCCGAGGCCCGTCGCCTCGGCGGCGGAGTGATGCTCTTCCACGACATCCAAGGGATCACCGCATCCAACCTCGACGCCATCCTCACCCGCATGGAAGGCCTCGGCTACCACTTCGGCGCGCTGCCCTCGCGCTGAGTTCCCTGATACAACCCGTCGCATCGCCATGGCGAACGGGGCACCGCCTTCCACACGTCGATCCTTCCTCGCCGGCGCCGCCGGGGCCCTCGCCTCGACCGCTCTCGCGAGCGGCTGTCGCAAGCACCGCGACGCCATCACCTTCGGCCTCTACGCCGCCCTCACCGGCTCCATGGCCGACTTCGGCACCGCCTCCCGCAACGGCGTCACCCTCGCCGCCGAGGAGATCAACGCCGCCGGCGGCCTGCTCGGAAAGCCCCTCTACATCGCCATCGAAGACACCCGCGGAGACAGCGCCGAGGCCGCCAGCGCCGTCACCCGGCTGATCCACATCGAAGGCGCCGTGGGCATCCTCGGCGAGGTCGCCAGCTCGCTCTCCCTCGCGGGAGGGCGCATCTGCCAGCGCTACCGCGTCCCCATGGTGTCGCCGTCGAGCACCAACCCCGCGGTCACCGCCCTCGGCGACTGCGTGTTTCGCGTGTGCTTCATCGACCCCTTCCAGGGCGACGTGATGGCCCGATTCGCGCGCAACACCCTCGGCTTCTCCCGCGTCGCCATCTTCAAGGAGCAGGGCTCCGCCTACGCCGTCGGCCTCGCCGACGCCTTCCGCCGCGCCTTCCTCCGCCTCGGCGGGACCATCCCCACCGAGCAGGCCTACCGCTCCGGCGACACCCACTTCTCCGCGCAGCTCGGCACCATCCTCGCGCAGAACCCCGAAGGCATCTTCTGCCCCGGCTACTACACCGAGGCCGCGCTCATCGCCCGCGAGGCCCGGGGCCAGGGGTTCCGCGGCCGCTTCATGGGAGGCGACGGGTGGAGCTCGCCCTCCCTCGTGCAGAACGACGACAACCAGCTCGTCGGCGACTTCTACTCCGTCGGCTTCGCCCCCGACGGCGCCACCACCGAGGTCGCCAGACGCTTCGCGCGCAACTTCGAGGCGAAGTTCCACTACGCGCCCAACGACCTCGCGGCCCTCGCCTACGACGCCACGCTCGCGATGTCCCAGGCCGTCACCCGCGCGGGCTCCGCGGCGCCCGAGCGCATCCGCGCCGAGCTCGCCCGCACCCGCAACCTCGACGGCGCCACCGGCCTCATCTCCCTCAACGAGCACCGTGACGCCGTGAAGAGCGCGGTCATCCTCGAGGTCCACGAAAACTCCGCGGACTACCGCACCACGGTGAACCCATGACCGCCGCCGCCACCGCCGCGCCGCCCTCCTCCGCCCTCGCGAAGCGCGCGCTCCCACTCGGCATCGCCGTCCTCGCCGCGTACCCCACGCTGCTCATCCTCAAGGGCGCGGCCGAGCGCCCGACGGCCTTCCTGCGCAACCTCGTCGAGGGCGTCTCCCTCGGCGGCGTCTACGCCCTCATCGCCCTCGGCTACACCATGGTCTACGGCGTCCTCGGGCTCATCAACTTCGCCCACAGCGACGTCTTCATGATCGGCGCCTACGTCGGCATCTTCACCGCCTCCGCCTTCGGCCTGCTCGCGACCTCCACCCACGGCGCCTCCGCGGGCGTCGCCGCCGCCGTGCTCGTCGCCTCCATGGTCACCTCCGCCCTGCTCGGGATGGTCATCGAGCGCTTCGCCTACCGCCCGCTCCGCAACGCCCCGAAGCTCACGCCCCTGGTCACCGCCATCGGCGTCTCGATGCTCCTGCAAAACGTCGCCATCCTGCTCTTCACCGCCACCCCCCGCGGCTTTCCCCCGGTGGTGCGCGCGGTGCCCGTGGCGCTCGGTCCGGTCACCGTCACCAACGTGAAGCTCATCGACCTCGCCGCCGCCGTGCTGCTCATGGTCGGGCTCACGGTGCTGGTCCGTCACACCCGCGTGGGCCGCGCCATGCGCGCGCTCAGCGCCAACCTCGACGCCGCGCGGCTGATGGGCGTACCCACCAACCGCATCATCGCCGTCACCTTCGGCCTCGGCTCCGCGCTCGCCGGGGCCGGCGGCGTCCTCTTCGGCATCGACCAGCCCGCCATCACCCCCCTTACGGGCGTGCAGCCCGGGCTCAAGGCCTTCGTCGCAGCCGTCCTCGGCGGCATCGGAAACATCCCCGGCGCCATGCTCGGCGGCCTGCTCATCGGCCTCATCGAGCAGCTCTCCTCGGCCTACCTGTCGAGCTCCTTCGCGCCGGCGATCGTGTTCTCCATCCTCGTGGTGGTGCTGCTCGTGCGCCCTCAGGGGCTGCTCGGGAAGGTCACCCGCGAGAAGGTGTAGTTAGAGGGTCTCGGGGTCGGGCGACCAGGCGCGAGAGGGCGGCGGGTCGGGCGTCGCAGGCTGACCCAGCATGTGCCGCAGCCGGATGAGCAGCGGGGCGAGGCTCTTGATGTCCCGGGCGTCGACCGCCACGCCGTGCTCGGCGCGGGCGAGCGCCGCGGCCACGCCGGGGAGGGCGAGGTCGCTCTTGTTGAACACCATGATCCGAGGCAGCCGGTGCAGGTCGAGCGCCTCGAGCAGCGACTCGGTGGTCTCGATCTGGTCTTCGTAGCGGGCGTCGGAGGCGTCGACGACGTGGAGCAGCACGTCGGCCTCGGCGGTCTCCTCGAAGGTCGCGCGGAAGGCCGCCACGAGGTCTTTCGGCAGGTCGCGGATGAAGCCCACGGTGTCCGTGAGGATCATCTCCCCGGGCAGCCCGTCGCCCTCCCTCACCCCGTGCTCGGGGCCGAAGGTCAGCCTCCGGGAGCGCGGGTCGAGCGTCGCGAAGAGCTTGTCCTCCGCGATGACCCCCGCGCCGGTGAGGGTGTTGAGCATCGTGCTCTTGCCCGCGTTGGTGTAGCCCACCAGCGCGGCCACCCGCAGCCCGGACTTCGCCCTCCGCTGGCGTCGCTGGCGCCGCTGCCCCGACAGCTCCTTCAGCTGCGATTCCAGGTGCGTGATGCGGTCGCGCGCCCGTCGCCCGGCGATCTCCAGCTTGGTCTCCCCAGGGCCGCGGCCCCCGATGCCGCCGGTGAGGCGGGAGAGCGCGTCGTCCTTCTGCCCGAGCCTCGGGAGCATGTACTTCATCTGCGCCAGCTCGACCTGCAGCTTGCCGTCTCGGGTCTCCGCGCGCTGCGCGAAGATGTCCAGGATGAGCTGCGTGCGGTCGATGACCTTCATGTCCGTGGCCGCGGAGATGGACGAGGCCTGCGCGGGCGCGAGGTCGCGGTCGAAGATCAGCACGTCGGCGTCGCGCTGAAGGGCGCGGAGCATCACCTCGTCGAGCTTGCCCTTGCCCAGCACGAAGCGCGGATCGACCTGATCGCGCACCTGCGCCACCTCGTCGACCACCATCACCCCGGCGGTGCGGGCCAGCTCCCGAAGCTCTCTCAGCGAGTCCTCGATGAAGTGCGCCCGGCGCTTGTCGGTGACGTGCACCAGCACCGCGCGCCCGTCGCGACCGACGGTCTTGCGAGAGCGGGAGATGCGGGTGAACTCCTCCTCCACCGCGCGGATCATCGCCAGGAAGTCGGTGTCCATCATCCCGTGCAGGGAGATCGGACCCTCCTCGCGCCAGAGCTTCCCAGCGGGGTTCTCCGGGAGCAGGTGCGCCCAGAAGGTGTCGCCGATGGTGCCGTCGGGCTTCGCGTGGATGGCGGCGATGAGGTCGAGGCGCAGCCGGCTCAAGTCGACGAGGTCGTCGCGGGTGAGGGCCTCGCCGCGGAGGTGGGTGTGAACGAGGCGCAGCGCCCGGAAGCGCCCGTCGGCCGCGCGGAGGCGACCTACGTCGGGCAGCATCAGCTTGTGGGCGTCGCCGACGATCACGTGCTCGACCGCGCCGGTGCGATTGACCATCGCGCCGACCTGCCGCCCGGTGGCGGCGGAGGCCTCGGCGAGGGATTTCGCGAGCTCGGGGGAGACGATGCGATCGGAGGGGACGCGCCGACGGTAGATGCGCTCGAGAGCGTTCTTGTCACTGGGAGAGAGGCCCGTGGTGTTGCCGTAGAGCTCGATGATGAAATCTCCTTCCCGGACGTATCGGTCACAGTATGACCCGAACCGGAGGGAGGCACCCAGAGAGTGACCGCTCCGACCACGGGATGGTAGCCATCCGGGTCATGCCCCGCATCCCCGCGCCCGAACTCGAGGACCATCCCTGGTTTCCGGCTCCCTTGCGCGACGCCATGACGGGCTTCCTCCGGGTCGCCTCGGAGGTGATCGGCGCCTCCGAGGCCGCCGCCCCGCTGGTGCTGGAGGCCATGGACGCCGGGAAGACCGGGCGCATCGTCGACCTCTGCTCGGGCGGCGGAGGCCCGGTGGTCTCGCTGGTGCGCCGGCTGAGGGAGCGCCACGGCCGCGACGCCTCGGTGGTGCTCACCGACCTCTACCCCAACCGCGACGCCTTCGAGCGCGCCGAGGCCGAGCTCCCAGGGCACGCCATCGGGCGGAGGGAGAGCACCGACGCCACGAGGGTTCCCGACGAGCTCACCGGGGTGCGCACCCTCTTCAACGCGCTCCATCACCTCCCTCCCGAGGTGGCCCGCGCGGTCTTCGCCGACGCGGCCGAGAAGCGCCAGCCCATCGTCACCGTCGAGCTCGTCGAGCGCAGCCTCCAGGGCGCGGCCATCGTGGCGGGCCTCCCCCTCGCCGTCTCCGGGCTCATGCCCTTCGTGCGCCCTCGGCGCGCCTCCTCGCTCGCGCTCACCTACGCGCTGCCGGTGCTCCCGGCGGCCATCACCTGGGACGGCTTCGCCTCGTGCCTGCGCTCCTACTCCGTGGCCGAGCTGGAGGCCCTGGTCGCCCCGCTCCAGCGCGAAGGCTACCGCTTCCGCGTCGAGCGTCGGCGCATCCCGTGGCGGCCGGTGTTCATCACCAGCGTGCTGGGGCTGCCCGGGTAGAGCCCATCGCTGCGGGGGAGCTCGCGTTGCGCTAAAGGCTCGGTCGCAGCCATGCCCGAGCCCACGCTCATCCAGGGCCTCCTCGGGCCCACCAACACCGGCAAGACCCATCGCGCCGTCGAGCGGATGCTCGAGCACGCCACCGGGATGATCGGCCTGCCCCTCCGGCTGCTCGCCCGCGAGGTCTACGACCGGGTGAGCACCCGCGTCGGCGAAGGCCGCGTGGCCCTCATGACCGGCGAGGAGAAGCGCATCCCGCCGCGGCCCGACTACTGGGTCTGCACCGTCGAGGCGATGCCCCTCGACCTGGCCGTGGACTTCCTCGCGGTCGATGAGATCCAGCTCGCGGCGCACCCGCAGCGGGGCCACGTCTTCACCGACCGGCTGCTCCACGCGAGGGGCGAGAAGGAGACGTGGTTCCTCGGGTCGGACACGGCGACTCCGGTGCTCTCCGAGCTGGTGCCGACGGCGAAGATCTCCGGGGCGCCCCGCTTCTCGAAGCTCAGCGCGGCGGAGACCGTCCCCCTTGCCCGGGTCCCCCGGCGCAGCGCCGTGGTGGCCTTCTCCATGGAGCAGGTCTACGAGCTCGCCGAGCGCCTCCGGGTGCTGCGCGGAGGCACCGCCGTCGTCCTCGGCGCCCTCTCCCCGAGGGCTCGCAACGCGCAGGTGGCGATGTTCCAGTCGGGCGAGGTCGACTACCTCGTGGCCACCGACGCCATCGGGATGGGGCTCAACCTCGACGTGCGCCACGTGGCCTTCGCGTCGCTGCGCAAGTTCGACGGCCGCGTGGCGCGAGAGCTCGACGCCGCCGAGCTCGGGCAGATCGCCGGCCGCGCAGGGCGCCACCTCCAGGACGGATCGTTCAGCGCCCTCAGCCCCCACGTCATCCCCGGGGAGGTGCGCGCGCAGATCGAGAGCCAGCGCTTCGCCCCGCTGCGCAAGGTGGTGTGGCGATCGAGCGAGCTCGACTTCGGCACCGTCGCCTCGCTCACCGCGTCGCTGAAGACCCCGGTGCCGAGGAGGATACTCACCCGGGTAAGCCAGGCCGAGGACGAGGCCGCCCTCGCGGCGCTCCTGCAGCGCGCGGACGTGCGAGAGCGGGCCACCTCCGAGTCGCGCGTGGCCCTGCTCTGGGAGGTGTGCACCGTCCCCGACTTCCGCCGCCTCCTCTTCGAGGACCACGTGGGCCAGCTCGCCTCGGTCTTCGTCGAGCTCTGCGACCACGGCCGGCTGCGCGCCGATTTCGTCCGCGCTGGCGTCGCCCCCCTCGAAGACCTCACCGGCGACGTCGACACCCTCGTCGCCCGCATCGCCTCGGTGCGAACCTGGACCTACCTCGCCAACCGCCCCTCCTGGCTCGACGCGGCGGCCCGCTGGCAGGAGCACACCCGCGCCCTCGAAGACCAGCTCAGCGACGCCCTCCACGCTCGCCTGGTGCAGCGCTTCGTCGACGAGCCCGCCCCCAGGGCCAACGCCGCGCCCCGCCCCCGGCGAAGGCTCACCGAGGCGGAGACGAAGCCCGTCGACCCGCGCCACCCCTTCGCGGCGCTGAAGGGGCTGCGCGCCTCGCTCGCACCGAAGGAGCCCGAGTCCACCGCCTCGCCTACGGCGTGGATGGAGTCGCTCATCGACGCCCCGCACCCTCGCTTTACCCTGAACGGTAAAGCCCAGGTGGTGCTGGTCCCCGAGGCTGAGGTGCTGGCGCGCCTCGTGGCGGGCTCGTCGGTAACCCTCCCCGACGTGCACCTGGAGACCTCCCCCTCGCTGGCGGCGCTGGGCGGCGGAGCGAGGGCGCGGCTGCTGAGGCGGCTTGTGGCCTGGTCGCGCGACGAGGTGAGCGCCCTGCTGGAGCCCGTGGAGGCCGCCGCGGGAGAGGCGGTGGACGCGGCGTGGTGGCGGGGGCTGCGGCACCAATTGGCGCAGGGCCTCGGCTGCGCGCTGACGGCGGAGGTCGACGGGGTGCTGGCTGATCCCGCGGCGGTGGACCGCGAGGCCCTGGCGGCGAGGGGGCTGGTGCTGGGGGCGAGGGTGGTGTTCGCGAGGGCGCTGCTGAGCCCGGAGGCCGTAGCGCGTCGGGTGACCCTGGTGCGGGTGCGCTACGGGGCGGGCGTCCGGGCGCCGGCATCGGGCGCGGCGTCGATGGCGGCGGAGCCGGGGGTGTCGCCGAGGGCGTACCTGGCGATGGGCTACCCCGTGATGGGGGGCAGGGCGGTGCGCGCGGACGTGGTCGAGCGCATCGCGGCGGCGTGTGTGACGGAGGACGGGCGGCGCTCGCCCTTCGCGGCCTGGCTGGGCTGCGGGGCGCGGGAGGCCGCGGCGGTGGTGGCGGCCATCGCTCCGCAGGTGAGCGAGCGCGCCCCGGCGGTATAGGCTGCGCCGCGATGAACCTCCGCGGATCTTCCCTCGCAGTGTATTGCGGCTCCTCACCTGGCCATGACCCGGTCTTCCTGGCGCTGGCGACCACCCTGGGCGCGGCGCTCGCCGTGGAGGGCGTGACGGTGGTCTACGGCGGCGCCTCGGTGGGGCTGATGGGGGGAGTGGCCGACGCCGCGCTGGCGCTCGGGGGCCGGGTGGTGGGCGTGCTGCCCGAGAGCCTGCGGGCGAGGGAGCTGGCGCACGACCGGCTGAGCGAGCTCCACATCACCGACGACATGCACGCCCGCAAGCTGATGATGGCCACCCTCGCCGACGGCTTCGTCGCCCTCCCCGGCGGCTACGGAACCTGGGAGGAGCTGCTGGAGGTCGCCACCTGGCGGCAGATCGGGCTTCACACCAAGCCCGTGGTGGTGATCAACCACGGCGGCTACTACGACCCGATGCGGGCGCAGATCGACCTGGCCGTGGAGGCGGGCTTCATGCGCCCGGCGCTGCGGGGCTTCATCCACTTCGCGGAGGGCGTCAGCGACGCGGTGGAGTACCTGCGAGGCTATGTGGCGCCCCTCGACGAGCGGGCGAAGTTCGCGAAGGGCTGAGCGCGGCGGGCTCCGCGAGGAGCGGCGGCAGCGACGAGTGGGCCATCGCCGTCTCCACCCGGGCCAGGCGGTCGAGCACCTCGGCGAGCACGGCGCGCAGCTCGCTGGCGCTGCCGCCCTGCCTGTGGCGGAGCTCGGCGCCGGCCGCCTCCGCGTGGGCGACGCGGCTCTCCAGCAGCGCGTGGTGAGCGCTCGCCGCCTGGATCGCGCTGGAGAGCTCGTGGGTGCGCTGCTGCACGGCCGCGATGAGGTCGGCCTGCGGCTTGAGCTCCCTCTCGCGCCGCTCCTTGAGCTCCTTGAGCGAGGCCTCGCCCTGGTCGGCGCGCTGGAGCACGCGGCCGAGCTGCACCAGGATGGCCGCGAGCGTGAGGGCCGCGCCGATCAGCGAGGTGGTGAGCGACGAGCTCATGGCAGCCTCCCGGGAGGAGACGCCGCCGCGCCGGGGTCCCGGCGACCTGTTCTGTTAGTCTTCAATGTCATCTTCCGCTCCCTCCGATCCGCCGGGGCGTTTCGCCTCCGCGGGGTGAACCTGCGAGCAGTGTCTGGGTAGCACCGTCAGTTGAGACTGTCAACGCCCGCGGCGGGCTACGCCGCCCGCGCCACGGCCCGCGCGGTGAGCCGGCGCAGCGACACGGCCCAGCGCGGCACGTGCCGGGCCTCGTGGTGCAGCCGGAAGCGCCGCCGGGGGATCGCGAGGGCCAGCGTGAGGGCCCACGCGTCGGCGTGGCTGTGCTGGGGGCACCCCTCGTCGAGCAGGGAGTGCGCGAGCTCGTGCAGCACCCGGAGGTTCCAGCGCGGGTCGTCGGCGCTGGAGCGCACCATGAGAACGCGAGGCAGCAGCCCGCTTACGCCGCACCCGACGTCCGGCCGGGGGATCACCAGGTAGCCCAGGTGCGCCGCCATGATCTGCCCCGATCCGCTCGCGAAGGGGTCGAGCAGGTCGGTGCGCTCGTGCACGTCGTCGGCGATGCCCTCGAGCAGCGCCACGTCCACCAGCCACGGCCGCTCGAGGATCGCGTGTACCTCGGCGTACGCAGGAGACGGCAGCTTGCGTCGGTGGATCGGTGGCACCCCTCCACCATAGCGGCTGCGAGGGCCGGCGGCGCTCCGCGAGGCCCTCCCGCGCTCCGCTGGATACCCAGGACAGACGCGACAGTCAGGTGACAGACAATGTCATCGTGCTGCCCGTCCGCCGGGTCATCGCCCGCGGGCGCCGCGCTTCGGAGCGGTGGCCTTCTTCGCCGCGGCGGCCTTCTTCGCCGCGTGCTCGCGCGCCATCTGCGCCTCCAGCTCGCGCACCCGGGCGGTCTGCGCCTCGAGCGCCGCCTCGATGCGCGCGGGGTCGGCGAGCTCCTCGGCGACGCGCGCCAGCTTGATGATGTCCTCGGGGGTGACGATGCCTCGCAGGATGTACCGCGAGCTCCCCGCCACGGCCTCCCAGGCGTGCGCTCTGATCTTCGGCTCTCGCCGCTTCGCCTCGGCCAGCGCGTCGTCGAAGCCGATGGCGTTCATCATGTGCGGTCGGGCGCTCTCCCGCGACGTCGGGCCCCTCGCAGAGTCCTCGTCGCCGGGCGCCCCTTCGCCAAGCAGCAGCCAGCGCTCGGACACCTCGGCGCCCCGGGCGATGCGCTTCAGCGTCGCCCGCTCGACCGCCCCCTCGTCGCGATCGAGGTTGCGCAGCACGCCGTTGAGCTGCGACGGCGTGGCGAAGCCCGAGCGCCGCCCGAGCTCCCGCTCGCTCCAGCCCCGCTCCTCGAGGATCGTTCGTATCCGGTCTGCGACGCCTGCCACGGGGCGGATCGTAGCACCATTGACATCCCGCAATGACAAGCGGGATGGCGTCAGCCTCGAATGCCGATGGGGGCGCTCGGTCGGGCCTTCAGCAGGGTGTGCGCGAAGGGCCACTCGGCGTCGGTCCATTGTCCGGCGCAGGCGAAGTCCGACTCGTCGCCCCAGGCGCGAAGCTCGTCGGCGCGGAAGCGGTGGCTCGACTCGGTCCAGATGCTCTCCCCCTCGGCGAAGCGGATGGTCTCGCCGCGCAGGTGCACCTCGCACGCACGCCTCGCCACGAGGTGCATCTCGATGCGGCGGTCGCGGGCGTTCCACCGGGCCTCGTGGGCGAAGTCCGGGAGGGCGAAGTCCGCCCCGCACTCGCGGTTGATGCGCACCAGCAGGTTGCGGTTGAAGGCCGCGGTCACCCCGAGCGCGTCGTCGTAGGCGGGGAGCAGCCGCTCGGCGGGCTTCTCCAGGTCGGTCGCCAGGAGCAGCGCGTCGCCCGGGGAGAGGGTCGCGCGCACGTCCCGGAGGAAGCCGAGCGCGTCGCGGCGGTCGAAGTTCGAGAGGTTGCTGCCGAGGAAGAGCACCAGCCTGCGCGCGCCGGGCACCCTCTCGGCGCGGCGCAGCCCGTCGAGGTAGCTGGCCTCGACGGGGCGCACCTCCACCCCGTCGAGCTGCTCCAGCGCCCGCTGACACTCCTGGAGGGCGGACGCGGAGACGTCCACCGCCGTGAAGACCGTGCGGGGCTGGCGCGCGGTGACCGCCCGCAGGAAGAGCGCGGCCTTGCGCCCGCCGCCGGGGCCGAGCTCGACCACGTCGAGGGGGCCGTCGAGGGCGCGCACCACGTCGCCCGCGTGGCGCTCGATCATCCGAAGGTCGGCGCGGGTGAGGCCGTACTCGGGCAGCTCGGTGATGGCCTCGAAGAGAGCCGACCCGAGGGCGTCGTAGAGCAGGGCCGCGGGGAGGGTCTTGGGCGAGGCGCGCAGGCCGCGGAGGACGGCCGTCACCATGGGCTCATCGGTCATGCGGCGCTCCCGTCGTCGACGCAGCGGAGCGTCGCATACACGTGCTGGTAATGGGGCTGAAACCAGTTGCGAAACGATCGGCGAAGGAAGCGCGCCGCGGTGCGGGGGGAGGCGCCCTTGAGGACGAAGTGCTCGCCGTCGAAGAAGTTGGCGGAGTAGCCCTTGTAGAAGGGCAGCGGGGCGAAGCCCTCGAAGGGAGCGAAGGGCGTGCGGGTCCACTCCCAGCCGTTGCCGAGCATCTCGTCGACGCCGAGGGCGCTGCGCCCGGCGGGGTGCGCTCCCACCGGCGTCGGGTCGACCTGGGCGAAGCCGAAGTTGCCGTGGACCCCAGGCACCGGAGCCGCCTCTCCCCAGGGGAAGGGGTTCTCGCGGCCGTCGGGGGTGGCGTAGGCCGCGCGGTGCCACTGGGCCTCCGTCGGGAGCGAGCAGCCCTGCCAGCGGGCGTAGGCGCGGGCCTCGGCCTGGCTCACATAGACGGGCGTCGCCATCGGCAGTGGGAGCTCGCCGAACATCGCCCTCCACCACCAGCGGCCGTCACGGCGCGACCAGAAGGCCGGGTGCTCGATGCGCTCGCGGTCGCGCCACGCGCGGTCGTCGTCGGACCAGAGGGAGTCGTCTCGGTAGCCGCCGGCCTCGACGAAGCGCAGCCACCCGGCGTTGGTGACCTTGTGCGCTCCGATGCGGAAGGCAGGAACGTCGATGGAGTGCTCCTCGTACTCGTTGTCCCAGGCGCCGTATGGGTTCTCCGAGCGAGCGAGCCCGAGGGTGGCGCGCCCAGCGGGGACCTCCACCCACGCGGGGGACGGAGGCGCCACGTCGTCCCAGCGCGCGAGGCCTCCGGGCCTGAGCGAGCCTGGCGGAAGCCGGTGCAGCAGGTAGGAGAGCGTCTCGGCGTGCATCAGCCGGTGCTCCACCGCGAGGCGGGCGGCCCACCCCCCGGCGAGCCATCCCTCGAAGGGGGCGCTCGACAGGGCCTCGTCGACGTCGACGCGGGTGTCGGCGACCCACTGTCGGATGGAGCCCTCCGAGGGCCAGTCGGCCGCCGCGTCATGGGGAAGCTCTCCGTGGACGGGGTCGATGCCGAAGGCGAAGAGGCGCTCGAAATCCTCGCGGCGAGAGGGAGCGCGGAGGCAGTCGCGGACGATGAGGTTCCAGTCGAAGGCGTCGAGGTGGCCGAGGTAGAAGATCAGCCGGTGGCGCTCGGCGATGGGGCGCGCGAGCAGGGCCTCGGGGGTGAGCAGCGCGAAGAGGGAGTCGGTCTCTCGCCGGGCCGAATGGAGCTCGGTGATCAGCGCATCGCGGGTCGGTTCACGGGTCACGCCTTGGGGGCTCCTCGGGATCATCTACTCCATCCATCGGAGAGAAGTTACCTGCTCTCCGACTGTGGCCCTCGCACCCGGGGCGCCAGCCCCCGCGAGGGCCCATTGGACGCCGCCGGAGCAATGCCCTAGCGATGGCCTCCGAGGAGAAGCACGAGTCATGGAGTACGAGCTGTTCTACTGGCCGGGAATCCAGGGGCGAGGGGAGTTCATCCGGCTCGCCCTCGAGGACGCAGGGGCGCGCTACGTCGACGTGGCCCGAGGGCCCGAAGGCGTGAAGGCCATCGCCCGCGTGCTGCACGGGGAGGGCTTCGAGGGCCCTCCTCCCTTCGCGCCGCCGGTGCTGAAGCACGGCCCGCTGGTCATCGCCCAGGTGGCCAACATCCTCCACTACCTCGCCCCCCGCATCGGCCTCGCGCCCGATGGGGAGGCGGCGCAGCAACACGCGCTGCAGCTGCAGCTCACCGTCGTCGACCTCGTGGCGGAGATTCACGACACGCACCACCCGGTGAGCACCGCGCTCTACTACGAGGACCAGAGGCCCGAGGCGCGGCGGCGCGCGGCGAGCTTCGTCTCCCAGCGGCTGCCGAAGTTTCTCGGCTACTTCGAGCGGGCGCTCGCTCGCAACGGCGAGGGCGAACAGCTCCTCGGCGGCGCCGTGAGCTACGTCGACCTGTCCCTCTTCCAGGTGGTCGAGGGGCTGCGCTACGCCTTCCCCCGAGCGATGGCCCTCGCCGAACCCAAGGTGCCCGGGGTGGTCGCGCTGCGCGACCGCGTCGCCGAGAGGCCCAACATCGCCGCCTACCTGCGCTCGCCTCGGAGGCTCGCCTTCAACGAGAGCGGCATCTTCCGCCGCTACCCCGAGCTCGACCTCGTGCCCGGCGAGGAGTGATCCCTCAGCGCCCGCCGCGCAGAGAGCGAGGGACGGCGACGCGCTCGACGCACGCGAAGAGCGCCTGCGTGAGCAGCGCCAGCGCCGCGGCGGGCAGCGCGCCCTCCATGATGGTCGCCGTCGAGTCGAGCCGGATGCCCCGCAGGATGGGCTGGCCGTAGCCCCCGGCGCCCACCATCGCCCCGAGGGTGGCGGTGCCCACGTTGATCACCGCCGCGGTCTTCACCCCCGCCAATATCGACGGCAGCGCGAGCGGCAGCTCCACCAGCCGCAGCCTCGCGAAGGGCGGCAGGCCCAGCGCCTCGGCGCTCTCCCGCAGCGCCGGGGAGATGCCTCGAAGGCCCGCGACGGTGTTCTGCACGATGGGCAGCAGCGAGTAGAGGAAGAGCGCCGCCACCGCGGGCGCCGCGCCGATGCCCAGCAGCGGGATCAGCAGCACCAGCAGCGCCAGCGAGGGAACCGTCTGCAGGACGCCCGCGGCGCCCAGCACCAGCGCCCCCAGGCGGGGTCGCTTCGCCGCCGCCACCCCCAGCGGCACGGCGCAGAGCACCGCCGCGAGCAGGGACGAGAGCACCATCGCCAGGTGCTCCCGGGTGCGCTGCCAGACGCGCTCGGCGCGGCCCTCGGAGGCGACGGCGGAGCGCAGCCCCCGGTGCGCCTCCAGCCAGGCCGCGGCGACGGAGGACTCCGTGCGGCGGCGGCGCTTCACCTGGTCGTTGAGGTCGATCATGGCGGCGGCGTCGAGGCTGCCTGCGAGAGACTCCAGGGCCCTCGCGCAGCCGGGAGAGCGGCGGGGCAGGTCGGCGCGGTAGAGCAGCACCGCGGAGTACTCCGGGAAGTATTCGCGGTCGTCGGAGAGCACCCGGAGGCGGTGCCACGCGATCTCCGCGTCGGTGGTGTAGAGGTCCGTCGCTTGAATGGCTCCGGACGAGAGCGCGCGGTAGGCGATGTCGTGGTCCATGCCTCGGACGTCGCGCTGGGGGAGGCCGTAGCGCGCCCGCAGCCCCGCCCACCCGTCGGCCCGGTCGAGGAACTCGTGGGACAGCCCCAGCGCGAGCCCGGGCTCCCGCCGAAGGTCGCTGAGGGTGCGAAGCCCTCGGGCGCTGGCGAGGGCCTCCGGGACGCCGATGGCGTAGGTGTTGTTGAAGCCCAGCGGCGCGGTCATCGCCACCCCCTCGCGGGCCAGCGCCCGGCGCATCCCCCCGAGGTCGCGCGCGTCGACCCCGCGGAGCAGCTCGGACGCGAGCGTCCCGGTGTACTCGGGGTACACGTCGATCTCGCCCGTGCGCAGGGCGCGCCAGAGCACGGCGGTGCCCCCGAGCTGGCGACGGTGCTCGGTGACCGCGCCCCCCGCCGAGCAGGCCCTCGCCGCCACCTCGCCCAGGATCACCCCCTCGGTGAAGTTCTTGGAGCCCACCCTCACGGCCTTCGGGGCGCACCCGAGGGCGCAGAGCGAGAGCAGCGCCGCCCCCCTCACGGCGCCTCCCTCCAGGCGTCGAGGAAGTCCCTCACGAAGCCGTCCGAGGGGGCGTGCTCCAGCGCCGAGAGCGGTCCCCGCTGCACCACCCGGCCGTCGCGCAGCAGCACCACCAGGTCGCCGAAGTGCCTCGCCTCTCTCAGGTCGTGCGTCACAAGCACCACCGTCTTCCCCAGCGTCCTGAAGACCTCCCTCAGGTCGCGCTGCAGCTCGGCGCGCACCATCGGGTCGAGCGCCCCGAGCGGCTCGTCGAGCAGCAGCATCTCCGGGTCGAGCGCCAGCGCGCGCATCAGCGCCACCCGCTGCCGTTGTCCCCCGGAGAGCTCACCCGGATGCCTTTCGAGCAGCGCCTCGGGGAGCCTCGCCAGCGCCGCGAGCTCGGCTACGCGCGCGTCAATTCTCGGCGTCTCCCAGCGCAGCCATCGCGGGAGCAGCGCGACGTTCTGTCTCGCGCTGAGGTGAGGGAAGAGCCCGCCCTCCTGGATGACGTAGCCCACCCGTCGGCGCAGCCCCTCCACGCTGGCCGGGGTGACGGGCTCGCCCAGCACACGCAGCGTCCCCTCGTCGGGGGCCACGAGGCCGTTGATGAGCCGGAGCAGCGTGCTCTTGCCGCAGCCGCTCGGGCCGAGGAGCACCATGGTGCGCCCGACAGGGACGTCGATGTCGATGGGCCCGAGGGCCACCGCGTCGCCGTAGCGCTTGGTCACGCCGACGAGCGACGCCGCGGTCGGGCCGTGGGCGGTCACCGGCCCGGCGCGCTGCTACGCCAGGCCCTGCACCATGAGCACGGCGGTGAGCACCGCGGCCACGGTCACCGGGATGCTGAAGTTGTCGTCGAGCCGCTCGGAGTACAGCTCCGTCAGCGCGCCGCTCACGCCCGCGATGGAGCCCAGCAGCGCGGCCTGCGCCCACGCCATCGGGAAGGCCCCCCGCAGCACCAGCGTCGCCGCGAGGCCGGCCACCAGCGCGAAGGCCGCGGTGCCCTCCAGCGAGCGCCCGCTGCGCAGCCGGGTGCGGCCCCAGCGGCGGCCCACCAGCGAGGCCGCCGTGTCGCCCACCGCAAGCGCCATCACCGCCGCCGCGCACGCGGGCCGGGGGAAGGCCAGCGCGATGAGCAGCAGGCCCGTCACGAACCACGTCGACGAGTTGACCCGGTGGCGCTCGTGGTCGTGCGCCACCCGGCCGAAGAGCGTCATCATCAGCTCGTTGACCCTGGCGCTTCGCACCCGGAGAAACTCCGCCGTCCACGCGAAGACCGCCACCACCAGCGGCAGCCCCACCAGCCAGGCGCGCGAGGGGAGCAGCACCGTCAGCGCCGTCGCCGCGCTGCCCATGCCCACGTGCATGATCATCCGGGCGTTGTTCATCGGTCGCGGGGGCCGGGCCGCCGCGGTCATGCGCGCCAGCGCCGCCTCGAGGGCCTCCTGGGCGGGGCGCACCTGCTCGCCGAAGCGCGCCCAGGCCGACTCGGCCTCCTCCGCAGGCATCGCCCGCTCCAGCGTCTCCAGGGCCTCCCTCAGCGCCTCTCTCAGCGCCGCCGCCCGGGGCTCCATCTCCGCCTTCAGGGCGGCGCGCATCTGCTCGGTCACCTCCGTCGCCCGCTGCCGCAGCGCCGCGTGCGAGGTGTTGTCCGGCAGCGCCCGCTCGACCGCCTCGAGCAGGTCGGAGAGCTCATCGGCGATGCGTTGGCCTTCGAGGCTCGTCGTGAGCGTCATATGGGTTGAACAGAGCACTTAAGGGCTCTCTCCCGAAGGGTCAACCAGACCGGCCGATCTCCAGGCCGTGTCGGTGCCCTCCGCGGCGCGCGGCGGACGACGCTGGAGAAGAACTGCAAGGGTCGTTACCCCGACGCGCTGGCCCGGTAGCGCTCCGCCACCTCCGCGGCGACGCGGCGCACGAAGGCGCTCGCGGTCGAGGCCACGTGAAGCTCCAAGCCCGGCAGCAGCTCCACCCGCTCCCATGGGCTCGCGCCCGCGATCGCGCCCGCCGCCGCCGCGGCGCTCGCCTCCACCGGCTTCGGAGCGAAGCCGTGCCGCTGCGCCAGCGCCTCGTCGCTCGCCTGCAGCTGCTCATGGATCTCGTCGAGGTGCTCGCCCTCCCGCCGCAGCTTCGCGACGATCTTCGCCCGCAGCTGGAAGCTCGACCCGTACCGCGTCGACGCGCCCCGGAAGGGGACCGGCGTCAGCAGTCCACGGTCGATCCATGAGTGGAGCGTGTCCCTCGACACCCCGATCTCCGCAGCCAGCTCGCGCGCGCTAAGGGCTCCAGGTTCTCCATCAGGACCTCGTCTGCTCATCCACCGACTCCCTTCCTACGATCGAGCAGGAATATGACTCGATGGGGGACACTTCATCCCCCGGGCAGCAAAGATATCACTCGATGTGGAGGGCGATCATCCAGCGGTGAGCATAAAAATGACCCGATGAGGGGCGCTTCTCCCTCGTGGGAGCATCCCGTCTGCTCGCACGAAGGAGCTGACCCTCCCCATCGAGTCAAACGGCAGCTCGCACGGAGGAGTCGACCCTCCCCATCGAGTCAAACGGCAGCTCGCGCGCGGGGATGGACCCCTCGCGCGAGACACCTGTACCTTCGCGCCACCATGAAGACCCTCTCGTTCCTGTGTGCGGCGGCCTTCCTCGCGGGCTGCGCCTCCGACGAGGTCGACGCGATCCCTGGCGAGGACGACTGGGCCTCCGACCAGATCGTCGGGGCCAACTCGGTAGGCCGTCGCATGGCCGTCGAGGGCTTCGTCTACGTGCCGGTGGGCTCTCCCCAGTCGACCATCACCGCCGCCGTCACCGCGCAGATGCGCGTGCTCTTCGGCGCCGCGCGCACCAGCGACATCGGCCTCTCCGAGCGGCAGCCGATCATCAACCCGACCTCCTTCCGCCGCGACGAGGTGTCCGTCGTCGACACCGCCCGGCCTGCCGCCGCGCCTCGCGCCATGTGGCGCGTCCGCTACACCTACCGCTCTCGCGCCGTCGTGCCGCGCAGCCTCGCGACCACCAGCACCATCCCCACGGCGACGCTCTTCCCGGTCTCCCTCGGAGCGCGCGCCGACGGGGTCATCGAGCGCTGCCAGGCCGACCGCACCCACGGCCTCTCCGCGGCCACCATCTGGTACCACTTCCAGCCCACGCTCCCGGGCTGCGCGGCGGCCATCGAGGCCGAGCGCCAGCAGATCGAGGCCGACCGACGGAGGCTCACCACCCCCGACCGGCAGGTGACCGCCACCGAGCTCGGGCGGCTCTACCTCCCGCTCACCATGGCCTTCACGCCCCTGGAGTCCAACGAGGCCGCGTCGCCCGAGTACCACCGGCTGTATGAAGACGACCGCCTCGTGGCGTACTCGTTCTTCGGGCTCGACAACGAGGCCGACCCCTACGACTACGGCGCCAAGAACTACTTCACCTGGCTGCGCACCGTCACCCGAGCGCAGCCCACGATGCGCTACAGCGTGCCCGACGGCACCGACCTCCTCGCCGTCACCTGGAACAGTCGCCCCATCGCCAACGTCACCTACGAGCGGGTGATCGGGTGGGTGCTCGACGACGCCAACTACCCCTCGGAGGTCTCCTCGGCCGATCGCCGGGCCTTCCGGCTGCAGGTGCTGCGGCAGTGGCGCGGGCACTACGTGCACCTGGGCATGAACGCGCAGGTGAGCACCGAGGGCCGCTCGCGGCTGGTGCCCATCGAGCTGCGCACGTACTACGGCGACGAGGAGAACGACCAGCGCGCTGCGGCGAGGCGGTACGCGGCGGCGTTCCGCGACGGGGACGTATTCCAGTACACCGGGCACTCGCACCTGGGCTTCGGCCCGCTCGACCCGGTGAACTATCCGGCCTCGGTCTTCCCGAACAAGTACCAGCTGATGATGGTGAACAGCTGCGTGTCGTTCAACTACTACAACCAGTTCTTCCGGCTGCACCCGGGCGGCAGCGCCAACCTCGACACCATCACCAACGGCATCGAGGTCTACCTCGAGGGCGCCGGAACCTCCTCCGCGCGCTTCATCCTCGCCCTGATGGACGGCCGCTTCCGCAACTACCGCGCGATCCTCACGGACATGCGCGTCGACCTGCCGTGGGAGACCGCCCACGACCCCAACCGCGTGGCCGACGGCGAGCTCGACAACGTGTTCACGCAGGCCCGCTTCCCGATGACGCTCACGCCCGCGCGCTGAGCGGCGGCCTGGGGTACGGCGTGCGGTCTATGCATCGTCGTGCAGCGCCTGACCCCAGGCAACATCAGGTGGTCACCTTCGCGCGACGCGAAGGTTGCATGTTGAGGCGCTGTTGCCGTCCTCGCGTGGCCCGCCCGGCAGACCGTCGCCCCTAAACCCTGCACCGTCGCCGCACTCGCTCCGCCCCCACGTCGCGCCTCCCCGTTCCCCCTTGCAACCTTCGCGTCGCGCGAAGGTGACCACCTGATGTTGCCTGCCCATTGGTCTCAGGGCAGTTGGCGCTGCCGTGCAAGGACTTCGACGGCGACCTCCACCCTCTCCCATCCTCGT
>Ga0207969_100129_pt1 | contig 47966 bp, 40 predicted proteins | sample LakWasMet25_LOW6_2_FD_183869 | JGI IMG/M metagenome (GOLD analysis project Ga0207969, IMG submission 183869) | Freshwater sediment methanotrophic microbial communities from Lake Washington under simulated oxygen tension - Sediment Metagenome... | ecosystem: Environmental > Aquatic > Freshwater >...
GCTGGGCGTCGGCAGCATCGCCATCATGAGCAACGACCCGGCCGCCTACCCGGAGGACTCGTGGCAGAACATGGAGCGGATCGCGCGCGAACTGCAGTTTCCATTTCCTTATGTGCTGGACCAGTCGCAGCAGGTGGCGAAGGCCTATGGTGCCGTGTGCACGCCGGACTTCTTCGGCTACAACGCCGCTCTGGAATTGCAGTACCGCGGCCGCCTCGACGAGTCGCGCAAGACGACGGCGCCCGAAAATGCGCGGCGGGACCTGTTCGAGGCGATGCAGCAGGTGGCGCTCGGCGGAAAGGGCCCGGCGCAGCAGACGCCGGGCATCGGCTGTTCGATCAAGTGGCGGGAAGCCTCCTGATCATGCGCCGCCGGTCTTGGGCTTCTCCGCGGCGACCGGCGACTGCTTGCCGATCTGAGCCTCGATCAGGCGCGAGCCTTCGCTGTTCATGAAGTCAACGAAGGCGACGGCGGCCGGCATCAGACGTTTGTCGGTGCGATAGACCAGGCGCCACTGGCGCTTGACCGGCGTGCCGGTGACGTTGAGCTTGACCAGCCGCCCCACCGAGCGCTCCAGGCCGATGGTGTGCTCCGAGATGAAGGACAGCCCGAGGCCGGCCATCACGGCCTGTTTGATGGTCTCGTTGCTGCCCAGTTCCATGGTCGCGCCCGCCGTGACGTGATGCAACTCGAGGAAGCGTTCGAGCGCGCCGCGGGTGCCCGAGCCGGGTTCGCGGATCAGCAGGGTTTCGGCAGCCAGCCGCTGTGGATCGATGCGCTTCTTGTCCGCCAGCGGGTGGTCGGGTGCCGCGATGAACACCAGCGGGTGATCGGCAAAGATCTTGGCCACGGTCTCGAACTCGGACGGCGGCGTGCCCATTATGGCCAGGTCGATATCGTTCTCGGCCAGATGGCGCACGATGGTGCCGCGGTTGTTGACCGTCAGCTGCAGTTCGACACCGGGATGGCGGCGTCGAAATTCGGCGAGCAGGGCCGGCGCGAAGTATTTCGCCGTGCTGACCACGCCGATCTTCAGATGGCCGGCCTCGACTCCCTTCAACGCGGCCAGCGCTTCGCCGGCCTCGCGCAACTGTTCGGCGATGCGCCGCGCCTGGCTCGCGATCTCTTCGCCGGCAGCGGTAAGGCGCACCTTCTTGCCGGCCTGTTCGGTCAGCGGCAGTCCCGCTTGATCCTCCAGCGCCTGCACCTGCATCGAGACGGCAGGCTGCGTCAGATGCAGTTCTTCCGCGGCGCGCGAAAAGGAAAGATGGCGTGCCACCGCCTCGAATATCTTCAGTTGGCGCAAGGTGACGTTCTTCATGGCTGGGCAGCGCTGGCGCTGGGGGAGTGAATGTCGAGGAAGGCTTCGAGTTCATCGGCCGGCAGCGGCGCGGAAAAATGAAAGCCCTGTAATTCGTCGCATTCCGCACTCTTCAGCAAGGCAAATTGCTCCGCTGTCTCCGTGCCTTCGGCGACCACCTTCAGGCCGAGGCTGTGAGCCAGCGCGATGGTTCCCCTGACGATGGCGAAGTCACCCGGATTCAGCGCGATCCCGGCGATGAAGGAGCGGTCGATCTTGAGGCGGTTGAAAGGCAGTTGCTTGATGTAGGACAGGGACGAGTAACCGGTGCCGAAGTCGTCGATGGCGAGTGAGATGCCCATGTGGCGGAGTTCTTTGAGCACCGCGGACGCCCGTTCCGGGTTCTCCATGGCCATGCTCTCGGTGACCTCGAGTTCCAGCAGGCCGGCCGGTACGGCGTTCTCGCGCATGAGGTCCGCGATTTGCTGCGGGAAGCCGGGCAGGCGCAGTTGCCGTGCGGAAAGATTGATCGCCACCGCGGGTACCGGTATGCCGACGTCAAGCCACTTGCGCAGTTGGCTGGCGACCGTCGCCAGTACCCAGTCGCCGATCCGGACGATCAGATCGCTTTCCGCGGCGATTGGAATGAAGCTGCCGGGCAGTTGGAGGCCCTGGTCCGGCCGGTTCCAGCGGATCAATGCCTCGATTCCGGTGATCCGGCCCTCGCGATCGAAACGCGGCTGGTAGTGCAGCACGAACTGGTCCATTTGCAGCGCCTCGCGCAACTGGCGCTCCACCTCGAGACGTTCCATCGCGGCGTGATTCAGTTGCGGCGAAAAGAACTGGAAGCCGTTGCGTCCCGATTCCTTGGCGTGATACATCGCGGTGTCGGCGTACTTCATCACCGTAGCGACATCGCCGCCGTCCTGCGGGTAAATGCTGACGCCGATCGAGGGCGTGCTGTGCAGGACCTTGTCTTCGATCAGGTAGGGCGCGCCGAGCGCGGCCAGGATGCTGCCCGCCACGGTAGTGGCGACCGCCGGGTCTTCCAGTGCCGGCAGGACGACGACGAACTCGTCGCCGCCGAGGCGCGCCACCGTGTCGGAAAACCGCACGGTATGCCTCAGGCGCTGCGCCACTTCGATCAGCAGCAGGTCGCCGACATGGTGGCCCAGGGTGTCGTTGATGATCTTGAAGCGGTCGAGGTCGATGAACATCAGGGCAACGCTGCGCCGGTTGCGGTCGGCTTCGGCAAGGGACTGCTCCAGTCGCGCCTCCAGCGCCAGGCGGTTGGGCAGGCCGGTCAGCGCGTCGTGATGGGCCATGTGATGAATGTGCTGCTCGGCCTGCTTTCTTTCCGTGATGTCGGCGAAGATCGCCACATAGTGGATTCGGCTGGGATCTTCCCGGTCATGCACGACATTGATGGTCATCCACTTCGGGTAGATTTCCCCGGTCTTGCGCCGGTCGAGGATCTCGCCTTCCCAAAAGTCGGATTCATCCAGCGATTGCCACATTCTTGCGAAGAATTGGCTGTCGTGCTGGCCGGAGCCGAGAATCTTCGGATCGCGTCCGAGAACCTCGCTTTCGGCATAGCCGGTCGTCTTGACGAAGGCCTCATTGACCGAAATGATGTGGTTGTCGCTGTCGGTGATCACGATTGCCACCGGACTGTTGTCGAAAACCTTTTCGGCCAGCAGCAGGCGCTCTTCGGTTTCCTTGCGCTCGGTTACGTCGAGGTCGGCGCCGATCAGGCGCTGAGTCCTGCCGGCGGCATCCCGAACGATGTGGTTGTGCACTTCCAGATGGCGGATGCTGCCGTCCGGCCGCACGATGCGGTAGGCCAGTTTGACGTCGGATTCCGTGCTGCGCAGCGAGGCGACGATCTGGCCCAGGGCGCGTTCCCTGTCCTGCGGATGAAGGTAGTTGCTCCAGTCGTTGAACAGGCCGTTTCTTCCTTCCGGGGATACGCCGAACATCTCGAACACGCGCGCGTCGGCCAGAAGGCGGTCCTTGGCGGCATCCCAGTCGAAGATCCCGACCCCCACCGTCTTCAGCGCCAGCGATGCGCGCTCGTGCAGGCGCAACAGTTCGCGCTCGGCCTGCTTGCGCGCAGTGATGTCGGTGTAGATGGTGACGAAGCCTCCGCGCGGCAGGGGCACGCCCCGGATTTCCAGCACGGTGCCGTTGGGGCGCTCGCGTTCGAAGGTGTGGGCCACCGGATGGCGCGCGCGTTCGACAATTTCCGCGATCTTCTGCTCGACATTCTCGGTGCCGTACTCGCCGCGCGCCGCGTTGTGGCGGATGAAGGACTCGAACGTCGGTTGCGGATCGGCAAACAGGCCATCAGGCATTTCCAGCAACTGTTTGAACAACTGGTTCCAGGCGACCATGCGCAGATCGCCGTTGGCGACGCTGACCCCGGCCGGGATGTTGTCGAGAATGCTTTGCAGCACTTCGTTGCTGCGCTGGAGTTCCAGTTCGGTCTGCTTGCGTTCGGTGATGTCGGTATAGGTGGTGATGAAGCCGGCAATTCGGCCATCGACGTGAAACGGCTTGCCGACGACGAGGTGCGTACGTCCGCCCGGACGAACCCGTTCGAAGCTGTGCGGTTGAAACTGCAGGGCCAGTTCGCGGCGCTTCCGCACATGCTCCTCGGGGTCGCCGGGACCGTAGTCGCCGCGATGTGCCGGGACGCGAATCAGGTCGTCGAACGCGACATTCTCGACGACGATTTCCGGCGGCAGTTCCAGCACGTCGATCATGCCCTGGTTCCATTTCAGCAATCTGAGCTGGTCGTCGAACACGCTGATGCCTTGCGGCAGGCCGCTGACGATGTTCTCCAGAAGCGCGGACTGGCGCCGCAGATCGGCTTCCATCGTGGTCCGCGCGGCGATCTCCTTCTCGAGCCGGACGTTGGCCTGCGCCAGGTCGTTCATCCTCGTGTGCTGTTCGCGCAACAGGGATTCCAGCTTGCGATGCATCAGGCCGACCTGGGTGAGCACCATGGCGACCATTGCGGCGAAGGTGGTCAGAGCCGCGATCCAGCTGAAGGGGCTGCTGATGAAGGCGCTGACGTCGTAGCTGAAGGCAGTGCGCCCGGATATGGCCAGAACGGCGGTCGGCAGCATCACGGCTGCCGCCGCGATCGCGGCGATTACGCCGCCGCGCAGCCCGTAAAAGGACGCGGCGACGATGCAAAGCGCCATGAACACGGGCGCCGAGTTGCCGATGAAGCCGTAGATCAGGTAGCCGAACGTACCGGCCAGAAACAGGGTGACCAACAACATCGGCGCGAGCCATTTGGCGCCGATGCGATGGCGCAGGACATAGATCGTCAGAAATGTCGCGTAGAGGACGCCGTGGGGGATGCTGAGCGGGTTGCCCAGATGCAGGTTGCGCGACATGTTGCCCAGCGTCAGGAGCGTGCCGGCAACCATTGCGACGGAATAGGTGGACATGACCACCTCTTCCCGAACCGACTTCATCAGGCTCGCTACGTCGCTCGAATCCCCTGTCATGCCTTCCCCTTGCCGTTGCCGATCGCCTGGCGCCCGTCATTTTTTGGCGATCTTATCACTGCCATAAGAAAGCATGACTGTTACTTATGGGTGCCCGGAGGCTATGCTCCATTTCATGCTTGAAGCACTTATCTTCGACGTCGACGGTACGCTGGCGGATACCGAGCGCGACGGCCACCGTCCGGCCTTCAATGCGGCCTTCGCCGAGGCCGGCCTCGCCTGGCACTGGGACGAGGCGCTCTACGGCGAACTGCTGGCCGTGACAGGCGGCAAGGAGCGGATGCGCTTCTACTGCGAGCGCCACGATCCGGATTTTCTGAGGCAGGCGGATGCCGGGCAGCGCATCAGGGCGCTGCACGAGGCCAAGACCCGCCACTATCTCGACCTGCTGGCGGCCGGCGGCATTCCGCTGCAGCCCGGTGTGGCGCGGCTTATGCGCGAAGCGCATGGCGCCGGCCTGCGCCTCGCCATCGCCACCACGACCACGCCGGAAAATGTCACCGCCTTGCTGCCCGCCGAACTCATGGCGCTGTTCGAAATAGTCGGCGCCGGCGATACGGTGGCACGCAAGAAGCCCGCCCCCGACATTTACTTGTGGGTGCTGCAGCAGCTTGGCCTGCCTGCCTCGGCCTGCCTGGCGTTCGAGGACTCGGCCAACGGACTCAAGGCCAGCCTCGGCGCCGGCTTGCCGACGCTGGTTACGATCAGCGAATACACGCAGGATCATGACTTTGCCGGGGCGCTGGCAGTACTCTCCGACCTTGGCGAGCAGGGCCGGCCGAGTGTCGTGCGCAGCGGCACCATGCATGGCAGAACCCTGGTCGACCTCGATCTGCTGAAGATCTGGCACCGCGAAGCTATAAGAGAAAACTTATGATGATGATAAAAACACGTGACTGGTAGTTATGGATGCTGCTGACTAAGATGCTTCCAGTTACCCACGAAATGCGATACTTCACCACGCCGAGAATGAGGAGAACCGAATGGATCAATCGAATCGTTATGCCGACCTGAGCCTCAAGGAAGAGGACCTGATCAAGGGCGGCAAGCACATCCTGGTCGCCTACAAGATGAAGCCCAAGGCCGGGACCGGATATCTGGAAGGCGCGGCCCACTTCGCCGCCGAATCCTCCACCGGCACCAACGTCGAAGTTTCCACCACCGACGATTTCACCAAGGGTGTCGACGCCCTGGTGTACTACATCGACGAAGCCACCGAGGACATGCGCATCGCCTATCCGATCGAGCTGTTCGACCGCAACGTGACCGACGGCCGCTTCATGCTGGTGTCCTTCCTGACGCTGGTCATCGGCAACAACCAGGGCATGGGCGACATCGAGCACGCCAAGATGATCGACTTCTACATGCCCGATCGCGTGATCCAGATGTTCGACGGCCCGGCCAAGGACATCTCCGACCTGTGGCGCATCCTCGGCCGCCCGGTCAAGGACGGCGGCTACATCGCCGGCACCATCATCAAGCCCAAGCTCGGCCTGCGTCCCGAGCCTTTCGCCCAGGCCGCCTACCAGTTCTGGCTCGGCGGCGATTTCATCAAGAACGACGAGCCGCAGGGCAACCAGACTTTCTGTCCGCTGAAGAAAGTGCTGCCGCTGGTATATGACTCGCTGAAGCGTGCCCAGGACGAAACCGGAGAGGCCAAGCTGTTCTCCATGAACATCACGGCCGACGACCACTACGAAATGTGCGCCCGCGCCGACTACGGACTGGAAGTGTTCGGCCCCGATGCCGACAAGCTCGCATTCCTGGTGGACGGCTACGTCGGCGGTCCCGGGATGGTCACCACTGCCCGTCGCCAGTACCCGAGCCAGTATCTGCACTATCACCGTGCCGGCCACGGCGCCGTCACTTCGCCCAGCGCCAAGCGCGGCTACACGGCCTTCGTGCTGGCCAAGATGTCGCGCCTGCAGGGCGCTTCCGGCATCCACGTCGGCACCATGGGCTACGGCAAGATGGAGGGTGAGGGCGACGACAAGATCATCGCCTACATGATCGAGCGCGACGAGTGTCAGGGCCCCGTCTATTACCAGAAGTGGCATGGCATGAAGCCGACCACGCCGATCATCTCCGGCGGCATGAACGCGCTGCGCCTGCCCGGCTTCTTCGAGAATCTCGGCCACGGCAACGTGATCAATACCGCCGGCGGCGGTTCCTACGGCCACATCGACAGCCCGGCCGCCGGCGCCAAGTCGCTGCGCCAGGCTTACGAATGCTGGAGATCCGGCGCCGACCCGATCCAGTACGCGAAGGAACACAAGGAATTTGCCCGCGCCTTCGAATCCTTCCCCAAGGATGCCGACAAGCTCTTCCCCGGCTGGCGCGAAAAGCTCGGCGTGCACAAGTAGTAATTCGCAGTAATTCGGCTCCGGCTGAAAATCCCCGCCGCGGCGGGGATTTTCAGCCGGGTTAACCCGACTGTTTTGATCGGATAAGACCATGTCGAACAAAGAGCAATTCCTCGTCAAGGCGGAGCCCTACTACCAGGCGCAAGGCAGGGAAGTGGCGCTGTTCGAGGCGGCCTACGAGGCCCGCCTGCCGGTGATGCTCAAGGGGCCCACCGGTTGCGGCAAGTCGCGTTTCGTCGAGTACATGGCCTGGAGGCTCGGCAAGCCGCTGATCACCGTCGCCTGCAACGAAGACATGACGGCCTCCGATCTGGTCGGCCGCTATTTGCTCGACGCCAACGGCACGCGCTGGCTCGACGGCCCGCTGACCACGGCGGCGCGCATGGGTGCCGTCTGCTATCTCGACGAGATCGTCGAAGCGCGCCAGGACACGACCGTGGTGATCCACCCGCTGACCGACCATCGCCGCGTGCTGCCGCTGGACAAGAAGGGCGAACTGATCGAGGCGCATCCCGACTTCCAGCTGGTCATTTCCTACAACCCGGGCTATCAGTCGCTGATGAAGGATCTCAAGCAATCCACCAAGCAGCGCTTTACCGCCTTCGATTTCGATTATCCAGAGGCCGCGCTGGAAACGCAGATCGTCGCGAAGGAAACCGGGCTGGACGAGGCGATGACGGCCAAGCTGGTGAAAATCGCGCAGACGGCGCGCAACCTGAAGGGCCACGGGCTCGACGAAGGCATTTCGACGCGCCTCGTGGTTTACGCTGCGACACTGATCGGGCGAGGCGTCGGGCCCCAGGATGCCTGCCGCATGGCCATGGTGCGTCCGATCACCGACGACGCCGACATCCGCGCAACGCTCGATCACGCCATCGACGCAGTTTTTGCCTGAAGAGTCGGCGCTGGCGACACGGCGATAGAGATCATGGCGACGGGATTCCGCCCGGTCAGCGATGCCCGCCAGCGGCAGATGGCGCATCCGCAGGTGCAGGCCTGGTGGCAGGCACTCGATTGCGGTTTCGCGCCGGTTGCCGATGTATTCGAGGAATGCCTTTATGAGGCGCTGACCCGCTTCACCAAGCCGCAGATGGAGGCCTACATCGAGGCCGCGCGCTTCATCGGCAAGCTCGGGCGCGGCCCGGAGCCCTTGCTGGCCTTTCTCGAAGAGTGGCCGTCGGTGGTCGACGCCACCGGCGGCGACCAGGAAAGTCTGCTGCCGCCGGTCATGGGCGCCATCCGCGCGATGCAGAAGTCGCCCAACAGCAAGGCCATCACGCCGTTCCTGCAAACGCTCGCCGCCGTCGCGCGGCGGCTGCCATCCGTCGACCAGCTTCGCGCCTATATCGACATCGCCCTGGACCTCATGGCACGCACTTCGGGATCGATCCACGGCCATCACACGACGTTTCCGAGTCCGGGCCTGCCCGAGTTCTTCCTCAATGCGCCGCGCCTGCTCGGCCTGCTGGCCACGGCGGGCCTGCGCAGCTGGACCGAGTACGGCATCCGCAACTACGCCACGCACCCCGAACGCCAGGAGGAGTATTTCCGTCTCGAATCGGCGGACAGCATGGCGGTGCTGCAGCGCGAACGCCACGGCACGCTGTTTGCCGACGTCGAACGGCAGCTCGAGCTCACCCTGCGCGCGCTCTGGCGCGACAGCGATCTGCTGGTGCCCTATTCGACCGCGTTCGACGAGCTGCGCCGGCCCGTGCCCTACTACGACAAGCTCGGCATGCGCGTGCCGGATGTGTTCGACGATGCGCATGGCGCCGCTGGAACGGTGAGCGGCATCGACCGCTACCGCGCCGTACTGGCCCACATGGTCGGCCACCGCCGCTGGAGCACGCCGCAGATCGCCGACAACTGGAGCCCCTTCCAGCGCATGGCGGTCGAATTCTTCGAGGACTGCCGGGTCGAGACCCTGCTGATGCGCGAGTTCCCCGGCCTGCGCCGCATCTTCCTGGCCCTGCACCCAAGGCCGCTCGCGGATGCCTGCGATCCCGAGACTGCCTCATGCCTGCGTCACCGCCTGGCGATGCTGTCGCGCGCGCTGATCGATCCGGGGCACGGCTATACCGATCCGGTTCTGCTTGAATTCGTCCAGCGCTTCCACGAATTGCTGGCGACCGCCGAATCCAGCACCGCGGAGATCGCGACGCTGGCGCTGTCCTATGTCGCGAGGACACGGCGCCAGAGCGACCAGTACGCCAGGGTGCATTTCGACAACACGGTGATCGACTACCGCGACGACAACCGGCAACTGTGGAAATTCATCGAGCAGGGCGACGAGGAAGAAGCCTTCGACGAGGAACGCAAGCCGCAGACCGCCGAAGTGCAGCAAGGCTTGCCGCCGCGCCATTATCCGGAGTGGGACGACCGGAGTCGGACCTATCGGCCCGACTGGGTCAGCCTCTACGAAGCCCTGCATCCCTCCGGCAACGCCGCCGACATCGACCGCCTGCTGGCCAAGCACGCGGTGCTGGCCAAGCGCCTCAAACGTCTGCTCGATCTGCTCAAGCCGCAGGAGAAGGTGCGTATCCGCTACCAGGAGGAGGGCACCGAGCTCGATCTCGACATTGCCATCGGCTCGCTGATCGACTTCAAGAGCGGCGTCACGCCCGATTCACGAATCAACATGAGTCACCGCACCGACGGCCGCGACATCGACGTCCTGCTGTTGCTCGACCTGTCGGAATCGCTCAACGAGGTAGTGGCCGGATCGGGCAACGCCAGCGGGCAGACCATCCTCGAACTCAGCCAGGAAGCCGTGTCCCTGCTGGCCTGGGCGATCGACTGTCTCGGCGACTCCTTCGCCATCGCCGGCTTCCATTCCAACACCCGCCACGACGTGCGCTACCAGCACATCAAGGGTTTCTCGGAGCGCTGGGACGACACCGTCAAGGCGCGGCTGGCGGCCATGGAGGCGGGCTGGTCCACGCGCATGGGCGCCGCGCTGCGCCACGCCGGCCGCTATCTGGCGGCACGGCCGGCGGACAAAAAGATATTGTTGCTGCTGACCGACGGCGAGCCGGCCGACATCGATGTCGACGAGCCCGGCCACCTGCGCGCCGATGCGCGCAAGGCCGTCGAGGAACTGGCGGCGAAAGGCGTCACGACCTTCTGCCTGAGCCTCGACGCCGGGGCCGACGAATATGTGCGCGACATCTTCGGCAAGCGCTGGCGGGTGCTCGACCGCATCGAGCGCCTGCCCGAGACGCTGCCGAGCCTTTACATGGAGTTGACGCGTTAGGCGCGGCACCGGTGCACCCCGTTGCGGCGGTGCGGTACGGCAAACAGCGAACTTATTTGAAGGATAAGAAAAAGTGAATGGTGCTTATAGATCGATGCGATTACATTGACCGCTGACAACACGGGGTCGTCTGCACTGCAGCGTGCAGGGGGCGATCCGGGAGCGGGGTTTTCAGGGGAGGCTGGCGCCTGACATTTCGGCGTCACGCGCGGCGGCGACCATACAAACGAAGGAGCAGGACCGATGCATCACGGACACAAGACGCTGACGCGCTATACCATCGAGGAAGAACACAAGCACCCGGGGGCCTCGGGGGAATTCTCCGGCCTGCTCAATTCCCTGGCGACGGCGATCAAGATCATCTCCAACCAGGTGAACAAGGGCGCGCTGGTAGGCGTCCTCGGCAATGCCGGCGAGGGCGACGCATCGGTCAACGTCCAGGGCGAGGTGCAGAAGAAGCTCGACGTCATGAGCAACGATGTCATGCTGCAGGAAAACGAGTGGTCGGGCCACTTGAGCGGCATGGCCTCCGAGGAAATGGAGGACGTGTACGTCCTTCCCGCCCACTGCAAGCGCGGCAAATACCTGCTGGTTTTCGATCCGCTGGACGGCAGTTCCAACATCGACGTCAATCTCACCGTCGGCACCATCTTCTCGATCCTGCGTGCGCCGCATCCCGGCAAGGATGCGAGTCTCGAGGACTTCCTGCAGCCCGGCACGCAGCAGGTATGCGCCGGCCTTGCGCTGTACGGACCGTCGACCATGCTGGTGCTGACCACCGGCGACGGCGTCGATGGCTTCACGCTCGACCGCGACATCGGCGCCTTCATCCTGACACATCCGCAGATGCGGATTCCGCAGGACGCCCACGAATTCGCCATCAACTCATCCAACGCGCGTTTCTGGGAACCCCCGGTCAAGCGTTATGTGGAGGAGTGCCTGGCCGGCAAGACCGGCCCCCGCGGCAAGGATTTCAACATGCGCTGGGTCGCGTCGCTGGTGGCCGAGACCTTCCGCATCCTGACGCGCGGCGGCATCTTCATGTATCCGAAAGACAGCAAGGACCCGTCCAAGGCCGGGCGCCTGCGGCTGATGTACGAGGCGAATCCGATCTCCTTCATCATCGAGCAGGCCGGCGGCGCATCGACCACCGGTCGCCAGCGGGTGATGGACATGGTTCCCGCGGAACTGCACCAGCGCGTGCCGCTGATCTTCGGCTCGAAGAACGAAGTCGAGCGCGTCGCGGCCTACCACGCGGAATACGCCAGCGGCAAGGAACCGGACACCTTCAATTCGCCGCTGTTCTCGACGCGGTCGCTGTTCAGGACACAGTAACTCAGGAGACCTCCATGTCGGTCAAGCATCCCATCGTCGCCATCACCGGATCTTCCGGCGCAGGCACATCCACGGTCACCAAGTCCTTCGACCTGGTCTTTCGCCGTGAAAACATCAAGGCCGCCATCGTCGAGGGCGATTCCTTCCATCGCTTCGACCGCAAGGCCATGAAGGTCGCGATGGAGGAAGCCCGGGTGCAGGGCAACAACCATTTCAGCCACTTCGGTCCGGAAGCCAACCTGCTCGAGGAACTCGAGGCTCTGTTCAAGGGCTACGGCGCAACCGGCAACGGCAAGGTGCGGAAGTATCTGCACAATGCTGACGAAGCGGCGCCCTACGGCCAGGAGTCGGGCGAATTCACCCCGTGGGAGGACATGCCCAAGGACACCGACCTCATGTTCTACGAAGGCTTGCACGGCGCCGCGGTCACCGACAAGGTCAATGTTGCGCAACATGCCGACCTGCTGGTCGGCGTGGTGCCGACCGTGAACCTCGAATGGATCCAGAAGCTGCATCGCGACAAGAACCAGCGCGGCTACTCGACCGAAGCCGTGGTCGATACCATCCTGCGCCGCATGCCGGACTACATCAACTACATCACGCCGCAGTTCTCGCGCACCCACATCAATTTCCAGCGGGTGCCGACCGTCGATACCTCGAACCCCTTCATCGCCCGCGACATTCCGACGGCCGACGAAAGCTTCGTCGTGATCCGCTTCGCCAATCCGAAGGGGATCGATTTTCCCTACCTGCTGTCCATGGTGCAGGGCTCGTTCATGTCGCGGCCGAACATCATCGTCGTCCCGGGTGGCAAGATGGAACTGTCGATGCAGCTGATCTTCACACCCCTGATTCTGCGCATGATGGAGAACCGCAGGCGGGCCTGAGCCACAGGGAATCAAGCATCTGCAGCTACTAGCGCGATCCGCCCGGTTTCGCCGATAATACCGGGCTACCCCGACGGGAAGATCCCGTCTCCCAACTTTTCCATGCCGCCATGACAAAGTCGCCGTCCGCTTCTTCCTCCGTAGCCGCCTCCGTCGGCTCCACGCTTTCCAACGCCATTCGCGCCCTCGCCATGGACGCGGTGCAAAAGGCCAATTCCGGCCATCCGGGCGCTCCGATGGGCATGGCGGAGATCGCCGAAGTGCTGTGGAACCGCTACCTGCGCCACAATCCGAAGAATCCGCAGTGGGCCGACCGCGACCGTTTCGTGCTGTCCAACGGCCACGGCTCGATGCTCATTTACGCGCTGCTGCACCTGACCGGCTACGACCTGTCGATCGACGATCTGAAGCAGTTCCGCCAGTTGCACAGCAAGACCCCGGGCCACCCGGAAGTCGGCTATACGCCCGGAGTCGAGACGACGACCGGACCGCTCGGACAGGGCATCACCAACGCGGTCGGCATGGCCTTGGCCGAAAAACTGCTGGCCAATGAATTCAACCGCCCCGGCCACGAGATCGTCAATCATTACACCTATGCCTTCCTCGGCGACGGCTGCCTGATGGAAGGCATTTCCCACGAGGCCTGTTCGCTGGCCGGCACCTGGGGCCTGGGCAAGCTGATCGCCTTCTACGACGACAACGGGATTTCGATCGACGGCCACGTCGAGGGCTGGTTTACCGACAACACGCCGGAGCGCTTCCACGCTTACGGCTGGCAGGTGATCCGCAATGTCGACGGGCACAATCAGGCGGCGATAGATGCCGCGATTCGCGATGCCAGGGAAGACGGGACGCGGCCGACGCTGATCTGCTGCAAGACGGTGATCGGCATGGGGGCGCCGAACAAGCAAGGCGGGCACGACGTGCATGGCGCGCCGCTGGGCGATGCGGAAATCGCCGCCGCCCGCGGCTATATCGGCTGGCCGCATGCGGCATTCGAGATTCCGCAGGAAGTCTATGCCGGATGGGATGCGAAGCAGAAGGGCGCCGCCCTGGAAGCCGCATGGCAGGGGCGCTTCGACGCCTACGCCAAGGCCAACCCGGAAATGGCCGCGGAATTCAAGCGGCGCATGGCGGGCGACCTGCCGGCGGACTGGAACGCGCATGTCGACGCCGTGCTGGCGAAGCTCAACGAAAAGGCCGAGACGATTGCCACGCGCAAGGCCTCGCAGAACAGCATCGAGGCGTTTGCGCCGAAGCTGCCCGAACTGCTGGGCGGCTCCGCCGACCTGACCGGTTCCAACCTGACCAACTGGTCCGGCTCGAAATCGGTGACGCGCGAGGGCAAGGGCAACTACATCCATTACGGCGTGCGCGAATTCGGCATGGCCGCGATCGTCAATGGCATCGCCCTGCACGGCGGCTTCATCCCCTACGGCGCCACCTTCCTGATGTTCTCGGAATACGCGCGCAACGCGCTGCGCATGGCGGCGCTGATGAAGCAGCGCTCGATTTTCGTATTCACCCATGATTCGGTCGGCCTCGGCGAAGACGGCCCGACCCACCAGCCGGTGGAGCAGACCGCCAGCCTGCGCCTGATCCCCAACATGGACATGTGGCGTCCCTGCGACACGGTAGAATCTGCCGTGGCCTGGGCCTCCGCCATCGAACGGCGCTCGGGCCCGACCAGCATGGCGTTCTCGCGGCAGAACCTGCCCTTCGTCAAGCGCAGCGCGGCGACGCAGGCCAACATCCGGCGCGGGGGTTACGTGCTGGTGGATAGCATCGGCGCACCGAAGGCGGTACTGATCGCAACGGGTTCGGAAGTCGATCTGGCGCTCAAGGCACAGGCCAAACTGGCGGAGGAAGGCATTCCGGTGCGCGTGGTATCGATGCCCTGCACCAACGTTTTCGACCGGCAGGATGCGGCCTATCGCGCCAGCGTGCTGCCCAAGGGCGTCGTACGGATCGCCGTCGAGGCGGGCGTCACGGATGGCTGGTACAAGTACGTCGGGTTGGAGGGGGCGGTCATCGGTCTCGACCGCTTCGGCGAATCCGCTCCGGCAGGAGCCTTGTTCAAGGAATTCGGCTTTACGGTCGACAACGTGGTGGCGACGGTAAAGGGTGTCCTTTAAGTTTCTTTTATCAGGAGTTTCGGCATGACGATCAAAGTTGGCATCAACGGGTTTGGCCGCATCGGGCGCATGGTGTTCCGCGCTGCAGCGAAGGATTTCTCCGACATCGAGATCGTCGGCATCAACGACCTGCTCGAGCCCGATTACCTGGCCTATATGCTGAAGTACGATTCGGTGCACGGCCGCTTCAAGGGCGAGGTCTCGGTCGAGGGCTCGACGCTGATCGTCAACGGCAGGAAGATCCGCCTCACCGCGCTCAAGGACCCTGCCGAGCTGAAGTGGAATGAAGTCGGTGCCGACGTCGTCATCGAATCCACCGGCCTTTTCCTGACCAAGGAAACCGCCGCCAAGCACATCGCTGCCGGCGCCAAGAAGGTCATCATGTCGGCGCCGTCGAAGGACGACACGCCGATGTTCGTCTTCGGCGTCAATGACAAGACCTATGCCGGCCAGACGATCATCTCGAATGCGTCGTGCACCACCAACTGCCTCGCTCCCGTGGCCAAGGTGCTCAACGACACCTGGGGCATCAAGCGCGGCCTGATGACCACCGTGCATGCCGCCACCGCGACGCAGAAGACCGTCGATGGCCCGTCCAACAAGGACTGGCGCGGCGGCCGCGGCATCCTCGAGAACATCATTCCCTCCTCGACCGGTGCTGCCAAGGCCGTCGGCGTGGTCATCCCGGAACTCAACAAGAAGCTCACCGGCATGTCCTTCCGCGTGCCGACCTCCGACGTATCGGTGGTCGATCTGACCGTGGAACTCAACAAGCCGGCGACCTACGACGAGATCTGCGCCGCGATGAAGGCCGCCTCCCAGGGCGCCATGAAGGGTGTGCTCGGCTACACCACGGACAAGGTCGTCGCCTCCGACTTCCGCGGCGAAAGCTGCACCTCGGTGTTCGACGCCGACGCAGGCATCGCGCTCGACAGCACCTTCGTCAAGATCGTGTCGTGGTACGACAACGAGTGGGGCTATTCCAGCAAGGTGCTGGAAATGGTTCGCGTCATCAGCAAGTGACGGCACGGCGGAAAGTCGGCGCTGGTGACACGGCGCCGATTGTCCGCCACATTTCACCGGCCATGCCCGGTGCTTCTTCCGCTGCGGATAGACAATGAAATTCAAGAAACTGACTGATCTCGATGTGAGCGGCAAGCGCGTTTTCATTCGCGCCGATCTCAACGTGCCGCAGGACGACAGCGGCGCCATCACCGACGACACGCGAATTCGTGCGGCACTGCCGGGCATCCGCTATGCGCTCGACGGCGGCGCGGCCGTGATGGTCACCTCCCACCTGGGCCGACCGACCGAGGGCGAATTCAAGGCGGCAGACTCGCTGGCCCCGATCGCGGCGCGCATGGCCGAGTTGTTGGGCAAGCCGGTGCGCCTGCTGCAGAACTGGGTCGACGGCGTCGACGTCAAGACCGGCGAAGTCGTGATGCTGGAAAACTGCCGCATGAACAAGGGCGAGAAGAAGAGCGACGACGCGCTCTCGCAAAAGCTCGCCAGGCTGTGCGACATCTGGGTACATGACGCCTTCGGCACCGCGCATCGCGCCGAGGCGACCACCTATGGCATGGGCAAGTACGCCCCGGTGGCCTGCGCCGGCCCCTGCGTCGCCAACGAACTGGAAGCCCTGACGCTGGCGCTGGCCAAACCGGCACGGCCGCTGGCCGCGATCGTCGCCGGCTCCAAGGTGTCCACCAAGCTCACCGTGCTCGAAGCGCTGGCCGACAAGGTCGATCAGCTGATCGTCGGCGGCGGCATTGCCAATACCTTCCTGCTCGCCGCCGGCAAGAAGATCGGCAAGTCGCTGGCGGAGCCCGATCTGGTCGATCAGGCGAAACGCGTGATGGCCAAGGTCAAGGTGCCGCTGCCCACCGACGTGGTCTGCGCCAAGGAGTTCTCCGCGACCGCCGTGGCAACGGTGAAACGGATCGACGATGTGGCCGCTGACGACATGATTCTCGACATCGGCCCGGACTCGGCCAGGGCGCTGGCCGAGATCGCCAGGAATGCCGGCACCATCGTCTGGAACGGCCCCGTGGGCGTGTTCGAGTTCAACGCTTTTGCCGGCGGCACCAAGGCGCTGGCCACGGCGATCAGCGAATCGAAGGCCTTCTCGCTGGCCGGCGGCGGCGACACGATCGCGGCGATCAACAAGTTCGGCGCCAAGGTCAGCTACATTTCGACCGCCGGAGGCGCCTTCCTCGAGTTCCTCGAAGGCAAGAAACTGCCCGCCGTAGAAATTCTCGAGCAGCGCGCGACGACCTGACGCGGGCTCCGCACGCCATGTCCATTCAGCGTTCGACCAAGATCGTCGCCACCCTCGGACCCGCTTCCAGCACTCCCGAGCGGCTCGCCGAACTGGTCGCGGCAGGCATCGACGTGGTACGCCTGAATTTTTCGCATGGCACAGCCGAAGACCACATGGCGCGCATCGGGATCCTGCGCGATGCCGCGCACAAGGCCGGCCGCACCGTGGGCGTGATGGCCGACCTGCAAGGGCCGAAGATTCGGATCGGCAAATTCGCCGCGGGTCCGGTCGCGCTCAAGGCGGGGCAGAGCTTCATCCTCGACGCCAACTGCGCGCTCGGCGACGCGGGACGTGTGGGCCTCGACTATCCCGAATTGATCGAGGATGTCGTCGCCGGCGACGTGCTGCTGCTCGACGACGGGCGCACGGTGTTCGACATCGAGCGCATCGAGGGCAGCGAGATCCACTGCCGCAACCGGCACGATGGCGAACTGTCCAACAACAAAGGCATCAACAAGCAGGGTGGCGGACTTTCCGCGCCGGCGCTGACGCCCAAGGACATGGCCGACATCAAGACCGCGGCCTCGCTCAATGTCGATTACGTCGCCGTCTCCTTCCCCAAGTCGGGCGGCGACATGCGCCAGGCGCGCCAGTTGCTGCGCGACGCCGGATCGGACGCGCTGGTGATCGCCAAGATCGAGCGTGTCGAGGCCGTGCAGAACCTCGAAGACATCCTGCACGCGACCGACGGCATCATGGTGGCGCGCGGCGACTTGGCGGTCGAGGTGGGCGACGCGGCCGTGCCGGCCCTGCAGAAGCGCATGATCCGCATGGCGCGCGAGTACAACCGCTTTTCCATCACCGCCACGCAGATGATGGAATCGATGATCAGCAGTCCGGTGCCCACGCGCGCCGAGGTGTCCGACGTGGCCAATGCCGTGCTCGATGGTACGGATGCGGTGATGCTGTCGGCCGAGACAGCCTCCGGCGCCTATCCGGTCCAGGCCGTGGAGGCGATGGCACGGGTCTGTTTCGAGGCGGAGAAATCGCAGACCGTCACCCTCGATACGCACTTTCTCGATCAGGTGTTCACGCGCATCGACCAGTCGATCTCGATGGCGGCGATATTCACTGCCTTCCACCTCAAGGTAAAGGCCATCGCCACGCTGACCGAATCGGGCGCAACCACGCTGTGGATGAGCCGGCTCAATTCCGGCGTGCCCATTTACGCGCTGACGCCGCGCATCCGCACCCGCTACCGGGTCAGCATCTACCGCGACGTCTATCCGCTGCTGACCGAGTACATCGCTACAGATCGCGACGAACTGCTGTGGCAGGCGGAGGAGATCCTGATTGCCGCCGGCGCGGTGGTGCCCGGCGACCTGATCGTGCTGACCATCGGCGAGCCGATCGGCCAGGCCGGCGGTACCAACACCATGAAACTGGTCAAGGTCGGCGAACATCGTCCGCCCAAATTCGCACAACGATAACCCTAGGAGATTGCCATGCCCCTCGTATCCATGCGTCAACTGCTCGACCACGCCGCCGAAAACGGCTACGGTCTGCCCGCCTTCAACGTCAATAACCTGGAGCAAATCCAGGCGATCATGGAGGCCGCTGCCGAAACCAACAGCCCGGTGATCATGCAGGGCTCGGCCGGCGCCCGCAAATATGCCGGCGAGCCCTACCTGCGCCACCTGATCGAGGCGGCGATCGAAACCCATCCGGACATTCCGATCGTGATGCACCAGGATCACGGCGCCAGCCCGTCGATCTGCATCCAGTCGATGCGCTCGGGCTTTTCCAGCGTAATGATGGACGGTTCGCTGATGGAGGATGCGAAGACGCCGGCCAGCTTCGAGTACAACGCACGGGTCAGTCGCCACGTGGTCGACATCGCCCATGCCATCGGGGTTTCGGTGGAAGGCGAACTCGGTTGCCTGGGTTCCCTGGAGACCGGCATGGGCGAGAAGGAAGACGGCCATGGCGCGGAAGGCGCGCTGTCGCACGACCAGCTCCTGACCGACCCCAACGAGGCCGCCGAATTCGTCAAGGCTACCGGCGTCGATGCGCTGGCGATCGCCATCGGTACTTCGCACGGCGCCTACAAATTCACCCGGCCGCCCACCGGCGCGGTGCTGCGCATCGACCGCATCAAGGAAATCCACGCCCGCATTCCGAATACCCACCTCGTGATGCATGGCTCCTCGTCGGTGCCGCAGGACTGGCTCAAGATCATCAACCAGTACGGCGGCGCCATGGGCGAAACCTATGGCGTGCCGGTCGAGGAAATCGTCGAAGGCATCAAGCACGGCGTGCGCAAGATCAACATCGACACCGACCTGCGCATGGCCTCCACCGGCGCGATTCGCAAGTACCTGGCCGAGAACCCCAAGGATTTCGATCCGCGCAAGTATCTGGCCGCGGCGCGCAAGGCGATGAAGGAAATCTGCGTCGCCCGCTACACGGCCTTCGGCTGTGCCGGACAGGCCAGCAAGATCAAGCCGGTTTCGATGGACAGGATGGCCGAGCGCTACAAGAAGGGCGAACTCAACGCGATCGTGAAGTAAGTCACGATTTACGGTAAATTAGCCGGGCCGCCTCCTTTGGGCGGCCTTGCCTTTTCCAGCATGGACATCAAGTCCCACACCTTCGATCGACTGCGAAAGTTCTTCAGCAGCGGCCTCGACATCGTCGAGTATGCCGGCCTGCTGGTGATCGCTTTCGCCACCACCATCGCCATGTACCAGGAGGCGATGCTGATGGTCGACTCGCACCGCGTGGCGCTGGCGGATCTGCTGCTGATGTTCCTGTTCCTCGAGGTGCTGGCGATGATCGGCCAGTATTTCAAGTCGGGCCAGCTGCCGGTGCGCTTCCCGCTCTACATCGGCATGGTGGCGCTGGCGCGCTACCTGATCCTCGACCTCAAGGACATGAGCGAGTGGCGCATGCTGGCCGTCGCCGCTGCAATCTTCCTGCTGACCGTTGCCGTGCTGGTGATCCGCTATGGCCACGTACGCTTTCCCTATCGCGAGGACGCCGACGAAAAGTCCGGCAAGCCCTACGTCCGAGAATAAACCTTCCGTTCAGAGCATCTCAATGCCCATTTCTTCCCCTCCCCTGTTCGAATCCACCATCAAGAGCCTGCCGCTGCTCGGTCGCGGCAAGGTACGCGACATCTATGCCCTGGGCGAGGACAAACTCCTGATCGTCACCACCGATCGCCTGTCGGCCTTCGACGTGATCCTGCCCGACCCGATCCCGGGCAAGGGCGCCGTGCTGACGGCCATGGCCAACTTCTGGTTCGGCAAACTCGCGCACGTGGTACCCAACCAACTGACCGGCATCGACCCCGAGACGGTGGTGGCCGGCGAAGAGGAGAAGATCCAGGTGCGCGGCCGTGCGCTGGTGGTCAAGCGCCTGAAGCCCTTGCCGATAGAGGCCGTGGCACGCGGCTACCTGATCGGCTCGGGCTGGAAGGACTACCAGGCGACCGGCGCGGTCTGCGGCATCGCGCTGCCGCCGGGCCTGCAGATGGCCCAGCAGTTGCCCACGCCGATTTTCACCCCGGCGACCAAGGCGGAGGCGGGCGATCATGACGAGAACATCGACTACGCGGCGGTCGAGAAGCTGCTTGGCGCCGAACTGGCGAAGACGGTCAAGGAAACCACCCTGCGCCTGTATCGCGAAGCAGCCGCCTTTGCCCGCGTCGTCGGCATCATCATCGCCGATACCAAGTTCGAGTTCGGCCAGGATGCCGACGGCCGTCTCTACCTGATCGACGAGGTCCTGACGCCCGACTCCTCGCGCTTCTGGCCGGCCGACAAGTACAAGGTGGGCATCAGCCCGCCCAGCTTCGACAAGCAGTTCGTCCGCGATTACCTGGAAACCCTGGACTGGAACAAGCAGGCGCCCGGGCCGAAGCTGCCGCAGGACATCATCGACAAGACAGCTGCCAACTATCTCGAGGCGCTGACCCGCCTGGCCGGCCCGCACTCCATCTGATGCCGACGACGATCTCGGCCCGATGAACGATCCAGTCGCCATCCCGCCAGAGTCGTCAGCCGGGCGCGCACCTCTTCCCAAAGTGCGCCGGGTCGGCTTTTCCGCGCCGCTCAGGTGGCTCGGGCAAGGCTGGAGGGACCTTCGGCGGCAAGCGGCGGTCAGCCTGTTTTATGGCGTCGCCATCGCCGTGGGCGGTGCCGTCATACTGGGCCTCACGGCAAACCTGCCCTATCTGTTCGCCGCCGCCATCACGGGTTTTCTGCTGGTGGCGCCGATGCTGGCGGCCGGACTCTATGAACTGTCGCGCCGCTATCTGGCCAACGAGCCGGCGACGCTAGAGGATTCCATGCTGGCCTGGAAGCGCAATCCCTCCGCGCTGATCAGCTTCGGACTGATGTCGATCCTGGCCGGTACCGCGTGGCAACTGGTCTCCGTGGTGATTGTGGCCTTGTTCTACAAGGGCAGCGCAATGGTGCCGATGGACATGATGGTCGAGGTGGTGCTCAATCCGCAGCATTACCTGATGTTCTTCGTCTATCTGAGCGCGGGCGCTGTCTTGGCGGCGCTGGTGTTCGCCCTCAGCGTGGTTTCGATGCCGATGCTGGTCGACCGCCAATGCGACCTGCTTTGCGCCCTGGTGACCAGCGTCAATGCCGTCGCAGAGAATCCGCTGCCGCTGGCTTTGTGGGCGCTCATCATCATGTTGCTCTGCGCCCTCGGATTCGCCACAGCGCTGGTGGGGATGATAGTTGTCCTGCCGTGGCTCGGACACGCCAGTTTCCACGCCTACAAAGACCTCGTCGAGAACGGAGTTGCAGTGGAGGCTGGCGCCGGCTCCATCGGCGTCAAGTGAAGCGGCCGTAACTAATACACGGCGAGGCATTGAAGCCTCTTCCTTCGCCCCAATCTAGAAAAGATGAATCCATTACTCGATTTCAGCGGGCTGCCCCGCTTCGACGCCGTTCAGCCCGAACACGTCACCCCCGCCATCCGCCAGCTGCTCGACGAAAACCGCGCATTGATCGATCGCCTGATCGCACCCGAAACCGTCGCGACGTGGGATGCCTTCGTGCAGCCGATGCTCGACGCCGGCGAGCGCCTTTCGCGCGCGTGGGGCATCGTCGGCCATCTGCATTCGGTCAATGACGTGCCGCCCTGGCGCGAGGCATACAACGCCATGCTGCCGGAGGTTTCCAGCTTCTATGCCGACCTGGGGCAGAATCTTGCGCTGTTCGCCAAGTTCAAGGCGCTAGCCGCGGGTGCGGAATTCCCCGCGCTGTCGCCGGCCCGGCACCGCATCATCGAGAACGAACTGCGCGATTTCCGGCTGTCGGGCGCAGAACTCGCGGAAGACAGGAAGCCCCGCTTCAAGGAGATTCAGGAAGAGCTGTCGGCGCTCGGCGCGAAGTTCTCCGAGAACGTCCTGGACGCGACCAATGCCCATGCCGAGTGGATAACGGACGAAGCGGAACTCGCCGGCCTTCCTGAAGATGCGAAAGCCGCGGCGCGGGCGGCGGCCGAAAAGGAGGGCAAGCCGGGGTGGAAGTTCACGCTGCATGCGCCGTCCTACATTCCGGTCCTGCAGTTCTGCGACAGCCGCGGGTTGCGCGAACGCATGTACCGCGCTTACGCGACGCGCGCTTCCGAGTTCGGTCCGCAGGAATGGGACAACGGTCCGCTGATCGACCGCCTGCTCGCCTTGCGTGACGAGGAAGCGAAAATGCTCGGCTACCGCAACTATGCCGAAGTCTCGCTGGCGACCAAGATGGCCGACACGCCGGCCCAGGTGGCGGCCTTCCAGCGCGACATGGCGGCCAAGGCGCGTCCCTTCGCCGAACGCGACGTCGCCGAACTGCGCGAGTTCGCCCGCCAGGAACTCGGCATGGAAACGCTGGAGAGCTGGGATCTCGCCTGGGCCTCGGAAAAGCTCAAGCAGCGGCGCTACAGTTTTTCGGATGACGAAGTGAAGCAGTACTTCCCCGAACCCAAGGTGCTGGCCGGACTGTTCCGCGTCATCGAATCGCTGTTCGGCGTCAAGCTGGCGCCCGATGCCGCGCCTGCCTGGCATCCCACCGTGCGCTTCTTCCGCATCGAGCGCGCGGGCAAACTCATCGGCCAGTTCTACCTCGATCTTTATGCGCGCGAAACCAAGCGCGGCGGGGCATGGATGGACGAAGCGATCACCCGGCGCCGCATCGCGAGCGGCGTGCAGACGCCGGTGGCCTACCTCAACTGCAACTTCCCGGCCCCGGTGGGAGACAAGTCAGCCACCTTTAGTCACGACGATGTCATAACCCTGTTCCACGAGTGCGGCCACGGCCTGCACCATCTGCTGACTCAGGTGGACGAGCTGCCCGTTTCGGGCATCCACGGCGTCGAATGGGATGCGGTGGAATTGCCGAGCCAGTTCATGGAGAACTTCTGTTGGGAATGGGACGTGCTCACCGGCATGACCGCCCATGCCGAAACCGGGGCGCCGCTGCCGCGCGCGCTCTACGACAAGATGATCGCGGCGAAGAATTTTCAGAGCGGCCTGCAGATCCTGCGCCAGGTCGAGTTCGGCCTGTTCGACCTGCTGCTGCACAGCGACTTCGTGCCCGGTGCAGGCCGCAGCGTCATGGACCTGCTGGCGCAAGTGCGCCGCGAAGTGGCGGTGCTGGTGCCACCCGACTGGAACCGCTTCCCGCAGAGCTTCTCGCACATCTTCGGCGGCGGCTATGCGGCCGGCTACTACAGCTACAAGTGGGCCGAGGTGCTTTCGGCCGACGTCTACGAAGCCTTCGAGGAGGCGGCAAAGATCAGCGGCAGCACGCTCGACGCGGCGACCGGCGAGCGCTACTGGCGCGAGATCCTCTCCGTCGGCGGTTCGCGTCCGGCGCTCGACTCCTTCAAGGCCTTCCGCGGCCGCGAGCCGCGGCCCGACGCCCTGCTGCGGCACAACGGGATGGCCGTAGCCGCGTAAATCGGCGTAGCGTCAGCACCGACTGTTGCGGCGCTCAGTAGCCCTTGTCGCGCAGCTTCTGCTTTGGCTGCTCGACGCTGAAGTCGATGCCGGTGAAGTACTTCTGCAGCGGGCAGGGCGTATCCGGGTGGCAGCCATGCTCGCGGGCACATTCGCGCTGGGTCTCGTCCAGCAGCACCATCTCGCCGCAGACAGGACAGGGTGCGACAGGTGAATCGAACATGATGCACCTCCATCTTCTCGGGCTGATTCAGCCCTGTTTTTGATTATAGACGGGGGCCCTGCTCGGGTATCATCGGCGCATGAAAATCGCGACGTGGAACGTGAATTCCCTCAAGGTGCGCCTGCCGCACGTGCTCGACTGGCTGGCGGCGACCCAGGCGGACGTGCTCTGCCTGCAGGAAACCAAGATGGAGGACAAGGTCTTCCCCTATGCCGAGCTGGAGGCCGCCGGCTATCACTCCGCGCACAACGGGCAGAAGACCTACAACGGCGTCGCCATCCTGGCGCGCGGCACGCTGCACGACATCCGCTGCGACATGCCCGGCTTCGCCGATCCGCAGAAGCGCGTGCTCGCCGCCACGGTGAATGGCCTGCGCGTGGTCTGCGCCTACATGCCGAATGGCCAGGCGGTCGGCTCCGACAAGTACGACTACAAGCTGCGCTGGCTGGAGGCGCTCGCCGATCTCGTGCGCGACGAGTTGCAGCGCTGGCCGCAACTGGCGCTGCTCGGCGACTACAACATCGCGCCGGAAGACCGCGACGTACATGATCCGGTGCTGTGGAAGGATCAGGTCCTCTGCAGCGAGCCGGAGCGCGCGGCATTCCGCCGGTTTCTGGAGCTGGGTCTGGCCGATGCGTTCCGCCTCTTCGAGCAGCCGGAGAAGCTCTACTCGTGGTGGGACTACCGGCAGATGGGCTTCCGCCTCAACCGCGGCCTGCGCATCGACCATATCCTGCTGTCGAAGCCGCTGGCGGCGGCCTGCCGCGCCTGCATCATCGACAAGGCGCCGCGCAAGCTGGAGCGGCCTTCCGACCATGCGCCCGTGATGGCGACGCTGGAGCGCGGGCCGGCGTGAAAACGAAGTTTCGGTTGAGGCCAACGTCGGCTTCATCGACGTCAAGCGAAGCGGCCGAATCCAGGGCCGAGGCGCTGCTTGGGCTCTACCCGGTCCTGGCCCGGCTGCCGGCGGGACTGCTGCAGCGAGTCTGTGGCGCGATGCAGACGCTGTCGATCCCTTCCGGCACCACGGTGTTCGACGAGCGCCAGCCGTGCCAGGGCTTTCCCTTCGTGCTGGGCGGCGCGATCCGCGTCGTCAAGGTCAGCGCCAACGGACGCGAACTGCCGCTGTACCGCGTCCTGGCGGGCGAAAGCTGCATCATCACCTCGAGTTGCCTGCTCGGCCACGCGGACTACAACGCCAGAGGCGTGGCCGAGGGCGAGACGACGCTGGCGCTGCTGCCGCGCCCGCTGTTCGACGAAATGCTGGCCGAGCCGGCGTTTCGCGACTTCGTTTTCGCGCTGTTCTCCGAGCGCGTGGCGGAGCTGATGCAGCTGGTGGAGGAGGTTGCCTTTCGCAAGCTCGATCAGCGGCTGGCTGCGCTGCTTCTGGGCAAAGGGCGCGTGGTGCACGCCACCCACCAGCAACTCGCCGACGAACTGGGCAGCGTGCGTGAAATGGTCAGCCGCCTGCTGAAGGGTTTTGCCGAGCAGGGCCTGGTGCGGCTCGGTCGCGAGCAGGTGGAGTTGCTCGATGCCGCAGGTTTGCGCCGGGTCGCCTCTGTGACCTAGGTTACAGTCAGGCGCGGGCGGGGATGGTGTAATGTTTCTTTCGTCGCATAACCCATCAAGGAGCGCACCATGAAATTGAACGTTGGCGGCATCGACCGCGTAGTACGCATTGTTGTCGGTCTGGGGCTGGTGGGCTGGGCAGCCACGGGTGGTCCGGTGTGGGCGTGGATCGGCGTCGTGCCCTTGGCTACCGGCGCCATCGGCTGGTGCCCGCCCTACGCGATCTTCGGCTTCAGCACCTGCGCGGTGAAGAAGCAGCAAGGCTGACCTGCCCTTGCGCCGGGCGCCTGCCGCAAATTGTGGCGCGCCCGGCGGTACGTCGCCGCCGGCCGACTTTCGCCGGCCGAGCCTAGAACTCGATTCCGAGATTGATGGAATCGAAAGTCAGCGGGCCGCCGCTGTTGCCGGCGGTGAAGAATTCCTCGCTGCGCCGCACCCGCGTCACCGAGATGCGTACGGGATCGATGCGCAGGCTGACGCCGAGCGTGAGATCGAAGACATGGGGCCGGTGCCGGACGCTCGGACTGTCGCGAAACACTGTGCCGTCGAGAAAGATGTTGCGGGCGACCAGCCGGTGATCGAGGCCGGCAAAAACATACCACTCCCTGCCGTGCGAGCGCCCCGACTCGATGTCGCGGCGCATGTTCTGCAGCATGGATCCGCCCGGCTCGATGGTGTCCGGGCCGAAGCCGGTCATGTGCCGGCCCAGGCGCAGCGACGCCCCGGCGCGGGCGAGCGTCATCACCGTGCCGATAGTTCCGCCGCCGTGCGGAATCACTTCCAGATCGACTCCATGCCGGCTGGCCAGAACATGCTTGCTCTTGGCCAGCCAGGAGACCAGAAAGGCCGGCTCGTTGGGGATCTGGTTATGCCAGCCCATGGGCTTCGTCGCTCCGATCAGCCGGTGCCAGCCGGCGTGGACCTCCTCGCCGAGTGCTGACGGGCCGACCAGGCCGAGATCGATTTCGACCGTGTCGAGGCGATTCCCCTTCGCTCGCTGCGCCACTCCGCCGAGATAGAGCCAGGCTGCCCAGGGGCGGTCGAGCGGTTGCGGCTGGCTGATACCGATCATTCTCGGGGTGTACAGGTTCTGGCCCAGAAAAAGGCCGAGATGGATCGCGCTGCCGCCTTGCGGCGCCAGTTGCTTCAGCAGTTCGCTGGCAGGCAACTGAAGCGCTTCGAAGGGCACGCCGCCGCCGAACTTGATGCCGTTGGTGTAGTAGCGGTCGGTGCGCGCCAGCAGGTCGTTTTCGACGAACAGCTGGAATTCGCTGCCCTGCGGCGGGCGCAACTGTGCGTTGGCGGTCGGCACCAGCGCGGCAATCAATGCGGACAGGAGGATGGTGCGAAACATTCGGGGGCCGGTGAAGCGGAACGGGTGGCGGCGACAGCGCCGATTATCGCGCCGGCTGCGCCGCGGCCAGCCGGCGCAGCACGCCGCGGCCCGCGGCGCGGCCACTGGCAAAGCAGGCCGTGAGCAGGTAGCCGCCGGTCGGCGCTTCCCAGTCGAGCATTTCCCCGGCGCAGAAGGTGCCGGGCAGCGCACGCAGCATCAGATGGTCGTCGACTGCGGCAAAGTCAACGCCGCCGGCGCTGCTGATCGCTTCGTCGAGCGGACGCGGCGCAACCAGGTGCAGCGGCAGCGCCTTGATGATCGCCGCCAGCCGCGTCGGGCTGGCGAGATCTTCTCCAGTGGCAAATTCGTGCAGCAGCGCCGATTTGACCCCGTCGATGCCGGCGCGGCGGCGCAGGTGGTTGGCGAGCGAGTCGCGGCCGCGCCCTTGCGCCAGGTCGTCCGTGAGGCGCTGCAAGGTGCGCCCGGGGGCGAGGTCGAGCTGCAGCGTGGCGCTGCCCGTCGCCTCGATGCCATCGCGCAACGGCGCGGAGAGGGCGTAGATCAGGCTGCCTTCGACGCCATGCTCGGTGACGAGGAACTCGCCCTCGCGCTCGATGCGCGAGCCGTCGGGCGCGACGAATGCGGCGCGCACGGCCTTGACCGGCTGGCCGGCGAAACGCTGGCGCAGATGTTCGCTCCAGGCCACGTCGAAGCCGCAATTGGCCGGGCGCAGGGGCTGCACAGCCACGCCGCGTGCGAGCAGCAGGGGCACCCAGGCACCATCCGAACCCAGCCGCGCCCAACTGCCGCCGCCCAGCGCCAGCACCGTGGCGTCGGCGCCGACTTTCGATTCGCCCGCCGGCGTGGCGAAGCGCAACGCACCGTCGGTGTCCCAGCCCAGCCAGCGATGCCGGGCATGGAAGGCCACGCCGGCGCCGCGCAAGCGGTGCAGCCAGGCGCGCAGCAGCGGCGCCGCCTTCATCTCTTGCGGAAAGACGCGACCGGAACTGCCGACGAACGTCTCGACGCCGAGTCCCTGCGCCCAGTCGCGCAGCTGCTGCGGGCCGAACCCGGCCAGCCAGGCGCCGACTTGCGTTCGCCGGGCGCCGTAGCGGGAGAGAAAAAGTTCCGGCGCTTCGGAGTGGGTGAGGTTGAGCCCGCCGCGGCCGGCGAGGAGGAACTTGCGGCCGACCGAAGGCATGGCGTCGAAGACGTCGACGCGCAGGCCCGTGGCGCTCATCACTTCCGCCGCCATCAGGCCGGCGGGGCCGCCGCCGACGACGGCAACCCTGCGCTGTTTCGTTTCAGCGGCGGGCAAGTTCGGCCAGCGAATTGGCGAGGCGCACGTAATCGGCCACGGGGATGTCTTCGGCGCGTGCCGTGGGAGTGATGCCGAGCGCGGCGAGGTCGGCCTCGCTGATGAATTCGCGCAGGGTGTTTCTGAGCATCTTGCGCCGCTGCGAGAACGCGGCGGTCACCACCTTGGCGAACAGTGCCGGGTCTTTCGCCGTAACACCAGCGCCGACTTTCGAGAAGTCGACGGGGATCATGCGCACGATGGCCGAGTCGACCTTGGGCGGCGGATTGAAGGCATCGGGCGGGACTACGAACATGCATTCCATGTGATAGTGATACTGCAGCATCACCGAGAGGCGGCCGAAGTCCTTGCTGCCGGGCTCGGCCACCATGCGGTCGACCACTTCCTTCTGCAGCATGAAGTGCATGTCATGGACCAGCGGCGCGAACGGGACCAGGTGGAACAGCAGCGGGCTGGAGATGTTGTAGGGCAGGTTGCCGACGATCTTCAGCGGGCCGCCGCCCTTCAGCGCGCCGAAGTCGAATTGGAGCGCGTCGCCTTCGTGGATGGTCAGCCGCTCGGGGGGGAAGCGCTTCCTGAGGCGCGCGATCAGGTCGCGGTCGATCTCGACCACGTGCAGGTGATCGATGCGCTCGAGCAAGGGTCCCGTGATGGCACCCAGGCCCGGTCCGATTTCCACCACCGTGTCGCCCGCGCGCGGGCCGATGACATCCACGATCCGGTGGATGATGCCGGGCGAGACGAGAAAATTCTGGCCAAACCGCTTGCGCGCGACGTGGCCTTCATGCTGCTTCATGCGCGGTCAGTGCGCATCGCCGCCGCCCGGCGCCGGGCCATGTCGATCGCCGCCTCGACGGCGGCGAAGAGGCTGGTCGGTGAAGCCTTGCCCGTGCCGGCGAGATCGAGTGCAGTGCCGTGGTCGACCGAGGTGCGGATGATCGGCAGGCCGAGCGTGACATTGATGCCTTCATCGAAGGCGGCGTACTTGAGCACCGCGAGGCCCTGGTCGTGATACATGGCCAGTTGCGCGTCGGAGCCGGCAAGGACGTTTTTCGTGAATAGGGTGTCTGCCGGCAGCGGTCCGACGAGGTTCATGCCTTCGCCGCGCAGTTTGTCCAGCACCGGGGCGATGACGTCGATTTCCTCGCGGCCCATGTGGCCTCCCTCGCCGGCATGGGGATTGAGTCCGGCGACCAGGATGCGGGGACGGGCGATGCCGAACTTGGTTTGCATGTCGGCATGCAGGATGCGGAGGGTGATTTCCAGGTCGCTGCGCGTGATCGCGGCGGGAACATCCTTCAGCGCGAGGTGCGTGGTGGCCAGCGCGACGCGCAATCCGGCGCCGGCAAGCATCATCACCACCCGCGGCGTGCCCGTATGCTCGGCGAGATATTCGGTATGGCCGCTGAAGGCGATGCCGGCGTCGTTGATGACGCCCTTGTGCACCGGCGCGGTGACCATCGCGGCGTATTCGCCGCTGACGCAACCGGCCAGCGCAACATCGAGGATATTCAGGACGTAGCGGGCATTGGCAGGATCGAGCCGTCCCGCCACCGCCGACTTTTGCAGGGGCACGTGGCGGATCTCGATGCGGCCGGGGTCGAGGCCAAGGCGGCGCGCGCGCGCGGCCAGCAGGTCGCGGTCGCCCAGCACCACCAGCCGTGCCGGCCATTCGCGTTGCGCGAGACGCAGGCAGATTTCCGGGCCGATGCCGGCCGGTTCGCCCGAGGTGACGGCGATCGCCGGCGCGGATTCGTTCCGGCTAGCGATCTTCGGTTCGGTATTCGACATAGGCGCGGTCGCGCATTTGCCGGACCCAGTCCTGGTACGCCTCGTCGGACTTGCGCTCGCGCAGCACCTGCCGTGCGGAGAGCCGCTGGCGCTCGGCGGTCGCATCTTCGGTGCGGCGTTCGAGGACCTGGATCAGGTGGAAGCCGAAGGGCGACTGCACCGGCTCGCTGACCTGGTTGATCTTCAGCGCATCCATGGCCTTCTCGAAATCGGGAACGGTGTCGCCCTGATAGAGCCATCCCAGGTCGCCACCCTTGGCGGCGGAAAGATCGTTGGAATTCAGGCGCGCCAGTTCGGCGAAATCGGCGCCGTTGTCGAGCCGCTCCTTGAGTGCGACCAGCTTCCGCCTCGCCTCGGCTTCGGAAACGAGTTCGTTGACCTTGATCAGGATATGCCGGGCGTGAGTCTGCTTCAGCGAGACCAGCGGTTTTGCGCCGGCATCGCCTTTCTTGTCGATCAGCTTGACGATATGGAAGCCGGCCGGGCTGCGCAGGATGTCGCTGGCTTCACCGGGCTTGAGCTGTTTCACGGCGTCGGCGTACAGCGCCGGCAGACGATCCAGCGGACGCATGCCCATGTCCCCGCCGGAGGTGAGCCCGTCGGGTGCATCGGAATAGCTGGCCGCCACCTTGGCAAAGTCTTCGCCGCCGCGAATCTGCTGCAGGGCGGTCTGCGCCCGCGCGCCGATGCGCATCAGCTGGTCGGGCGATGCCTGCTCGGGCACCCGCAGGATGATATGCGCGGTATGCACTTCGATGCTGCCCGCGCCGCCGCCCTGATCGGGGTTGGCCAGGTAGTTGTCGATCTCGCCGTCGGAGACCACGATGCGGCTCTCCACTTCGCGGTCGCGCAGGCGCGAGAGCAGGATTTCCTCGCGAATCTCTTCACGGAACTTGTTCCAGGCGATGCCGTCCTTCTCCAGCGCAGCGCGGAAGTCCGGCAAGGAGAGGCGGTTGCCCTCGGCGATGCGACGGATCGAGGCATCGAGTTCGATGTCGGATATGCGCAGGCCGGTCTCCTTGGCGAACTGCAATTGCACGCGGTCGGTGATCATGCGTTCGAGCATTTGCCGCTCGAGTATTTCGCGTGGCGGCAACTGCACGTTCTGGCCGCGCAACTGGCGTTCCACCTTGGCAAGACGGCCGCGCAGTTCGAAGGCGGTAATGGCCTCGTCGTTCACCACGGCGACGATGCGGTCGACCTCCACCGGCTGGACTCGCCGCGTCTGGGCATGCGCCGGGGACAAGGAAAGGGCGGACAGGAGGCAAAGCAGCAGAAAACGGAAAATCATGGCGTGGTCGGTGGGGCCTCGGCGCCCTGCTGGTTGATTACACCGTAGCCGGGCACGTTGCGTTTCAGGATATCGAGCGGATTGGAGCCGACTTTTGCGAAACCGTTCAACTCGAGCTGGAAGAAAAGCGCGGTGTTCGATCCCTGGGCCTGGGTGGCGAGGCGCTGCATTACGACGCGCCCGACCCAGCAGCCGCCGTCGTATTCGAGGCCGGCAACCGATTCGATCATGCGTCCTTCCTTGGTCGAATAGTTGAAGCGCCCCACCGCATGCCAGCCGCCGAAGACCGGCCATTGGCCCGAAATGTCGAACTGGCCCAGGCCGAGCACACCCAGCTGGTCCCGGGTATAGCGGTAACCCGCATTGAGCACCTTGCCGGGTTCGGGTTGATAGCGGCCGCCCAGGTTGAACCGTTCCACCTGGGTCAGCCGCGGGTTGTACTGGATGCCGGCGTCGATGTAGGTCTTCGGCATGACGCGGCCTGAGATCGAGGCGAGGAAGTCGGTCTGCCGGTCGCTGCGCAGCACCTCGGCCGGCGCGGTCGCGCTGGCCGGGAGGCCGACGTTCTGGGTACTGAAATAGAAGCGCTGGCCGAATGCGGCGCGCATGACCTCGGCGCCGCTTACCGGATCCAGCAGGCGCGAGGTGAGCATGACCGTGGCCTGGTTGGCATCGGCGATGCGGTCGCCGCCGCTGTAACGATTCTCGCCGAACATCTGCGCGAAATTGAAGTCGGCGATACCCGTATCGAAAATCGGGATCAGGCTCTGATCGCGCACCGGCACATAGAGGTAGTAGAGGCGCGGCTCCAGCGTCTGGGTCAAGGTGTTGCCGAACCAGTCCATCTGGCGCTCGAAGGTCACTCCGGAATCCACGCTGAAGATCGGCACGTTGCGAGTCAGCTTGTCGGGGGTGCCGGCCGCCTGCCGGTCGAGCGTGTAGCGGGTGGAATGCAGGCCGATCTTCGGTGTGAGGCTCAGCACCGCGGTCTGCAAGGGCAGCGAAAGCTGCGGATACAGCGTAAAGCGCCGCCCCTCCACCAGGGTCGGGTTGCTGAAGTTCACGTGTTCGCCGCTGAACGCAAAATTCAGTCCGAACGGCAGGTCGCCGCGGTTGGCATTTACGGTCAGTTGCGGCAGGCGCCGGTAAGGCTCCGTCACCGGCGGCAGGGACGGATCCTGCAGGGTCTGGTAGCTCTGTGCCAGCAGATTGGCCGACCACCAGCCGCCGCCGTAGCTGAGCGTACCCTGGCGCAGCAGGTTGGTTTGCGACACCACGGCCGAACCATTGGCCAGATCGCTGAAGAAAGTGTCGTCGGACGCGCCGTTGAGCGAAAGCGCTCCGGAAAATCCATGGCCGAGGTCCTGGCTGTGGCTCAGCGAATACGAGGACCGGTGACGATGTTCGAGCTTGTCGTCGGGCATGTATTGCCCCTGCATCGTGCCGCTGAACGAGCGATTCAGGTAGCGATACTCGCCGTTCCACAGCGTGCCGCGCTTGCTCATGAAGCGCGGGGCGACCGTCGCATCCATGTTCTGGGCGATGTTCCAGTAGAAGGGCTGCGTGTATTCAACGCCGCCGCGACTGGTGGAGCCGAAGGTCGGAGTCAGGAGGCCGCTCTTGCGTTCATTGTTCAGCGAGAAACTCAACCAGGGCGAATAGAGGATGGGCACCCCCTTGAAGACCAGCGTGGCGTTGCGCGCGGTGCCTTCCTCGTGATCGTAGTCGAGGCGCAAGTCCGACGTGCGCGCAAACCAGTCGGGATCGCTTCCGGCAGCGGGGGCGCAGGTGCTGTAGGTGGCGTCGGTCAGCCGGTATCTTCCTTCACCCTCGAATTCCATGCGTGTCGCCGCGCCCTGCCCGGTGGTGAGTTCCGCCGACGCGCGTTCCTCGGTGCCGGTCCATAGCGTGGCGGCCGACCCGGTCTTGATGCGGCGGATGCTGTATTCGGGCTGCTCGAAGAAGCCGGTGCTCTCGTCCATCCGCATCCGCATCTTGGGTCCGCGCACGCGGTCGCCGTCGCGGGAGAGGCGGACGTTGCCCTCGGCCTCCATCTCGTCGGTTGCCTGCCAGTAGGTCAGCCGGTCACTCAGCAGGATCGAGTTGCGCTTGCGCAATTCGACGTTGCCGTCGGCCACCACTTCGACATCGTTCCTGCCGGCGATGTGGTCTGCCGTGATGAAGGTCGGCAGCGTTTCGCCGGCGCGCTTGAGATGGGGCATGACACCTGCGCTCGGCTGCAGCGCGGGCGCCGGCAGTTCCCCCGCGGCGACATGGGCCGAGTAGAGCGGCGGCAATGCGGGACGTTCTGCAACCTGCGGCGGCTCCTGCGGTTTCTGAATGTCCGTCACGAGCGGCACCGCTTGCTGCAGCGGCACTGCCTGCGGTTCCTCGGGACGGCGCGGCGCTTCGGTGGCTGCGGCGGGCGGCACGGGGACCTGCCGCGGCGGCGGGGTCGGCACGGGGGTGCGTGCTGCAGCGGGGGCAGCGACAGGCGCTGCCACGGCGCGGGCCGCCTTCGCGGCTGGCTGCGTGCCGGGTGCGGGCGCGGCTTTGGTCCGTGGCTGAGGCGGCTCGACGGGTGCCGTCGGCACCGGCTCGAGCTTCACGGGCGCAGACGTCGCCGGCTGCGCTGCGACCGCGTCTTCGATTGCGGCAGGTGCCGCGAGCGACGGCGGTGTGCCGGCGCCGAGCAGGGCGGGATTGATGCGCAAGGGCGGCAGCGGTTCCGCCGCTACCGAGCCTGCGGGTAGCGCCAGCAGGACAAGCAGTGAGACGGGGCCGAATTGTCCGCGATGCGATTGAGACATGCCGTATCGTAAGAGCCTATTTCAGTAGGAATCGTACCCCGCGCCGCCGAGCGTTGGGATGCGATGCAAGACGGAGGGAGTGCGGCATGGTACATCCATGCAAACGACCGACAACGCCGCAGCGCGCCCAACGCTCGGCGGCCCTTCGGGTTGAGACCAGGATCGGCGTCTGCGGCGTTGCAGCGCTTGCCAATGGGAACAACCATTGGCTGCGCACTGCGCCTTGCATCCATCCGATCCTGGTCTCAACGCGGGGCATGATTCCTACTGAAATAGGCTCTAAGTTGGCGCAGCGGTGACGGAAAATCGCAGACGCAAACCGCGCGTACCGCACGCGGGAGAGGCCTCTGCCGGCCGATGCTAGAATCGCGAATTCTAACACTTCATGCCCGCGGAACGCGCTCTCCGACAAAGCTTTTGCGCCTTTCCCCCGCATCCCGCGCATCTTCGATATGGAACGCCAGAAGCAAATCAGCACATGGCTTGCCGCCTTGTGGCCGGGTCGCAGTTTCACGCTGGCGCCGGCCTCCGCCGATGCCAGTTTCCGCCGCTATTTTCGCGCCACGCTGGACGACGGCGCGACGCGCATCGTCATGGACGCGCCGCCCGCCAACGAGGACTGCCGCCCCTGGCTGCACGTGCAGCAGCTGTTTCAGGCGGCCGGGGTCCATGTGCCCGAGGTCCTCGCGAAAGACCTCGACCAGGGCTTCCTGCTGCTCTCGGATCTGGGCGATACGACCTACCTGCAGGCCCTGAATGCCGACAATGCGGTGCCGCTCTATGCCGATGCGATAGCTGCGCTGGTGAAGATCCAGCGGGCCAGCCGTCCCGCCATGCTGCCTGAATATGACCGCGCCCTGTTGCGCCGCGAACTCGATCTCTTTCCGCAGTGGTTTCTGGCCAAGCACCACCAGCTGGTCCTGACGCTGGGCGAGCAGCAGTCCCTGGAAGCCGTGTTCGAGCGCATCCTCGCGGTGAATCTTGCCGAGCCCAAAGTCTTCGTGCATCGCGACTATCACTCGCGCAACCTGATGCGGATCGCCCGGCCGAACGGCGCGAATCCTGGCATCATCGATTTTCAGGATGCCGTGTATGGGCCGATCAGTTACGACATGGTGTCGCTGCTGAAGGATGCCTACATCGAGTGGGACGAGGATCTCGCGCTCGACTGGCTGGTACGCTACTGGGAGCAGGCGCGCAAGGCCGGTCTGCCGGTTGCCGCCGACTTCGGCGAGTTCTTCCGCGACTACGAATGGATGGGGGTGCAGCGCCACGTCAAGGTGCTGGGTATCTTCGCGCGGCTCTATCACCGCGACGGCAAGGACGGCTACCTCAAGGACCTGCCGCTGGTGGCGCGCTACCTGCGCAAGGCCTGCGAACGCTACAGCGAACTCTCGCCGCTGCGCAAACTGCTCGACCGGGTCGAGGACAAGATTACCGTGCTGGGCTACACGATGGATGCGGGCACGCTCGGGACTCGCCGTGAGTAGGCAATCAGTTCGCGCTTCGCGCGGACTCCGGTCAGTCACCCCCTTTCCCGGAAAACGGAGCGAAGCGGAGGTTCAGTGCAGGCTCATGCCCGCCTTGGCGGGCGTGATGCCGAAGCTAAAGGGGGTCGGGGGGATCGCTCACATGGATGATTCGCAGAGTCATTGCCTTCACGGGGCGCCTATCCCATGAAGGCCATGATTCTGGCTGCGGGGCGCGGCGAACGCATGCGGCCGCTCACCGACCGGACGCCGAAGCCCCTGCTGCCGGTCGGCGGCAAGCCACTGATCGTCTGGCATCTCGAGCGCCTGGCGACGGCCGGGCTGCGCGAGGTGGTGATCAATCACGCGCATCTTGGCGGGCAGATCGAGGCGGCGCTCGGCGACGGCGCGCGCTGGGGCCTGTCGATCCGCTATTCGCCCGAACCCGAAGGCGCGCTGGAAACAGCCGGGGGGATCGCCAACGCCCTGCCGCTGCTCGGCGGCGACGAAGCGTTTCTGGTCATAAACGGCGATATCTATTGCGACTGGGACGTGGCCCGCGCCGCGACCGCATTGGCCGCCAACGATCTCGCGCATCTGGTGCTGGTGCCCAATCCGTCGCACCACCCGCGCGGCGACTTTTCCCTTATGGGAATCGAGGTCGGCGCCGACGTCACGGCGGCCGGTGCGCAGGCCTGCACCTTCTCCGGCATCGGCATCTACCGCCCGCAACTTTTTGCCGGCATTCGGCGCGGCGAGCGCGCCCAGCTCGCACCGCTGCTGCGCGCAGCGATGGCGGCGGGCAGAGTCTCCGGAGAACTGCATGCGGGCCGCTGGACAGATGTCGGCACGCCGCAGCGGCTGGCCGAACTGGATGCCGAACTCGGCTCGCTATCCCACCAGGAGATACCGTCCCCGGCGCCTTCGCGCGGGGACATATAATCATTCGATGGAACCTTCATCATCCCTCATGGGAACATCTTTCGAGGCGTATCGCCAGCGCCGACTCGCGTTGATCGGGCGCATGGCTCGCAACGGCGGCGGCATCGCGCTGATCCCCACTTCGCCCGAGCAGCCGCGCAACCGCGACTCGCACTATCCATATCGCGCCGACAGCTACTTCCAATACCTCACTGGTTTCACCGAGCCGGAAGCGGTGCTGGTGATCGTGGTCGGCCGCGGCGACGCGGCGCCGCAATCGATCCTCTTCTGCCGCGAGAAGAACCTGGAGCGGGAAATCTGGGACGGCTTCCGTCATGGCCCCGATGGTGCGCGCGAGGCTTTCGGTTTCGACGCCGCCCATGCCATCGGCGAGCTCGACGCCAAGCTGACGGAGCTGCTCGCCGATCAGTCCGTGCTGTGGTTTTCGCTGGGTCAGGATGCCGGCTGGGACAGCCGCATCGCCGCCGCGCTGAACCGCGTGCGCGCCGAGAGCCGTACGGGAAAGCACGCCCCGGCAATGATTCGCGACGTGCGCGCCGAGCTCGACGCCATGCGCCTGGTCAAGGACGCGACCGAGCTCGGCATCATGCGCCGCGTCGCCGCGATTTCGACGGGCGCCCACAGCCGCGCCATGCGCTTTGCCGCGCCGGGCCGCTTCGAGTACGAGGTGGAGGCGGAACTGCTGCACGAATTTCGCCGCCAGGGCTGCGAATTTCCCGCCTACACCTCCATCGTTGCCGGCGGAGCGAATGCCTGCGTCCTGCATTACGTCGGCAACGATCAGGTCCTGCGCGATGGCGATCTGCTGCTGATCGATGCCGGCGGGGAGCTCAACGGCTACGCTTCCGACATCACGCGCTGCTTCCCCGTCAATGGTCGCTTCAGCGGGCCGCAGGCGGATGTGTACTCGCTGGTGCTCGAGGCCCAGGCGGCGGCGATCGCGGCGGTGCGGCCTGGCGCCACCTTCGCCGAGCCGCACGAGGCGGCGCTGAAGGTGCTGGCGCAGGGCATGATCGACCTGAAGCTGCTGTCCGGAACGGCGGATGCCGCGATCGAATCGGAAAGTTACAAGCGCTTCTACATGCACCGTACCAGCCACTGGCTGGGCAAGGATGTGCATGATGCCGGCGAATACAAGGCAGGGGATCAGTGGGCGCCGCTGGCGCCCGGCATGGTGCTGACCGTCGAGCCCGGCTGCTACATCCGCCCGGCGGACGACGTGCCCAAGGCCTTCTGGAATATCGGCGTGCGCATCGAGGATGACGCGGTGGTGACTGCCGACGGCTGCGAGATCATCACCGACGCCGCACCGAAGAAGATTGCTGACATCGAGGCGCTGATGCGCGACGGGCGTGGCCGCGGATAGCCCATCGGGTACCACCGGCAATCGCGGCCGCCAGGTCGCCATTGTCGGTGGCGGGCCGGCGGGAATGGCGCTGGCTTTGGCGCTCAAAATTCATGGCGTCGACGCCGAAATATTCGAGGCCCGCGAGCGTGCGGCGGTGCGCCGCGATCCCCGCGTTCTGGCCTTGTCCGACGGCGCGCGGCAAATTCTCGATTGGCTCGGCGTCTGGTCCGGACTCGCGGCGACACCCATCGAAGCCATCCATATCTCGCAGCGCGGCGGTTTTGGCCGCACCCTCTTGCGCGCGGCCGAACTCGACCTGAATACGCTCGGCTGGGTGCTGCCGGCGAGCGAACTCATTGCCGCGCTCGATGCCGCGGTCAGTGCGGCTGCGATTGCCTATTGCGAGAACACAAAAGTCGGCGCTGGCGATACGGCGGGTTTTCCGCTGACCGCGTTCGCCGAAGGCGCCGTCGAAGCGGGTGCCGGCAAGTTACGCGACTACGGCCAGCACGCGGTGCTGTGCGAAGTCGGCATCGCCGCGCCGCATCGCAATGTCGCCTGGGAGCGTTTTACCGGCGAGGGTCCGGTGGCGCTGCTGCCGCTCGGCGAACGCTACGCCGTGGTGCTGACCTGTGCCGACGAAATTGTCGCTGCGGTCAAAGCGCTCGACGATGAGGCATTTCTCGCGCTGCTGCAGAAGCGTTTCGGCACGCGGCATCGTTTCATCGCGGTCACGCCGCGGGTGGCCTATCCGCTGGGTTTGCGCTATCGGCCGAACCCGGTGGGCGAGCGCCAGGTCTGGCTCGGCAATGCGGCGCAGACCCTGCATCCGGTGGCCGGCCAGGGATTCAACCTGGCGCTGCGCGACATCTGGGAACTGGCGCAGCGGGTCGGGGCCGCGACGGATCCCGGCGCACCCGACGTGCTCGCCGACTACGCGCAAGGCCGCCAGGCCGACCGGCGCGGCGCCATCGGATTTACCGATCTGCTGATTGACGGCTTCGCCTCGGATTTTCCGCCCCTGAGGCATGCGCGCGGTGCAGGGCTGCTGGCGCTGGATTTGCTGCCGCCGCTGCGGGCTTTCGTGGCGAAGCGCATGATCTACGGCGCCCGTGCCTGGCCGTGACATTTGCCACGAACCATAGAAAGCTTCGATTGCCGCCCTGGCGGTTTGCGTTAAAATCGCGCCCTTCCCCGACCGTATTCCTTTTCTCCGACATGGACTTTCTGGGCTTTCAACTGCGCAACAATCTGTTTGTCGCGCCCATGGCCGGTGTTACGGATCGTCCCTTCCGCCAGTTGTGCAAGAAGCTCGGCGCCGGGTTGGCGGTATCCGAAATGGTCACGTCCAACTCGCTGCTCTACGGCAGCGCCAAGACCCGCCGCCGTGCGGATCACGAGGGCGAGGTCGATCCGATCTCGGTGCAGATCGCCGGCGCCGATCCGGCGATGATGGCGCAGGCGGCGAGGTACAACGCCGACAACGGCGCGCAGATCATCGACATCAACATGGGCTGCCCGGCCAAGAAGATCTGCAACGTCATGGCCGGTTCGGCCCTGATGCAGGACGAGCCGCTGGTGGCGAGAATTCTCGAGGCGGTGGTGGCTGCCGTGCCGGACACTCCGGTGACGCTCAAGTTTCGCACCGGCTGGAACAGCCAGAACCGCAACGCGCCGCGCATCGCCCGCATCGCAGAGGAATCCGGGGTTCGCGCCATCGCCATCCACGGCCGCACGCGAGCCGACCAGTACATGGGTTGCGCCGAATACGACACCATCGCCCTGGTCAAGTCGCAGGTGAAGATTCCGGTGATCGCCAACGGCGACATCGGCACGCCGCAGAAGGCGCGCTACGTGCTCGACTACACCGGTGCCGACGGCGTCATGATCGGCCGCGCGGCACAAGGCAAGCCCTGGCTGTTCCGCGAGATCGAACATTTCCTGAGAACCGGGGAAGTGCTGCCGCCGCCGCGGGTGGCCGAGATTCACGCCATACTGCGCGGCCACCTGGCCGATCTGTACGCGTTCTACGGCGAGGAAACCGGCGTGCGCATCGCCAGAAAGCACATCAGCTGGTACACCAAGGGCCTGATCGGCGCCGCCCATTTCCGCCACGCCATGAACCAGATGCAGAGCGTTGCCGAGCAACTCGCGGCTACCGATGAATTCTTCCTCGGCTACGCCGCCGCGAACGATCACCTGCGCTACGAGGATCGTTTCGAGGAGATGAAGGCGGCATGAGCAGCGAAATCAACGACTGCGTGCGTCGCAGCCTCAACCGCTACTTCCGCGACCTCGACGGCCAGGCGCCGCACGCCATCTACGGCATGGTGCTGAAATGCGTCGAACGGCCGATGCTGGAAGTGGTGATGAAACAGGCGGCGGGCAATCAGACCATCGCGGCCGAGATGCTGGGCATCAGTCGCGGCACCCTGCGCCGCATGCTGGTCGAACACGAATTGCTATAACTTCCCCGGGGTTTTTATGAAAGTGACACAGGCACTCATCAGCGTTTCCGACAAACGCGGCGCGGTGGATTTCGCCCGCGGCCTCGCCCAGCTCGGCATCAAGCTTCTCTCCACCGGCGGCACCGCCAAGCTGTTGCGCGATGCCGGCCTCGACGTCACCGACGTCTCCGATTACACCGGTTTTCCGGAGATGCTCGACGGCCGCGTCAAGACCCTGCATCCCAAGGTGCATGGCGGCATCCTCGGCCGGCGCGACCTGCCCGAGCATCTGGCGGTCATGGCGAAGCACGGCATTCCGCCCATCGATCTGGTCGTGGTGAATCTCTATCCCTTCCGCGAAACCGTGGCCAAGCCCGGCTGCACGCTCGACGATGCGATCGAGAACATCGACATCGGGGGCCCGACCATGGTCCGCGCCGCGGCGAAGAATCACGGCAATGAACAGGGCGGCGTCGGCGTCGTCACCGATCCCGAGGATTACGCGCCGGTGCTCGAAGAACTCAAGTCGGGCGGCGCGCTGTCGTACAAGACGCGCTTCGGGCTGGCGAAGAAGGCCTTTACCCACACCGCGCGCTACGACTCGGCGATCGCCAACTGGCTGACCTCGCTGGACGAGCAGAACAAGCCCGGCATGTTTCCCGAAAGGCTGCAGCTCGCCTTCGACAAGGTGGACACGATGCGCTACGGGGAAAATCCGCACCAGCATGCGGCGTTCTACCGCGAGACCACGCCGGTACCCGGCAGCATCGCCAGCTATCAGCAGCTGCAGGGCAAGGAGCTCAGCTACAACAACATCGGCGACGCCGATGCGGCCTGGGAATGCGTCAAGGCCTTCGACGGCGAGATTGCCTGCGTCATCGTCAAGCACGCCAATCCCTGCGGCGTCGCGACTGCCGGCTCTGCGCTCGATGCATACCGGAAGGCCTTCAAGACCGATCCGACGTCGGCCTTCGGCGGCATCATCGCCTTCAACAGCGCGATCGACAAGGCCACCGCCGAAGCCGTGGCCGGCCAGTTCGCCGAAGTTATCATCGCCCCCGAGATCACCGCCGAGGCGCGCGCCGTATTCGCCGCCAAGCAGAATCTGCGCGTGCTGGTCGTTCCCATGGGGCGCGCCACGGGCGTCCTCGACTACAAGCGTGTCGGCGGCGGCCTGCTGGTGCAAAGCGCCGACGAAGCGCGCATCACTGCGGCCGACATCAAGGTGGTGACCAAGCGTGCACCGACCCCGGCCGAGATGAGCGATCTCCTGTTTGCCTGGCGCATCGCGAAGTACGTGAAGTCGAATGCCATCGTGTACTGCAAGGACGCCATGACGGTCGGCGTCGGCGCCGGCCAGATGAGCCGTGTCGATTCCGCCCGCATCGCCGCGATCAAGGCCGAGAACAACGGCCTTACCGTGGTCGGCTCGGTCGCCGCTTCCGACGCCTTCTTTCCCTTCCGCGACGGCCTCGACGTGCTGGCCAAGGCCGGAGCCACCGCGGTGATCCAGCCCGGCGGCTCGGTGCGCGATGCCGAAGTCATCGCCGCTGCCGACGAGCAGAACCTGGCGATGGTGTTCACAGGCTTCCGCCACTTCCGCCACTGAGCGCGATGAGAATCCTCGTAGTCGGTTCCGGCGGGCGCGAGCATGCGCTGGCCTGGCGTCTGGCCAAGGCTCCCGGCCTGCAGAAGGTCTACGTCGCGCCAGGCAACGCCGGCACCGCGCTCGAGCAGGAGCTCGAGAACCTGCCGCTCACCGACATCCACGCCCTGGCCGATTACGCCGAGCGCGAAAAGGTGCACGCTACCGTGGTCGGCCCCGAAGCGCCGCTCGCCGCGGGCATCGTCGATGTATTCCGCGCCCGCAATCTGCGCATCTTCGGGCCGACCAAAGCCGCAGCGCAGCTCGAGAGCTCGAAGGATTTCGCCAAGCGCTTCATGACCCGGCACAACATCCCGACGGCGAAGTTCCAGACCTTCGCCGACAGCAAGGCGGCCCATGCCTACATCGATGTCGAGGGCGCGCCCATCGTCATCAAGGCCGACGGGCTGGCGGCCGGCAAGGGCGTGGTGGTGGCGCTGAGCGTCCGCGAAGCCCACGCCGCCGTGGACATGATGCTGGCCGACAACAAGCTCGGCGATGCCGGCGCGCGGGTCGTGGTCGAAGAGTTCCTCGACGGCGAGGAAGCCAGCTTCATCGTCATGGCCGACGGCCATCACGCGCTGCCGCTGGCCACCAGCCAGGACCACAAGCGGCTCAAGGACGGCGATCAGGGACCGAACACCGGCGGCATGGGCGCCTATTCGCCGGCGCCGGTGGTGACGCCCGAGATTCACGCCCGCGTCATGCGCGAAGTGATCATGCCGACGATCAACGGCATGGCGGCGGACGGCATTGTCTATACCGGCTTCCTCTATGCGGGCCTGATGATCAAGCCCGACGGCAGCCTGCGCGTGCTCGAATTCAACTGCCGCATGGGCGATCCGGAGACCCAGCCGATCATGATGCGGCTGAAGAGCAACTTGGTCGAGCTGGTGGATGCCGCGATCGACGGCCGCCTCGATCGCGTCGAAGCGGAGTGGGACCGGCGCGTCGCGCTCGGCGTGGTCATGGCGGCGGCCAACTATCCCGAGACGCCGCGCAAGGGCGACGTGATCCACGGCCTGCCCGCGCCGACCGAGGACAGCCATGTGTTCCACGCCGGCACGGCGCAATCCGACGGCGAGGTGGTGACCGCGGGCGGGCGCGTGCTGTGCGTCACCGCGCTGGGCGACAACGTCAAGGCGGCACAGAGGCGCGCCTACGAAGTGCTCGATCCGATCAGTTTCGACGGCATGCAGTGTCGTCGTGACATCGGATACAGAGCGATAAAGCGCTGAACAAATGATCCTGCCACCCGCCACGCTCGGCATGCTCGGTGGCGGCCAGCTGGGCCGCTTCTTCGTTATTGCCGCGCATGAACTCGGCTATCGCGTGGTGGTGCTCGATCCCGATGCGCAGAGTCCCGCCGGGCGCATCGCCGACCAGCATCTGGTCGCCGCCTACGACGATCCCGATGCGCTGAACCGGATGGCCGAGGCATGCGCCGCAGTGACCACCGAGTTCGAGAACGTGCCGTCCGGCAGCCTGGCCTATCTTTCCAAGTTCCTCCCGGTGAGGCCGAGCGCGGAGGCCGTTGCGATCAGCCAGAATCGCAGCGCGGAGAAGGGCTTTCTCAAGCAGCACGGTTTTCCCCACGCGCCCTACGCGGACGTGCGCAGCGAGGCCGACATCGAGCAGGCCAATGCGGGCCTGTTTCCCGGCATCCTCAAGGTGGCCCGCTTCGGCTACGACGGCAAGGGACAGATCCGGGTCCGGAGTCGCGAAGAAGCGCTGCTCGCGTTTCGCCAGATGAAGAACGAACCCTGCGTGCTGGAGCAGATGCTGGCGCTCGATTACGAAGTCTCGGTGGTCCTGTCGCGCGATGAGGCGGGCGCGGTGAAGTGCTTTCCCACCGCCGAGAACAGCCACCGCCACGGCATTCTCGATGTCTCCATCGTGCCGGCGCGCACCTCGGGCTGCCTGGCAGGCAATGCGGAAGAAATCGCCGAGGGCATCGCGCAGAAGATGGGCTATGTCGGCACCCTGGCCGTCGAGTTCTTCATCGTGCGGGGGCAGCTCTACGTCAATGAAATGGCGCCGCGGCCGCACAACTCCGGCCATTACAGCATCGATGCCTGCGTCACCAACCAGTTCGAGCAGCAGGTGCGGGCGCTGACCGGCCTGCCGCTGGGCGAGGCGCGCGCGCATTCGGCCGCCGTGATGGTGAACCTGCTGGGCGACCTGTGGTACCTGCAGGACCCGCACCACAGCCACGAGCCCGACTGGGCCAGGCTGCTGACCGTGCCCAATCTCAAGCTGCATCTCTACGGCAAGCACCACGCCCGGCCGGGGCGCAAGATGGGCCATTTCACCGTGATCGGCAACGATGCACAGAAGGTGCAGGAGTCGGCGCTGGCGGCACGGCGATTGATCGGCATCGGTGATGATTGATGTAGCGCGCGCGGCGGCATTGCTGCGCGCCGGCGAACTGGTCGCCTTTCCCACCGAGACCGTCTATGGCCTTGGCGCCGATGCGAGCAATCCGCGCGCCATTGCGAAGATCTTCGCCGCCAAGGGCCGGCCCGCCGATCACCCGCTGATCGTGCATCTGCCGGACGCCTCGCATCTCGAGCGCTGGGCCGTCGACATTCCCGAAACGGCGCGCAAGCTCGCCGCGGCATTCTGGCCCGGACCCATGACGCTGATCCTCAAGCGCCATCCCTCGGTGCTCGATGCCATCACCGGCGGCCAGGATACCGTCGGCCTGCGTGTGCCTAACCACCCGCTCGCGCTACAATTGCTGCGCGAATTCGACGGGGGCGTGGCGGCGCCCTCGGCCAACCGCTTCGGCCACGTCAGCCCGACCACCGCCGCGCATGTGCGCGAGGAACTCGGCGACGCCGTCACGATGATTCTCGACGGCGGCCCCTGCGCGGTCGGCATCGAATCCACCATTCTCGACCTCTCCTCCGGCGAGCCCCGGATCCTGCGTCCCGGCATGCTCGATGCGGAAGCCATCGGCGCCGTATTGGGTCGCGCCCCGGCATTCGGCGGCGAGCAGAACGCGCCGCGGGTTTCTGGCAGCCTCGAGGCCCACTACGCGCCAGGCACCCCGCTGCGCCTGGTCGCCGCCGCCGATCTCGCGACGACGGCAGCCCAGGCGCTCGCCGCCGGGCGACGCATCGCCGTGCTGGCCCCTGAAGCGCCCGTCCACGTCCATCAGAAAATGGTCTGGGTTGCGGCCAGCGCCGACGCCGCACAGTTCGCCCATGAGCTCTATGCCCGGCTGCGCGAACTCGACGCCCTGGGCTGCGATTTGATCCTGGTCGCCGAACCGCCCGCGACGGGAGACTGGCGTGCCATCGCCGATCGCCTGCGCCGCGCCGCGGCCGGGTCGAAATAGGGGTGAAACATTCCCGTCATCAAGGTCTAAGCATTTCCGGCAGCGACCGATAATTTTCCCGATAGCGGGTTTTCCGCGAGAAGGAGGGAACTATGGCTGCCAAGGAGCGCAATGGGCGACGCCCGGGAAAGCTTCCGCAGGATACGGAGCAGCCCGGCCGCGTCATCGGGTCCGCAGTGAATGTCGCCATCAGCCGGGGTTTCGTGGTCGGGCGGGAGGTTCTTGTCGGCCGCATTCCCGGCATCGTGGTCGGCTACAACATCGCCAGTTTCGGCCGCTTCGTCGGCAGCGCCTATCCGCTGGTGGTGCGCACCGCCCTCGGCGTGACCAAGTGCGGCATGGACGAGGTCAGCCTGGCCTGACGCCGGCCCGCAGTACTCTGCATGCCGGAGAAAGCGCTGCGCGCGCCGGCAAAGCGGAATTCCCGGCGCGCAAGGCGAGCCGGCTTCCCTAGCTCCAACACGGTTGCTATAATTCGCCCCCTCGATGGGGGTGTAGCTCAGTTGGGAGAGCGCGACGTTCGCAACGTCGAGGCCAGCGGTTCGATCCCGCTCACCTCCACCATTTTCGAAAGGTCGGACCTTGTTCCGGCCTTTTTCATGTCTGCCGCCAACCTGGCTACGCGGCAGGTCCCGGCGAGAGCGAGAGCATGTGGCCGACACGCGGGTCGCCGCGTCCGCCGAGCACCGTCGCATAGGCGGCCTTCACCGCATCCGGCCCGACGTGATGCTCGACCACCAGCCAAGGCGCCGCCGGATCGCACACTTTGCCGATGAAGCCCTGCCATGCCTGAAGCAGGCGCCGGCCGAGGATCTCGGCGCCCCACTCCGCGTTGCGCTTCTTGATTTGTGCCGGCGCGAAAAACAATGTGGCGCGCGGGCCAGGCAGGTCCCTCGCGCCACCGAGTTGTTCGACATGGGTGCCGCCGATCGAACTGCTGTATTTGAGATTCGCGAACCGGGTATGAATGGCTTTGCGCAGGCCAGCGTTGCCGGCGAAGTCGATGTACACGCACGCCGCGTCGGCCGCGATCCGGTCGAGCTGATCGTAGGTAACGACGCGGTGATAGCAGCCGAGACTGCGGCAGAACTCCAGGTTCGCGGCAGAAGTCAGGCCGACTACCTCGATCCCTTTGCGCTGCGCGAGCTGGAATGCCGTGCCGTAGGCGGTCTTGCTCGAGGCGCTGGACAGCAGCATGAGCCCTTTGCCCTCGTCGCCGGCACCGAAAAAATCATTGTCGGCGAGGAAATCGTCGATCAGCCACGAGGTCATGAACAGCGGGCGCAGCAGCGCCTGGGCCTCTTCGGTTTGCGGGGTGTAGAAGGGGTCCGTGCTGCAGCGCGCGTAATTGTTATAGACAGCATGCAGCGCGGCACGGTGTTCGGCACCGTCGAAGAATCCCGCGGGTGACGGGCGTACGGGCTGCAAGACGACGCCCGATGACATCGGGTAGTAGCCGTAGAACTTCTCGCCCACCGCCACGTCGGGGTGCTGCGATTCCACCACGCTGCCGAAGCCCCAGACCGGTATGCGGCCCCAGCCGGACTCCGCCGGATAGAAGCTCCAGTAGTTCATGGCCTCGCCGAACGCGGCATAGGTGATGTTGTTGGCCGTCAGCGCAAACTTTTCCACGGCAAGCCTGACCTGCCCCGCGGCGAGCGAAGGCGCGGGCGTCTCGCGCAGTTCCGTGTCGGCGAAACTATCCTTGCGGACGAGGAAATCGATCGTATTCATTGCGCACCCTCGAAGCAGTCCGGGCAGAGGTCGCCCGCGGTCACGCATGGTAGCAAGGGCGCAAATGGAAAGGGCCTGCAGAAATGCAGAACCATGAAAACAAAAGGGCCTGCATTTCTGCAGACCCTTTCTTGATACTGGTGCGCCCGGAGAGATTCGAACTCCCTACCCCTTGGTTCGTAGCCAAGTACTCTATCCAGATGAGCTACGGGCGCTTGAGAGGGCGGGATTATACCCAAGAAACTGCCGAAGACAAGCTCGCAATCACATGAGGGCGGCCGGACAGTCCTTGCGGCGGGTCATTTCTTCTGTGCGGCGCGAATTCGTTGCGCCAGATCCCTCAGTTCCTCGGCCGAGGCTTCCCCTGCCGGCTTGTCCCTGAACAGGAGCCAGAGCAGGGCGCCGTTGATGAGGATCAGGGCGACTTCGATGTAGAGGATCGGGGTCACCATTTGTCGCTGGGAGTTGTCGCCGAAGACGAAGTAGAAGCCTTCGAAGGTGGGCAGCGCGGCTTTGGTGATCGCCGAGAAGAATTCGAAGGGCGGAAACAGCAGGACCAGTACCAGGTTGACCGCCACCAGCGCCAGGATGGTTCTTTGCCGGCGATTTCCGCCCGGCTGTTTCGGCGGCTCGCGCAGGGGCGGAGTGCGCAGCAGGAGCAGGGCGATGCAGGCATTGA
>Ga0207969_100140_pt1 | contig 44323 bp, 36 predicted proteins | sample LakWasMet25_LOW6_2_FD_183869 | JGI IMG/M metagenome (GOLD analysis project Ga0207969, IMG submission 183869) | Freshwater sediment methanotrophic microbial communities from Lake Washington under simulated oxygen tension - Sediment Metagenome... | ecosystem: Environmental > Aquatic > Freshwater >...
TCCCGCGAGGGTGATGAGGGCGATGCGCCGACGTTCGCGAGCGCAAGAGAAGTCCGCTCGCGGACTTCCGACGAGCGTTCACCGTACCCATCGTTGCCGCGGGTTTCCAACCCGCGGGCACAGCGGGTGCCGCCCTCCATCGCACGCATCGGCTTGAAATAAAGGCGATTCATGAGATGTGTGCCGAACGGAGCCCGAGGCGGGGGTTCAGGGCGCGCGGCAGCGGGGAAGGGGGCCTCGCGCTCGTACTCCGAACCTCAGCGCGCATCTCGTGGGCTTGACAAGCGGTGCCCAAACGGAAGACCCCTCCCGCCCATGATCGACCTCCCGGGGCTGCTGGAGCGCACGAGCCGCACCTTCGCGCTCTCGATCCCCCGGCTGCCCGAGCCGACCCGCCTCGCAGTCACGCTCGCCTACCTGCTCTTCCGACTGGCCGACACCTTCGAGGACGCCGCGGTCTGGCCACGCGCCCGCCGCGCCGAGGCCCTCACCGACCTGCTCGCCCTGCTGGCCGACTCCCCCACGACGCCTCGCGCCCTCGCGGCCGAGCTGGGCCGCCACTGGACCGACGGACGCCCCACCGAGCACGACGGCTACCTCGACCTGGTGGCGGCCACCCCGGCGCTGCTCGACGCCCTCGGAGACCTGCCCCCCTCGTCGAGGAGCATCGTGCTCCACCACGCGAGGCGCACCGCCGAGGGGATGCGCGGCTTCGTCGAGCGCAGCGACGAGCGCGGATCGCTGCGCCTCGCGACCCTGGGCGACCTCCGGGACTACTGCTACGTCGTCGCGGGCATCGTGGGAGAGATGCTCACCGACCTCTTCATCCACGACGCGCCCTCGCTCCGGGCCCCCGCGGTGGAGAGCTCCCTGCGAGGCGGCGCCCGCTCCTTCGGGGAGGCCCTGCAGCTCGTGAACATCCTCAAGGACGCCGACGACGACGCCCGCGACGGCCGGGCCTACCTGCCGCCGGACACCGACCGCGCCGCCGTGCTCTCGCTCGCGCGCTCCGACCTCTCGGCCGCGATCCGCTACGTGCTCGCCCTCCAGGGGGCGGGCGCCCCGAGGGGCTTCGTGGAGTTCACCGCGCTGCCGGTGCTGCTGGCGAGGGAGACGCTCGACCTGCTGGAGCGAGAGGGCCCCGGGGCGAAGCTCCCCCGGGAGCGGGTGATGACCCTGGCGGCGGAGCTCGACCGTCGCCTCGACGCGGGCGAAGCCGCGCTGGACCCCTCATGAGCACCGAGCGGAGACACCGGTCGCACGGCACGGGGCTCTTCGAGCCGTCGCAGTTTCGCGCGCTGGGCGAGGGCTGCGTCTTCGAGCCCGGGGTGATGGTCTTCCACCCGGAGAACATCTCCCTCGGGCGCAACGTGTACGTCGGCCACCAGGCGATCTTGAAGGGCTACTACCGCAACGAGATGGTCATCGGCGAGCAGACCTGGATCGGCCAGCAGTGCTTCTTCCACAGCGCCGGGGGCCTGACCATCGGGGCGAGGGTGGGCATCGGGCCGGGGGTGAAGATCATCACCTCGGTGCACGCCGAGGCGGGCCGCGAGGTGCCGGTGCTCTTCTCCCCGGTGGAGATGGCCGCGGTGGTGATCGGGGACGACAGCGACCTCGGGGTGAACAGCGTGATCCTGCCGGGCGTGCGCGTCGGGCGGGGCGCGGTGGTGGGCGCCGGGGCGGTGGTGACCGAGGACGTGCCGGACTACGCCGTGGTGGCGGGCGTCCCGGCTCGGGTGCTGAGGATGAGGCCGTGAGGGTTGAAGGCTTCTCGGTGGTGGTGTTCGCCTTCCACGAGGCGGAGAACGTGCCGACGGTGCTGCGGGAGATCCACTCCTGGCTGCGGGCGAAGGGCGAGCAGCACGAGCTGATCTTCGTCGACGATGGGAGCACCGACGGCACGCTGGCGGCGGCGCGCGAGGTGCTCGCCGGCGACCCCCGCGCGACGGCCTTCTCGCTCGGCGCCAACCGCGGCATCGGCGGGGCGCTCAAGGCCGGGGTGGCCTCGGCCACGCAGCCGTGGGTGACCTTCCTCCCCTGCGACGGGCAGATTCCCCCGGAGGAGCTCGACGTGCTGCTGGCCGAGGCCGAGCGCTCGGACGCCGACGTGGTGTTCTCGGTCTACCGCGACCGCGACGACGGATTGCTCCGCAAGGTGTTCTCCGCGGGGGTGCGAGGGATGATCCGCGCGGTGCATGGGGTGACCATGCGCTCGGACGGGCCGTACCTCTTCCGCCGCGAGCTCTTCAGCGCGCGCGAGCTGGTGCCCGACACCTTCTTCCTGAACTTCGAGTTCCCCATTCGGGCGATGCAGCGGCGGGTGCGCTCGTCGGTGGTGACCATCGAGTGCGTCCCGAGGCGGGCGGGCCAGAGCAAGAGCGCCGGGTGGCGCACCGTCTACCGGGTGGGCCGCGACCTGCTCGACCTCAAGCGACGTCAGCTCCGGGGGCGCTGACCCGGCGCCCGGGTCGACCGGCGTGCACCGCGGTTGACACCCCTGCCCGCGAACGCCCTCCCACACGCGCCCCCCGCGAAGGGTGCTACAAAGCGGGGTATCGCATGGCTTCGGGCCCTGGCCCGCCCCGTGCGTCGCGCTCGCGGAGAGGATGACCCAACACCCATGAAGACCTTTCCCCAACCGATTATCCTGGCCGGGGCCCTGGCGCTGCTCTCGGGCTGCGCGAGCGACGTGCTCAACGTGCAGGGCTCCGCGGTGGTGACCACGCAGATCGCCGGCCAGACCCCCACCCGCATGGGCTTCGACTTCGCCCGCGTCACGGCGCTTGAGGCGGGCTCCGGGTTCACCGGGAGCTGCACCCGCGTGGCCGACCGCTGGGAGGTGCAGATCGCCCGGGAGAGCCCAGGTTCGGCGGAGTTCAAGCGCTTCACCCTGAGCATCCCGGTGCCGACGACGGGCCTCACCCGGGAGAGCCCCACCGCGAACTTCGTCGTGGGCGACTCGACCTTCAGCGCCACCGGCACCTGCGTCGACTCCACCACCACCGTCAGCGATGGGCTCCACGTGATCACCCGCTGCACGGGCATGCGCGCCACCGGCGACAGCCGGGTCGCCGACGCCGACGTGAACGTCGTGCTCACCCACTGCGCCCTGGACTGATCCCCTGCGGGCCTTCGCGCTCGGCGCCGTGCCCGCGGCGCTCTGGTTCACCCTCCACGCCGCTCCCTCCGTCGCCTACCGCGACGCCGGGGAGCTCACCGCCGCCTCCTTCCTGCTCGACGTCGCGCACCCGACGGGCTTCCCCGTGGACGTGCTGCTGGTCCGCCTCGCGATGCTCGTCCCCATCGGCGACCTCGCCTTCCGCGCCAACCTCGCCGTCGGCGCCCTCATGGCCCTGGCCTGCGGGTGCGCCGCGGAGCTCGCCCACCGGCTCGTCGCGGGCCCTCCGCCGCTGCGCCTCGCGCTCTCGGCCCTGTGCTCCGCGGCGCTGATGGCCTCCTCGACGGTGCTGCGCGCGGCCACGGCGATGGAGGTCTACGCCGGGTCGCTGCTGCTCTCCCTCGCGGCCCTCACGCTTACCGGGGGGGGTATGGCCCTCCCGCGGCGCCGCCGGCTCGCGGGGCTCGTGCTCGGGCTCTCGCTCGCCATGCACGTCACCGCGAGGCCCGCGGCGCTGCTGGCGGTGGCGCTCACGGTCTGGCCCTCGTGGAAGGGAGCCCCCTGGACGGCGCGCGCCCGCTCCCTGGCTCCGGTCGCGGCGGTGGCGCTCGTGGGGGCGCTGGTCGTGGCCTACCTCCCGCTCGCCTCGCGGAGGGATGGTCCCATCGACTGGGGCGATCCAGAGAGCCTGCGGGGATGGGTCGATCACCTCACGGCGCGCACGATCCGCTCGACCTTCGCGGGGCGCATCCTCGTCCCCTGGCGCCTCCCTGAGGACCTCTCCACGGCCGGCCACACCCTGCTCGACGACCTTGGCGTGCCGCTGGTGCTGCTCTCCGTCGCGGGGGCGCTGGCGGCGGTGCGTCGCCGCGCGGCGTGGCCGGTGCTCGCGGTGACGGCGCTCGACCTCGCCTACTCCGTGGCGGTCAACCCCATGGGGACCATCGACCGGCAGACCCTCTTCGTCGCCGAGGCCGGGTTGGCCGTGCTCTGCGCGCTGGCGCTGGGGGCGCTGGCGGAGCGCCTCGGTGCGCGCCGGGCGGCGGGCTCGACGGTGCTGGCGGCGGCGCTGGCGATGGCCGTGCTGACGCGCCGGGATGCGCGCTGGGCGGGGTCGGCGGATCGCTGGGCCGCGGCGGAGGTGCTGGGCGGCGCTGGGGCGCTGGGGGCGGTTCCGGTGCGCGCGGTGGTGCTGTGCGGCTCGGACGACGGCTGCGGGGGAGCGATGTTCGCGCAGTGGGCGGAGGGCGAGCGGCCCGACGTGACGGTGCTGCCGCAGAACAGCCTCGCGGACCCTTTGACGTGGCGTCGGCTGGAGGCGCATCGCTCGCTGCTGCGCAGGGGAGAGGCCGACCCGGGAGGGGCTCCGATCGAGGTCGTGCGGCTGCGGTGGCTTCTGGAGCGCGCGGGGGGGAGGGTGCGCTGGGAGGGCGACGGGAGGAGGGTTCCGTGGCTGCCGCTCTCGCCTGGAGAGACGCCGGTGCTGGCGCGCGTGGAGGCGACGGCGGAGGCGGACGCGACGGTCGATCGTGAGGCGCCGAGGTGGCTGCTGCCACGAATCGCGGGCGAAGGCGTAGGCGCGCGGCGCATCGGGGCGATGGTGCTCTTCGCCGCCGGGGTGAGGGAGGCGACCGTCTCGGTGGACCGCGGCGCTCCGCTGTGGCGCGCGGCGCTCGCGGTGTGGCCCGAGCACGCCGCCGCGTGGAGCAACCTGGGCCTCGCGGAGGCCCGCGCGGGAGACCTCTCCGCGGCGGTGCTTATGACCCGGAGGGCGCTCGACCTGCAGCCCGATCGCCCGCAGACGTGGCGCAACCTCGCGGAGTACCTCGATGCGAGCGGAGACCAGGCGGGCGCCGCCGAGGCTCGCCGCGAGGCCGCGCGTCGCTGACAGGGATGTTGGCGATCGCGACGCAGGGGGATGTACCCTCCGCGGGTGTGAAGATCCGACGTAGCTTCCGGGCGACCCTGGCCGTGATCATCGCATCGCTCGCGGCTTGCAGCGACGGCGCTCAGCCCGCGACGGACGCCGGGGAGGACACACCTCTCGTCGTCGACACGGGCACCGATGCGGGCACCGATGCGGGCACCGATACGGGCACCGATACGGGTCTCGATGCGGGTCTCGATGCGGGCACCGACGCGGGCTCCGATGGGGGAACCGACGCGGGTCCGACGGGCGACCTCGCGGGCGACGAGGGGGCGGCGACGGACGCCGACGACTGCTCCGACGGAGGGCTGCGAGTCGACGGCGGCGGGTGCCTCCGCTGCGCTCCTGGGGAGCGGGTGTGCGGCGGTCGCTGCTCGGGCGCGTCGGACCCCTCCACCGGCTGCGGCGCCGCCGGGTGCGAGCCCTGCGCGTACCCCAACGCGATGGCGACCTGCGTGGCGGGCGCGTGCGCTCCTGGGCGCTGCCTCGACGGCTTCGCGGAGTGCGACCTCGACGCGCGCAACGGGTGCGAGGTCTCCACCCGCACCGACCGGGACCACTGCGGCGCCTGCGGCAACCGCTGCTCGCTGCCCAACGCGGCGGCCGGGTGCTCCGACGGAACCTGCGCGGTGGGCACCTGCAACCCGGGCTACGGCGACTGTGACGGGATGGCCGCCAACGGCTGCGAGACCGGCGTGCAGGGGGACCTCGCCCACTGCGGGGCGTGCGGGCAGCGGTGCGCCCCGGCCCACGCGACGGGGCGGTGCTCCGCGGGGGCGTGCGGGGTGGCGGCCTGCGAGGCGGGCTTCGCCGACTGCGACGGCAGCGCCGCCAACGGCTGCGAGGTGGACGTACGCGTCGACGCGATGAGCTGCGGCCGCTGCGGGGCGAGGTGCGCGCCGCCGCACGCGACGGGCTCGTGCTCGGCGGGGGCGTGCGCGGTGGTGGCCTGCGACCCGGGCTACGGCGACTGCGACGGCGACGCGGGCAACGGCTGCGAGGTCGACCTCCGCACGAGCGCCGCCCACTGCGGAACCTGCGTGGCGCGCTGCGCCTATCCCAACGCCGCGGGGCAGTGCCGTGACGGGGTCTGCGCGCCCGGCGCCTGCAACCCGGGCTTCGCCGACTGCGACGGCGACACGGCCAACGGGTGCGAGGTGGAGACCGCGAGCAACCCGTCGAGCTGCGGGGCCTGCGGGCGGGTGTGCGACCGGCCCAACGCCACGGCGCAGTGCGCGGCCGGCGTGTGCCGCATCGGGCGCTGCGACGCGGGCTCGGCGGACTGCGACGGCCGCGACGACAACGGCTGCGAGGTCGACACCAACGTGACGCTCTCCAGCTGCGGGGCGTGCGGGCGGGTGTGCGCCCCGGCGCACGCGACGCCGGTCTGCGAGGAGGGCCGCTGCGCGGTCGCGTCGTGCGCTCCGTCGTACGCCAACTGCAACGAGTCGCCCGACGACGGGTGCGAGGTCGACACCCGGAGCGACGTCGCCCACTGCGGCGGCTGCGGCAACGGGTGCAGGTTTCCGAGGGCGACGACGCGCTGCACCAGCGGCCAGTGCCACATCGCGACCTGCGAGGCGCGATACGGCGACTGCAACGGCGACGAGGGCGACGGGTGCGAGACCGCGCTCTCGGCGGACCCGGACAACTGCGGCGTGTGCGGGGTGTTCTGCACCGAGGTGTGCCGGGCGAGCGTGTGCGAGCCGTGCAGCGCGGCGAGCGAGGGGGCGGCGTGCCGCGGAGGATCGATCTGCCGCTGCGCGGGCGGCCTCTGCGCGTGCAGGGACTGAGAGCGTGGTTGACCCTGTTTCTCAGCGAACTCGCTTCAGATCCACGTCGCCCGGCGGCGTCCGCTCTCCCTTGCGTAGCAGCGCTACGCGCGGTCGAGCGTCCTGGCCGGACTCGTGTCTCTTCGCGATTTCACCGAGAAAAGGGTCAAACACGCTCTGAGGGCGTCCGACGGGGACAGAAGCCACCTCGCGGATTGACAAGGGTCGGCCCGACTTCCTATAGGGATCTCCCGTGCACCCCTAAAGGTGCGCGGCGGCCTCATCGCCATCGCGCACCCCAACGGCGATTTCCGCCCCTGCGCGACGCGAATGTACCGGCTCCAGACTGCCCTTCCACCGCCACCGGGCGCGGCGGGTAAGTGGACTTCGGGCCATTCTGGAGCGAAGGGGGGCAGGTGTTGAGTCCCAGGTCTGTAGTCCGGAGGCGAACGATCCGATGAGCGCCAAGCGTACGAAGTTCATCTTCACCACCGGCGGCGTGGTGTCTTCCATCGGCAAGGGCCTCGCGTCGGCGTCCATCGGGGCGCTGCTCGAGGCGCGCGGGCTGCGCGTCACCTTCGTCAAGCTCGACCCGTACATCAACGTCGACCCCGGCACGATGTCGCCCTACCAGCACGGCGAGGTCTACGTGACCGACGACGGCGCGGAGACCGACCTCGACCTCGGGCACTACGAGCGCTTCACCAACGCGAGGCTCACCCGCGCCAACAACCTCACCACCGGAAAGATCTACCAGGCGGTGATCTCCAAGGAGCGCCGCGGGGAGTACCTCGGCGCGACGGTGCAGGTGATTCCGCACATCACCGACGAGATCAAGGCGCGGGTGCGGGAGGCCACCGCCGGGGCCGACGTGGCCATCGTCGAGATCGGCGGCACCGTCGGCGACATCGAGTCGCTGCCCTTCCTCGAGGCCGTGCGCCAGCTCAAGCTGGAGGCGGGCGCCAACAACGCCGTGAGCGTGCACGTCACGCTGGTCCCCTGGATCGGCGCCGCGGGCGAGCTCAAGACCAAGCCCACGCAGCACTCGGTGAAGGAGATGCGCGAGATCGGCATCCAGCCCGACGTGCTGCTCTGCCGCACCGACCGGCCGCTGTCGCCCTCCATCAAGGAGAAGATCTCGCTCTTCTCCAACGTCCCCACGGACTTCGTCATCTCCGCCCTCGACGTGGGCTGCCTCTACGAGCTCCCCGCGGCGCTGCACGCCGAGCGCCTCGACGACCTGCTCTGCGAGCGGCTCAACATCTGGTCGCGGCTGCCGGACATGGCCCCGTGGCAGCGCGTGGTCGAGCGCTTCACCCGGCCCACCAAGGGCACCGTGCGCATCGCCGTGGTGGGCAAGTACGTGCACCTGCGCGACTCGTACAAGAGCCTCAACGAGGCGCTCATCCACGCGGGCATCGCCAACGACTGCCGCGTCGACCTCGACTTCGTCGACAGCGAGGCGCTGGAGTCCGGCCCCGAGGAGGTCTCCCGCGCGCTCGACCACTGCGACGCCATCCTGGTGCCTGGCGGCTTCGGCGAGCGCGGCGTCGAGGGGAAGATCAGCGCCATCCGCTACGCGCGGGAGAAGGGCATCCCCTTCTTCGGCATCTGCCTCGGGATGCAGCTCGCGGTGGTGGAGTTCGCCCGTCACGTGGCGGGCATCGCCGGGGCCAACAGCGCCGAGTTCGATCCGCAGGCGCCCTCGGTCATCGACCTGATGCCCGAGCAGCGCGGGGTGCGTGACAAGGGCGCCACGATGCGCCTGGGCGCCTACTCCTGCGTGCTCTCCGCCGGGTCGGTGGCCGCCGAGGCCTACGGCGCGACGGAGATCTCCGAGCGCCACCGGCACCGCTATGAGTTCAACAACGACTTCCGCGACGTGCTCACCGCGAAGGGCCTCGTGCTCTCGGGCACCTCGCCCGACAAGAAGCTCGTGGAGATGATCGAGCTCGGCGGGCACCCCTACTTCGTGGGCTGCCAGTTTCACCCCGAGCTGAAGTCGCGCCCCATGGCGCCGCACCCGCTGTTCGTGCGCTTCGTGCGCGCGGGGATCGAGCGCGCCGCCAGCGTCGCGACGAAGCCGCGCGACGAGCGGCCCTCCGCCTCGCCCGCCAGCGTCGTGCACTGACCCGCTGCGCCTCTACGGCGTCCGCCACTCCACGGCCGTACCCACCATCCTCACCCGGCCTCCGCGCAGGGGCCGGGCCGTGGCGTCGATCACCGCGTCGGCGTTGGCCTCGCAGGCGGCGCGCTGTATCGCGCTGCGGCACTGCTCGGGGTGCGCGTCGCTGCACTCCGCGGTGAGCACGGCGATGGCCTCGCGCGGCGTCTCGGGGCCGCGGTCGGTGAAGACCGTCGGGTCGACGCAGGGCGCGGCGCGCGGGGTGCGGCGCGCGTTGATCATGTGGAAGTGGTGGCTGGGGCCGCTCGAGCAGCCGAGGGCGGCGGCGAGCGCGAGGAGGATCAACGGTCGCATAGGCGGCGCAGGATGCTGGATGCACCCCGCGAGCGTCTAGCGTCCGCGGTGGCGTCGGGGCTCGACGGGTGTCGGCGGAGGGGGCGGGGCGACGGGGACGGCCGTCGGGGGCAGCGGGGGCTCGACCGGCGAGTGAACGCAGCGGAAGCCGAGGGTGGCCAGGCGGAAGGAGGGGTTGGCCGGGACGCGCGCGGTGGTGCGCAGCGCGGCGGCGGTGCCGGAGTACCAGTGGCCGCCGCGGGCCACGCGGTCGGTGCCCGAGGGCGCGCCGGTCGGGTCGATGGCCGGGGCGGCGGTGTAGAGGCCGAACCAGTCGCCGGTCCACTCCATCACGTTGCCGGCCATGTCGAGGACGCCGTACTGCGAGGCTCCCGGGGTGAAGGCTCCCACCGGGGCGGTGGCGGCCTGGGAGTCGCTGCCCGGGAAGGACGCCGCGGGGCGGGAGAGGTTGTGGCGGGTGATGAGCGCAAGGCAGTCGGCGTCGCAGGCGTTGACGCGCTCGAGCGAGGGGGCGGCCTCGCCCCACGGGAAGGAGCGGGTCTCGGCCCCGCGCGCGGCGAACTCCCACTCGGCCTCGGTGGGGAGGCGGCCGCCGCGGGAGCGGCAGTAGGCGTTGGCCTGCGTCCAGTCGACGCAGTTCATCGGGTGGTCGGCGCGGTCGGGGCGGCTGCCGTTGCAGAGCTGGTTCCAGGAGGGGAGCTGGGGGACGGGGATGGCGGGGAAGTTCACCGTCGAGGAGGTGGTGCACTGGCCCGACGCGGCGCACTCCTGGTAGCGGTGGGCGCTCACCTCCGTGCGGTCGATGCAGTAGGGGGCGAGCGTCACGCGGTGCGCGGGCGTCTCGTTGCGGTCGCCCGTCTGGCCGGCGGCGGCGCCCATGTTGAAGACGGCGTTGTCGATGAGCACCATGCCCTCCGGGCAGCGCGAGGCGGGCGCCGGCGGGGGCGTCGGGAGGGCGACCGGCGGAGGCGGCGGGGTGACGGCCTGGCGGCAGGCGTCCGGGCTGTCAACGCACAGGCAGCGGGTGCGGGCGGGGACCCACTCCTCGATGCCGGGGCAGCAGTGGCCGTCGGAGTCGTGCTCGCCCGCGGCGCAGGTGACGGGCGTCGGGCGGCGGCGGTGCTGCGCGTCGCTGGAGGCGCCGAGCAGGGTGACCGCGCCAAGCAGGGTGAAGAGCGAAGAGCGATGTAACGAAGGAACGAACCGCATGCTGAAGCTCCGTGAGTGAATTAGGGCCGCGGGGTTCAACCTCACTCCTGCGTTCGGTGCAAGGGGCGCCGTGGACGGCGTTGACACTCCCCGTCCGGGCGGTGCTTGATGCGCCCGCAATGCAGGCCATTCGATCTTTGACGTTGTTGCTTTCCGCGCTCGGTCTCGCCGGTGTGCTCGGGTGTTCTTCCAGCGGGCCGAGCGCCCCCACCGATGCGGGGGTGCCCGACACCGGGGAGGACGCCGGGGACGTTCCGCTCTTCATCGGCCCGGGCAACCTCAACGTGACCTGGACCATCAACGGCAACCCCCCGGCCACCGAGTGCGCCGTGGTGGGCGCGGCCTTCGTGGAGATCCAGGCCTCCTTCGGCACCGCGATGCGCCTGCCCTGCACCCAGGGCATGGTCTCGAAGATGATGCTCCCGGCCAACCGGCTCAACGTCGGGGCCCGGCTGCTGCGCGCCGACGGCTCGCCCATCTACGAGTACGTCATCCCCACCACGATCCTCTCCGACCAGACGGTCAACGCCACCATCAACTTCGAGCCGCCGGGCACCCTGCGCGTTCGCTGGACCGTCAACGGCAACTCCCCCGCCACCGAGTGCGGCACCACCGTCGCCAACCGCGTGGTCGTCCGGGTCGAGGGGCTCGACGGCTACCAGGCCGCCTGCTCCGCCGGGCGGCTGAGCTTCACCCGCGTGCCCGGGGCCATGCTCGCCGGGCTCCAGCCCGGGCGCTACGCCGTCACCGGCCAGATCATCAACGTGATGGGCTCCAACAGCCGGGTGCTCCAGACGCTCATGGCCGAAGGGGAGGTCCCCTCCGGCGGCGTCGGCGAGGTGGTGCTGCCCTTCGAGGCGGCCCCCCTGCCGGTCGATCCGTGAGCGCTCCTCCCCCGGAGGTGCTCGCCCGCTACGCCGGCTTCGAGGAAGCCGCCGCGAGGCCCCACGGGCGCGGCCTCATCAACGACACCTTCCTGCTCGAAGGCCCCGGCGGGCGCTGCATCCTCCAGCGGCTGCACCCGGTCTTCGGCCCCGAGGTGCACCACGACATCGAGGCCGTCACCGCGCACCTGGCGCTTCGGGGAAGGGTCACCCCGAGGCTCATCCGCACCCTCGACGGCGCCCTCTGGGTCGAGCGCGAGACCCCGGGGCGCACCGAGGTGTGGCGAGCGCAGACCTTCCTCCCCGATCTGCTCACCTACGACCGGCTCGCCCGCGACGAGCACGCCTTCGAGGCGGGGGCGCTGGTGGGGAGCTTCCACCGGGCGCTCGCCGACCTGGAGCACGAGTACCGCTTCGTCCGCGCTGGGGTTCACGACACGCGATCGCACCTCGACACCCTCGCCCGCGCCGTCGACGCGTGCCCGCAGCACCCGCTCTACGAGCAGGTGGCGCCGCTGGCCGAGGCCATCCTCTCGGCGGGCCGCTCGCTGCCCGAGCTCGGATCGCTCCCGAGGCGCCACTGCCACGGCGACCTCAAGCTCTCCAACCTGCTCTTCGACGACCAGCTCCGCGGGGTGTGCCTGGTCGACCTCGACACCGTGGGGAGGATGATCCTCCCCTTCGAGCTCGGCGACGCGCTGCGCTCGTGGTGCAACCCCTCCGGGGAGGACAGCCCCGACTGCGCCATCTCCGCCGGGCGCGTGGGCCTCGCGGTGGCGGGCTACGCCAGCACGGCGCGCGGCCTGGTCGAGCCCGAGGAGTCGGAGAGCCTCGTCGCCGGGCTCGCGACGATCTGCGTCGAGCTCGCCGCCCGCTTCGCCGCCGACGCCCTGCTGGAGCGCTATTTCGGGTGGGACCCGTCGCGCCACCCCTCGCGCGGCGCCCACAACCTGGTGCGCGCGAAGGGCCAGTGGTCCCTCGCGAGGAGCGTGCTGGCCGACCGCGCGGGCCTCGAGGCGAGGGTGGCGGAGGCGCTCGTCTGATAGCGTCGCGAGGGTGCGACCGACCACCAGCGACTGCCCCTGCGGCAGCAAGCGAGACTACGCAGACTGCTGCGGCCCGTACCACGCCGGAGAGCGCGAGGCGCCCGACGCGATCGCCCTGATGCGCTCGCGCTACAGCGCCTTCGTGCGAGGCGACGACGAGTACCTCCTTCGCACGCTGCACCCCGACCACGCCGACCGAGAGGCGGGCGACCACGCCGTGCGCCGCTCGCTGAAGGAGACCTTCCGCCGGTACCGCTACGGGGGCCTCCGGGTGCTCGATCATCGGCTGCCCGGAAGCGACGGCCTCGCGGAGGTGCTCTTCCACGCCAAGGTGAGGGAGGGGTCGCGCGACCGGTCCTTCGTGGAGCGCTCGTACTTCGCGCTGGACGGCGGCGGGTGGCGCTACCTCGCGGGCGATATGCTCCCCTCGGCGGGGGTGAAGGGCGTCGAGTCGCTGACCCTGGAGGCCTTCGAGAAGCTGCTGGAGGCGTCGCGGTGAGCGCGCCGTCGCTGACGCGAGCGCAGTCGTGGGCGCTGGTGCTGGCGGCGACCTTCACCATGACCATCAGCTACATCGACCGGCAGGCGCTGGCGGTGCTGGCGCCGACCATCACCCGCGAGCTGCACATCTCCGAGACGCAGTACGGGCTGCTGGCCTCGGCCTTCTCGCTCGCCTACCTGATCGGCGCTCCGCTCGCGGGCCGCTGGATCGACCGCGTGGGAGCGCGTCGGGGGCTGCTGGCGGCGGTGCTGCTCTGGACCGTCGCGTCGGCGCTGCACGCGCTGGCGCCGGGCTTCGGGGCGCTGGTGGTCTTTCGTGTGCTGCTGGGCTTCGCGGAGTCGCCGTCGTTTCCCGGGGCGTCGCAGACGGTGCACCGCGCGCTCCCGCCCGCCGAGCGGCCTCGGGGCGTGGGGGTGCTGTTCACCGGGAGCTCGATCGGCTCGATGATCGCGCCGCCCATCGCGGTGGCGCTGATGGCGGTCTTCGGCTGGCGAGGGGCGCTGCTGGTGTCGGCGCTGAGCGGCCTCGTGTGGATCCCGCTCTGGATGGGCGTGGCGTGGCGCTCGCCGGGGAGGGAGGTGCTCGACGCGTCGCCCGAGGCGGAGGTGCTCACCGAGGGAGCGACGGCGTGGAGCGCGTGGGGTGAGCCCGCGGTGCTGCGCACGCTGGCGCTGATCGTGGCCTCGTCGCCGGCGATCGGCTTCGTGCTGACCTGGAGCGCGAAGTACCTGGTGCGGGAGTGGGGCGTCACGCAGGTCGGGGTGGCGGCGTTCATCTGGCTGCCGCCGTTGATGTTCGACGTGGGGAGCATCGCCTTCGGCGACCTGTCGGCGAGGCTGGCGAGGCACCCGAGCAACGCGCGCGGCGGGACGCACCCTGGGCTGATCGCGGTGAGCGGGGCGCTGGCGGCGGGCGCGACGCTGGCGATGGTGGGCGCGGGGTCGCCGTGGATGGCGGTGGGCTTCGCGGGCGTGGCGATGTTCGGCGGCGGAGGCACCTACGCGATGATCACCGCGGACATGCTGGCGAGGATCCCGTCGCACGGGGTGTCGACCGCGGGCGGGTGGTGCGCGTCGGCGCAGGCGCTGGCCTTCGTGGTGGCCAATCCCCTCATCGGGCGAGGGGTGGAGACCTGGGGCGGGTACCGCGAGGTGCTGGTGGCGCTCGCGGCGTGGGTGGTCCCGGGGACGGTAGCGTGGCTGGTGTGGCCGAGGGTGCCGGCGGTGCGCGCGGGGTGAAGCCAAGGGCGGGGAGGGTGGTACGGTGCAGGCGATGAGTCCGCTGGATTGGAAGAGTCTCTCGCCGCAAGAGCCTGCTCCCAGGGACGGCTACGTCGCGCGTCCCGACTCGGTGTGGGAGCGGGTGTTGAGGCGCTTGGATCAAGGCCTCGCGCCGATCGCCATCGTCGGCCCGTCGGGAGCGGGGAAGAGCACCGAGCTGGTCGAGGTGGCTCGAATGCTCTCCGCCCATCGGCTCGTCGCACCGTGCCTGCAGGATCACGCGGCGCGTCCTGGTGTGCAGGCGCTCCAGGGAGAGAATCTCCTCGGCCTTGCGGCCTCGATGCTCATTCATAGATCCCAGGGCGCCACTCTCGGGCTTTCGGATTCATTCATCCATCGTTGGGTAGTGCCCGCGCAACCCGGGGCCTTTGGGGCTCTTTCTCCGCTCTTCGCTTCGCCCGCCGATGCGATGCGCGAGCTGATCGCGGAGCTCAAGTCCATGCACGGGATCCAAAGTCCATTGGTCCTGCTCGACGGACTCGAGCGCCAGGATGACGCCGCGATTCGCAGCAGCCTCGATGCCTTCCGCCCCTTCCTGACCTCGCTCGATCTGGTCGTGGTTCTCCCGGCGCGATGGACCAGTGACGACGCGTTCGCCCCGGTGCTCGATGGCTACCGCATCGAGGCGCTGCGACCGCTGCCAGTGCGCGCCGAGCACGGTCCCTCGTGGCGAGAGGGCCGCGCCTTCCTTATCCAGATCGTCTGCAAGCGCCTCGGCATCTCGACCCCATCCGACGCTGCGGTCGCAGTGCTCGATCGCGCTGCGGAGGCCAGCGGCGGCATCCCGCGGGTCTTCCTCCAGCTTGTGCAGGACGCCGCCTTCTACGCCTCGATCGCGGGTCGCGAGTGGCCCGACGCCGACGATCTGCGCCAGTCGATGCGCGACCAGGTGAGCTCGCTGCGACGACTGCTGCGCCCGGGTGACCTCGCGGCGCTCCAGTCCGCCCGCGGAACCGACGGTCTGGAGGTCGACGTCGAGCGGCGCATCCGCTTCCTGGGGCACGGACTGCTGCTGGAGTACGGCGAGGCCGAGGAGACCAGGGTGTTCCCTACGCCGCTGCTGGAAGGGCTCCTCGCGCTCCGAGCCGCGGCGTGAGTCGCTCCAACGCGGAGCTCGGTCGCCTCGTCGCCGAGGGACGTCCGCTGGCGGTGGTGTTCTTTCGCTACCTCGATGAGCGCGAGTCGCTCGCCGGGCTGCTCGATCTGCTGCTGCCCGAGGGCGCCTCGATGCGACGCGTCGACGGTCTCGCTCCGGTGTTCGATCCGGCGACCTTCGATCAGACATTGGCGGTGTTCTTCCCCGATGCGGCCTCCGAGGAAGCGGCCGTCGGCGAGCTCGAACGCCGCCGTGACGTGCTCGTCGCCCGTCGCGCGACGGCGGTGCTGTTCTTCCCCGTCGGTGGGGCCGCTGCGCGTCGACTGGGCGAGACCCCGTCGCTCGCGAGCTGGCTGCGAGGTCAGATGTACACGTCGGGCCTCGACGAGCTCGACCCCGACACTGGCGACGACGAGGACTTCGACCGCGCTCGAGCGGCCTTCGAGGCGCGCACCCGGCAGACGCCCGAGGCGTGGTGGGAGGCGTGGTCCCGCGGAGCGATCGAGTCGACGCTGGTCAATCACCTGCTCGCGGTCGAAGCCGAGCGCCTCTGCATCGAGCCGCTCGCATGAGTCGTTGGACGAGCCTTCGTGAAGAGATCGAACGCGCGCGAAGAGATCAGCCGCGCTACGACCTCGCGCGGGTCACCGCGGTCATCAAGCGCCTTGGTGCCGCGCACCGTTGCAGTCCGATGGCGACTAACTGGCTTGGTAGTGATCGCGGCCCTGAAAGGTCACTGATCCACTCCTGGAGGCCGTTCTCCGATGCCCAGGATGGTCGCGGCCACCCTGCTGTTCGTCTGCGAAATCTTACGCATCTGCTGGATTCGGAGGCATTCGATGGCGGCCTCGCTGGGCCAGTGCTGTCCTATCGAGCCGTCCTCGACAGGTCGGATCACGTGCGGAGCTTCAGCGTCGGAATCACTGGCCATCAAGTCTCGTTGGCCCGCTGGTACGCACGAGTCGAGCTCACCGAGAAACCCGAGGGCCAGGGCGACTGCGGCCACCCGCTGCTCCACGCGCACATCGGCGTCGACCCCGACGCCGCGCTCTCGCCGCGCGCTCCGCTCCCGTGGATGCTGCCGCACGAGGCGCTGGAGTGGCTCCTCGCGACGGTCGATCCGGCGCTCGAACCTGCTCCGTAGCCACCGTGCTCACCCCGGCGAGACGCACCGGAACGACGCGGTCCACACCTGTGTGAGCGTCGGCGGAGCGATCGCGCCGAACACCGCCACGAAGCCCTGCGATGTCCCTCGCAGGAAGACGTTGCGCACGAAGCGCTCGGTGGCCACGTCGGTCGCGCCTCCCGGTCGCAGCGTCGCGGGGTCGAGCGTCGTCAGGCGTAGCCCGCCTGTCCCGTCCTCGCTGTCGGTGAACTGCCACACGACCCCGGGCACCCCCTGGGCGACCGCGAGGCCGAACTCCGGCTGGCGCCCCCGCGGGACCGGCGCTCGCGCGATGGTCGTCGGCGCGACCCGGACGGCGCCGTCGAGGCTGGTGCGCGCCACGACGAGCTCCACGCTGACGGCCGCCGCGGTCTCGCTCCACGCGATCAGCGCAGCGTCGCCGTCCGGGGCGAGCCGGAGGTTGCCGATGGAGCGGCTCACGCGCACGGGGGAGAGCGCCGTGGCCGGAGCGAGCGGGCGACCCCGCACGTCGAAGCGCCGCACGACGATCCGGGTGTCGGTGCCCGACGGGGAGGTCGCGATCCACGCGTACAGGAAGCTCCCGTCGTCGGCGGCGAGGCGCGCGGTCGACCGCACGATCGGGTCGTCAGGCGTGAGCAGGGCCGCCGCCGTCTCGACCCCGCTCGTGCTGACGACGTGGAGACGGCTGTCCCTCATGCCGGCGATCGAGCTGCCGGTCAGGTAGGTCCAGCCGTCGCGGTGCCGCACGACGCTGGAGCAGTTGAAGCCCTCCGAGGGCGGCTGCGCGCGGTCGACCTGGACGCTCTCGCCGACGGGGCGGGCGTCGTCGTCGAGGCGCACGACCCGACAGCCGAGTCCCTCGGTCCATGACATCGCGCCGTGCTCGCGGGTGACCGCGTTGGTCCAGAGCGAGAGCGCACCGTAGCTGGTGAGCTCACCCGGCGACGGGAGCACCTCCACGGCGGGAGCGACAGGTCGGCCGAGCGCGTCGGTCACCCGCACGAAGCGCCCCTGATTGCCCGGCGGATCGGGGTTGCTGCTCTGGAGGCCTACCCACAGCCGATCGTCGAGCGCGCGCACCGCGAGGGGGCTGCGGTCGCGGTCGCCTGCGGTGATCGCCAGCGGCGCGGTGGCGGTCCAGACGCAGGGCGGGCGCGGCGGCGCATCGACGGGGGCGCCGACATCGATGGGTCGCGAGGCGTCCTCGGGTCGCGCCCCATCGACCGCCGCCACATCAGGGACGACGCTCGCATCGCTCGTCGCGACAAGGAGCTCGGTGCGCGCGCCGCACGCCGCGAGCGATCCGAGGAGGAGCAGTGGGTGGAGTCCGCGCATGGGTCGCGGAGGGTACCCGAGCGCGGGGCGCCACCGGCCGACCGCCCGTGCTAACAAGGCTCATCCGACATGGAAAACGGCATCGCGCTGATCATGGGAATCGTGCTGCTCACGGCGGTGGTCTCGTGGATCAACCGCCGCCACGACCGCCAGAGGGCCGCCACCGGCCCGACGCCCGACGAGCGCGTCGAGGCCGCCTGGGAGGGCTTCGGCTTCGGCGACGACCCGGCCGCCACGCGCACCGCGCTCGACGCGCTCCTCGACGACATCGACCCCGCCTCGCTGCGGCGCAAGAGCTCCATCGTCTCGCTCGCGGTGATGGCCGCGCGCACCGAGCGCTACGACGCGCTCCCGGCGCTCGCCGAGCAGGCCCGCTCGCTCGACGGCGGCTGCGGAGAGACCGCGGCGCTCGCGGTGCTGGCCGAGGCCTGCGCGGGAGACCCGCAGCGCGCCCGGGAGATGTACGTCGCCTCGCAGTCGGCCATGGCGGGCTGCGGCTCGTGCGGCACCCAGGGGCCCGGTCGCTACCTGATGCAGGAGGTGGCCCTCATGGTCGACGCCATGGACGCTCGCGCTCCCGCCGTGCACTGACCGCCCCGCTGCTCGCTCCGCGTCGAGCCTCGCCCCGCCGCTCAGTACCCTTCGAGCTTGCTGATGATCTCGTTCATGATCTCGCGGGTGCCGCCGCCGATCGGGTACAGCCGCGCGTCGCGGTACAGCCGCTCGACCAGGTAGCCGCGCATGTACCCGTAGCCCCCGTGGATCTGCACCGCCGCGTCGCAGACCTCGCTGCACATGTCCGTCGCCACGTTCTTCGCCATCGCCGCCAGACCCGTCGCGGCCATGTCGCCCGCCACAACCCGCGTCACCACCTCGCCCGTCAGCGCCCTCGCCGCCGCGATGCGCGTCGCCATCTCCGCCAGCTTGTGCCGCGTCACCTGGAAGCCGCTCAGCGCCTTGCCGAAGGCCATGCGCTCCCGGGCGTAGGCCACCGACTCCCGGTACGCCAGCTCCGCGATCGCCACGCACTGCGCCGCCAGGTACACCCGCTCCGTCGCGAAGTTCTGCATGATCGTCACGAAGCCCTGGTCGACCTCGCCCAGCACGTTGCCCACCGGCACCCGGCAGTCCTCGAAGTGCAGCTCCGCGGTGTCCGAGGCCCACCAGCCCATCTTCTTCAGCTTACGCCCCACGGTAAACCCGGGCGTGCCCTTCTCCACCACCACCAGCGACACCCCGCCGTGCCCCGGACCCCCGGTGCGCACCGCCACGGTCACCAGGTCGGCCCTCGTCCCCGAGGTGATGAACGTCTTGCTGCCGTTGATCACCAGCTCGTCCCCGTCGCGAACGGCGCGCGTCCGTAGCCTGGCCACGTCGCTCCCTCCGCCGGGCTCGGTGATCGCAAGCGCCGACACCCACTCGCCGCGCAGCACCCTCGGAATCCACCGCTGCTTCTGCTCCTCCGTGCCCGCCCGAAGGATGGGCGGCAGCGCGATGCCGTGGCTCCCGAGGCCCACCGTGGTGCCCACCGAGCGCCCCGCCAGCACCATCGCCTCGCTGGCCACCACCACGTGAGAGAGGTCTCCGCCCGATCCCCCGTAGGCCTCCGGGTAGCCGACGCCCAGCACCCCCGCCGCGGCGCTTCGCCCGTAGAGCGAGAGCGGAAACTCCTCAGCCTCCTCCCAGGCGTCCGCGTGGGGCGCGATCTCCGCCGCCGCGAAGCGCTCGACCTGTGACCGCAGCGCCGCGTGCTCGTCGTTCTCGAAGAGGTAGGTCATGGCCGCGGAAGCCTAACACCACGAAGGTCCTTCGCGATCCCGGCGCGGGTTCGGGTACCATCGCGCCGCGCTCCCCTCCCTGCCTTTACAAGGACCGGTATGTCTCTCACCCACGCCTCCCGATGAGGCTCGCCGAACGGATCGACCACGCCAACGCCGAGGTCGCGCGGAGGCTCACCGCGAGCCGCGCGCGCTGGGTCGACGTGCGCCCGCTGCGAGACGTGGTGCTCGACCTCGGCGCCTACGAGCTCACCCACAGCGGCCCTCCGCTGCTCTGGCGGGAGATGGGCGGCGCCCAGCGCGGCGCGGTGATCGCCGCGGTGCTCTTCGAGGGCTGGGCGAGCACGCCCTCCGAGGCGCGGGGGATGCTCGACCGCGCGGAGGTCACGCTGCGCCCCAACCACCACGCGGGCGGCGTCGGGGCGAGCACCGGCGTGGGCTCCCCCACCACCCCGGTGTGCGTGCTCGAAGAGCGCGGCGTGAGCGACCGCCAGGGCGCGCAGTCGTGGGCGCTTCTGGAACTCCCCGGCGCGAACCCCGGGGCCCACGACGCCGAGTCCATCGCGGGCCGCCGCCGCTGGCGAGACGGCTTCACCCCGGCGCTTGCGAAGGCGCTCTCTGCGGCGGGCGGGGTGGACGTCGACGCCGTCGTCGCGAGGGCGCTGCACATGGGCGACGAGATGGTCCACCGCACCGGGGCGGCCACGGCGCTGACGGTGGCGGTGCTGGCCCCGGCGCTGGCCCGCGCTGGCCTCGGAGGGGCGGAGCTCGCCGCGGGGCTCGACGCGCTGCTGGAGGGCGAAGGCTTCTTCGGCGCGCTGGCGCTGGCCGCGGCCAAGCTGGCCTGCGACGGGGTGCAGTCCGTGGATGACAGCACCGTGGTCACGGCGATGAGCCGCAACGGGGCGCGCTGCGGGGTGCGCCTCGCGGGCACCGGCGACAAGTGGTTCACGGCGACGGCGCCGACGGTGAAGGGCCTGCTGCTCGATGGCTACGACGAAGACGACGCGGGCCGCGACCTCGGAGACTCTTCCATCGCCGAGACCGCGGGCCTCGGGGCCTTCGTGCTGGCGGGCGCCCCGGCCCTGCACGCCCGCCTCGGCACCCGCAGCGCCGACGGGCTGAGGGTCACCCGGGACATGGGAGAGGTCACCGTCGCGAGGCACCCGAGGTACACGCTCCCGGCGCTGGAGTTCGCGGGCGCCCCGGTGGGCATCGACGCGCGGCGGGTCGTCGACACGGGCATCCTCCCGGTGATCGGCGCCGCCATCGTGCACCGCGAGCCAGGGCGAGGGGCCATCGGGGCGGGGCTCGCGCGCGTCCCGATGGGGTGCTTCACCGCGGCGATCGAGCAGTTCGCCGAAGACCGGGGGATCCGATGAGTGCGGCGATGAGGGCGATGATCCGCGCGGACGAGTACCGGGACGCGGGCGTGCTGCTGGCGCTCACCCGGCACCTGGAGTCGGCCCCCGGGGTGCGGCGCGCGGTGGCGATGATGGCCACGCCGCGCAACCTCGAGGTGCTGCGCAAGATGGCCCTGGCGCCGCCGCAGTGGCCGCTGCCTCCCAAGCCGGGCGACCTGCTGGTGGTGGCGCTGGCCGACGACGAGCCGACGGTGCTCGAGGCCATGAAGCGGGCCGACGCGTGGCTCTCCTCTCGCCCCACCGCGGGCGCCCTCGTCGCCCAGGGCACGGCCATGGACGACGCGCCCCGCACGCTCGCCCAGGCCCTGGCGAGGCAGCCCGAGACGCACCTCGCGGTGGTGTCGGTGCCCGGCCCCTTCGCGGCGCGCGAGGCCCGCCGGGCGCTGGAGCTCGGGCTCTCGGTGATGCTGGTGAGCGACGGGGTGACGGCGGAGGAGGAGGTCTCGCTCAAGACCCTCGCCGACGCGCGCGGCCTGCTGGTGATGGGCCCCGACTGCGGCGCGGCGCTGCTCGACGGGGTCCCGCTGGGCTTCGCGACGGCCGCGAGGCGAGGGGACATCGGCGTCGTGGCCGCCTCCGGAACAGGCCTGCTGGAGCTCACCGGACTCATCCACCGGCTCGGCGGAGGGGTGTCGCACGCGGTGGGCGCGGGCGACCGAGACCTCACCGAGGCCATCGGCGGGCGGGGCACCCTCGCGGCTCTCGACCGCCTCGCAGGCGACGCTTCGACGAAGACCCTGGTGCTCCTGGGGAGGTCGTGTTCGCGGGCGGTGGCGCTGCGGGCGGCGGAGCGCGCGGCGGCCACCGGGCGCCCGGTGGTGGCGCACTTCGTCGGGCTCGACGGCGCGCTGCCGGAGCTCCCAGGGGTAACCTGGGCGAGCTCCATCGCCGACGCCGCGTGGCGGGCCTGCGAGGCCTCCGGGGTGACGGCCCCGCCGTGGGAGACCACCCCCCTTCGGAGGCCCGACTACGCGCCCTCGCAGCGCTGGCTGCGCGGGCTCTACGCGGGGGCGACGCTCTGCGCCGAGGCCCTCTCCCGGTGCCGGCATCTCTCCCCGCTGTCGACCAACCTCGCAGTAGAGGGGGTCACCCGCAGCGCGCGTTTCCGGGCCGCGGGTCACCACCTGCTCGACCTCGGGGACGAGGAGTACACCCGAGGGCGAACGCACCCGATCGTCGATGCCTCGATGCGGGTCGACGCGATCTACAACGCGGCCAACGACGAGGCCGTGGCGGTGCTGCTCTTCGACGTGGTCCCTGGTCCCTCGGGCGACCCGGTGGAGCCGCTGAGGGAGGCGCTCACCGCGGTGCGCGAGCGCTCGCTGGCGAGGGGAGGGGAGATCTCGATGGTGGCGGCGGTGCTCGGGACCGAGGATGGCTCCCCGAGGCGCAGCGCGGTGGTGGCCTCGCTGGAGGCCCTCGGGGTGACGGTGACGCCCGACCACGCCACGGCGGTAGAGGCGGCGCTGGCGCTGCTGCCAGAGGGAGAGGAGCCATGAGGCGAGACGACGAGCACGACCAGGACGTCTACGGCACCTTCGGGGTGCGCTCGGGGGTGGTGGTGCTGGGGCTGGAGCAGCTCGCGGACGGACCGCGCGCCGAAGGGGTCCCTGTGGTGGTGGTCGCGTGGGAGCCTCCCGCGGGCGGCGACGAGCGGCTCGCCCGCATCCTCACGGAGCTCATGTGATGGGCGCCCGGGTGCGTACCGGCCTGGAGGTGCTGTCCTCGGAGGGGATGGGCCGGCTGCGGGGTCGCTCGGTGGGGCTGCTGGCGCACCCGGCGAGCGTGACCAGCGAGCTCTGGCACGCGAGGGAGGTGGTGGCGGGCGCCGGGGCGAGGGTGCGCGCGCTCTTCGGTCCGGAGCACGGCGTCGGCGGCGAGGCGCAGGACATGGAGGGCGTCGCGGACGACGACGGCCCGGTGAAGACATACTCGCTTTACGGGTCGGAGTATTCGTCCCTGAGCCCGAAGGCCGGGTGGCTCGACGGGCTCGACGCGGTGGTGATCGACCTTCAGGACGTGGGCTCGCGGTACTACACCTTCGTCTGGACGGCGCTGCTGATGGCGAGGGCGTGCGCGGCGCGGGGCATCGAGGTGCTGGTGTGCGACCGCCCCAACCCCCTCGGCGGGGCGGTGATCGAGGGCGCTCCTCAGCGGCCCGAGCTGCGCTCCTTCGTGGGGCTGGAGGCCTGCCCGGTGAGGCACGGGCTGACGCTGGGCGAGGTGCTCTCGTGGAGGGCCGCGGAGGAGTCGCTCCCCAACGTGACGGTGATCCCGATGGAGGGGTGGACCCGGGCGATGCGCTGGGAGGACACCGGGCTGCCGTGGGTGCTGCCGTCGCCCAACATGCCGACCCCCGACACGGCGACGGTGTACCCGGGGGCCTGCCTGATCGAGGGCACCAACCTCTCCGAGGGCCGGGGGACCACTCGCCCCTTCGAGGTCTTCGGCGCCCCGTGGGTCGACGGCGCGGCCCTGGCGTCGGCGATGGAGGCCGATGGGGGCGGCGGGATGAGGGCGAGGGCGATGAGCTTCCGGCCGATGTTCCAGAAGCACGCCGGGGTGACCTGCCAGGGGGTGCAGGTGCACGTGACCGACGCCGGGGTCTTCGCCCCCTACCGGGCGTATCTCTCGGCGCTGCGGGCCTGCCGTCGCTTCGAGGGCTTCCGCTGGCGCACGGAGAAGTATGAGTTCGTCGACGACGTCCCGGCCATCGACCTGCTCACCGGCGACGGGGCGGTGAGGGAGGGCCTCGACGCCGGGGCGACGGTCGATGAGCTCATGGCCATCGGCCGCGAGCGGATGAGCGCGTGGCGGGAGGGCGAGCGCTCCCGGTGGCTCTACCGCGAAGGGTGAGCGGAGGCTCCTAAACGGCCTGGCGACTGATATCCAATCGCCGGAGTGGGATATAGGGGCCCTCCCGCGACCAGCCCTCCGGGAGGATTTACCCCTCGACGCGGGCTCTGACCGGATGAACCATCCGATGGCACACTCATCCACCGGGCGCTCACGGGAGGGCCCGTACCAGGGAGACGACCACGGATGGACGATGATCAGCGATCGGAAGCACCCCCGAGGGAGTTCGCGGAGGCGCTCAGCGGTGGGGCGGCGGGGGAGCGCGCCGGGCTCCTGGGCCTCGGCCGCAAGGACCCGCGCTCGCTCATCGCGGTTCGGCACTTCGCTGGGCCCTCGTCCTTTGTGGGGAAGCTCGACGGGCTGCGCATCGCCCACCTCACGGACATCCACGTCGGGCGAGTGACGCCCATGGCGATCCAGACCGCGGCGGTGGCGCTCACCAACGAGGCGAAGCCCGACCTGGTGGTGATCACCGGCGACTTCGTGTGTCACAGCCAGAAGTACCTCGATCAGCTCGAGGCGCTGGTGCGAGGCTTCAACGCGCCGGTGGTGGGGGTGATGGGCAACCACGATCACTGGTCGGGCGCCGACGAGGTGCGGGCGGCGCTGCGGCGCGGCGGGGTCGAGGTGCTCGACAACGTACACACCTGCATGACGCTGCGGCACCAGCAGCTCCAGGTGCTGGGCCTCGACGACGCGTACACCGGCCACGCCGACCGGGCGCGAGCGCTGAAGGGGCTGCGCGCCGACCTGCCCACCCTCGGGCTCTCGCACATCGCGGAGGAGGCCGACCGGCTGTGGCCGCACGGCGTGGGGCTGGTGCTGTCGGGGCACACGCACGCGGGGCAGGTGACCCTGGCGAGGCTGCACGAGCTCGCCATCGGGCACCTCGCGGGGCACAAGTACGTGCACGGGCTCTACGGCACCCGGCAGAGGGACGCCGCGCCGAGCGGTGCGGTGTACGTGGGGGCGGGCATCGGCGCGTCGGTGATCCCCATCAGGCTGGGAGAGCGGGGGAGGCGCGAGATTGCGATCTTCGAGCTGGGCATGGCGCCCGGGACGCTCGACGAGCACCACGGGGAGCAGGCTCCGCTGAAGGGCCGCGCGCCGGCGCCCGAGCTGGTGGCCAGACGCAACGCGGTGGTGCAGCGGCAGCAGGCGAAGCGCGCGCAGAAGCGCTCGTAGCGCACGTAGCGCACCAGATTCCTCCCTCAAGACATCCAATCAGCCGCGGCGCCGGTCGGGACTCGAAGCCACAGCGTCCAAACATGCGCACGTGACGAACTTCCCATCAACGCACTAGGCACTCGCGCGACAAGCGTGTATTCGGTACGGCTACGCGGCACTCCTTGAAGGGCTTGAGTGCTTTTTTGATGGCCGCGCGGCTTCCCTAATCACGGTCCCGGCACGACATCTGTGCCCGGTCGCCACTCCACCTTCCGCGATCCACGAAAGAGACCCCCCCGATGTCCAACTCCCTGCAGTCCGCGCTTTCCCTGATCTCTGAAGAGTTCGCCCAGAAGGTCTTCGAGGTCATCCGCACAGCCTTCATTGCCGAGCTCGGCAAGGTGACGCTGTCCACCGGCCCGGCCCCCGCGCCCCGCGCCCGCGCGGCGACCCCGAAGGCCCTCAGCCCGGCGGCGAAGTCCGAGCCGGTGAAGAAGGCTGCCGCGAAGGGCGAGCGGCTCGCCCGGCGCTCCTCGGAGAGCATCGCCCGGGCGCTCGACGGCATTGCGGGGCTCCTCCGGAAGAAGCCCGGCATCGGGAGCGAGGAGATCCAGAAGACGCTCGGGCTCGCCCGCAACGAGATCGCCAGGCCGATCGCTCTGGGCATCTCGACCGGAGTGCTGAGCAAGTCCGGTGAGAAGCGGGCGACGAAGTACTTCGCCGGAGTCGGCGCGAAGTCGGCGAAGAAGGCCGTCTCGGCGAAGAAGGCCCCCTCGGCGAAGAAGGCCCCCAAGAAGGCCCCCAAGAAGGCCCCCAAGAAGGCCGCCGACGAAGCCGCGACCGCGACCACCCCGACCTGATTCGCTACGCCTGGTGCCGCGAGAGAATCGGCAGCGAGGCGATCAATCCATCGATGATGAACTGCGCCGCCACCGCGGCGAGAATCAGCCCCATCACCCGAGCGATGATGTTCATTCCGGTGAGCCCGAGCACCTGGGCGATGCGCGATGCGCTGCGCAGCACCGCCCAGGTCACCAGGGCCACGGCGGTGATGGCCAGCAGCAGCGCGGCCTTCTCGGCCATCGAGTGGGCCCGGGCGGAGAGCACCATCGACGAGGCGATGGCCCCGGGGCCGGAGAGCAGCGGAATGCCTACGGGCATGAGGCCGACGTCCCCTCGGGAGGAGGCGTCGGCGTTCTCCTGGGGGGTGCTCTTCGTGGAGGAGACCTGGGCGTTCATCATGTCGAAGGCCACCGCGAAGAGCAGCACCCCGCCGGCGATCTTGAAGGCCCCGATGGAGATGCCGAAGAACTGGAAGAGCACCTGCCCGGAGAGCGCGAAGACCAGCAGCACCGAGAGGGCGGTGACCGAGGCGCGCAGGGCCGTGCGGCGGCGGTGCTCGGGGGTCTCCCGGCTGGTGAGGGCGATGTAGACGGGAAGCGCCGCGAAGGGGTCGACGATCGCGAAGAGCGACGTGAACGCGGTGAGTCCGAAGGTGAGGGCGGGGGGGAGCACGGTGTTGCGGGGCGCGATGTATCGATCAGCGCCCCTCCACGTCAACGGCAGGCCTGACGAGCGCCGCAGCCGGGGACGAGCGAGGGCATCGTCTGGGCGCAGCCGCCGAGGTCCTCGAAGGTGTTGGTGGCCATGAAGTCGGGAGAGGCCGCGCCGCGCCAGCCGCGAAACACCCCGTGGCCCCGGCCGTGGGCGATGCGCACGTCGCGCACGAAGGCCGACGGGGGCGCCTCGGAGAAGATGATCGCCGAGTCGTGGCGCTCGACGTCGCTGCAGGTCGAGAGCACGCAGCCGCAGTCGCCGCCCGTGTACTCGATGGAGGCGTGCTCCAGGCGGTTGTCCGCCGAGGGGATGCCGCCGTACCAGAGGCCCGACCAGTCGCCCGCGCGGGGCGTCGGCGCGGCGCTGGTCATCACGATCGGGCGGGCCGCGGTGCCCACCGCGCGAAGCACCCCCGAGGCGGCGAAGTCGCCCGTGAAGTGCTCGATCTCGAAGCGGGTCCCCGGGTGGAAGCGCATCACCACGCCGGGCTCGATGGTGAGCGTGGTGCGCCGCCCGGCGTCGCGGCCCCCGGCGCCGATGACGAAGCGGTCGACGCTCGAGTCGCCGATGCGGTAGGGAACACCCCGGTCGCGCAGGGTGGCGTCCTCCTGGAGGCCGCCGCGGGCGTTGGCCCCCTCCGGCTCGACCAGGATCTCATCGACGCGGTTGCCCGTGTACGAGCCCGTGGGGAGCGCGTCGAGGGCGTGCTCGCCGACCACCACCGGGAAGGGGATGGCCTCGGCCCCAGAGCGGGTGACCGTGAGGTCGGTGGAGCCGGGGGCGAAGGTGCCCGTGCGCTCGACGACGAGGCCGGGGCCCGCGGAGCCGTCGATGGTGACGTGGTCGAGCAGCGCCACGGGCTTCGCCGGCGTCGCGGAGTCGCCGCGCAAGACCAGCGAGGCGTTGCTGTGGAAGCGGTCGGCCCCGCCGTCGGTGAAGGTCACGTAGCGAAGCGAGGCGCGGGCCGCGCCCTCGACGGTGAGCTGCCCCCACCGGGCGCCCGAGAGGCCCGAGAAGGTGATCGGGCGCTGCGCGGTGCCCTCCGCCACGAGGCGGGTGTTGGCGCGCATCAGCGTGAGCGAGGCGTCGGCGCGGAAGAGCACCCGGGCGCAGGGCTCGATGGTGAGCGTGGCGCCCTCGGCGAGGCGGGTGTCGCCCTGGACGATGTGGGGGCTCCCCGAGGCGGTCCAGGTCTCGCTGCGCTCGATGCTGGACGGGTGCATGGTGGGCGAGGCGTCGGAGACCACCGGGCACCCGGAGGGAGCGGGAGAGTCGCCCGGGACGGGGCCGCAGGCGGAGGCGAGGGAGGCGAGGCCGAGGATGGAGAGAAGGGCAGGAGCGCGCATGGCGATGGGAGCTTTCCGGCGCCGAGTGACAACCCCTGTCATCGCGGCGCCTCGTTGTTGGTTGTGCCCTCCCCCTTGAGCAACCGATGTGCCGCGCGGAGCGCGCTGCGGGAGCGGGAATTCCCGCTCGATTCGAGGAGCGCACCATGGGCGGAGGCGGCTCGATTCGAGCTGATCCTGCGCAAGGGCGGGGTGTGATACACCCGGCGTCCCCTCCCGATGCTTCCCGGTCAGGTCATCGCGGATCGCTTCGTCCTCGAGCGCCTCGCCGCGTCCGGGGGAATGGGCAGCGTGTACCGGGCGATGGACCGCGCCACCGGAGAGCCCGTGGCCATCAAGGTGATCGCCCCGGGAGGCGCCCACGACCTGCGCTTCGAGCGCGAGGCGTCGCTGCTCGCGTCCTTCGCGCACCCGGGCATCGTCCGCTATGTGAGCCACGGGCTCGGCCCCGCGGGGGAGCGCTACCTCGCGATGGAGTGGCTGGAGGGCGTCGACCTCGCCGCGGCCCTCTACGGCCGGGGGATCTCCATGGCCGACGGGGTGCGGCTGGTGGCCAGGGTCGCCGCGGCGCTCGGCCACGCCCACGCGAGGGGCGTGGTGCACCGCGACGTGAAGCCGAGCAACCTCTTCCTGGTGGGCGGTGACGTCGGGGCGGCGAAGGTGATCGACTTCGGCATCGCGCGCGCTTCCGAGCTGGGGTCGGTCACTCGCACCGGGGCGATCCTCGGGACGCCGGGCTACCTCGCGCCGGAGCAGTGCCGAGGGGGCGCCAGCGTGGGCCCCGCGGCGGACGTGTTCTCGCTCGGGTGCGTGCTCTTCGAGGTGCTCACCGGCCGTCCCCCCTTCAGCGGCGACCACTTCATCGCGGTGCTCGCCAAGATCCTCGCCGAGGACCCTCCCTCCGCGCGCGACCTCCGCGCCGACCTGCCCGCCGAGCTCGACGAGCTGCTCTCCAGGATGCTCTCCAAGGACCCCGCCCGCCGCCCTCCCGACGGCGCCGCCGTGGCCTCCGCGCTGCTCTCCCTGGTCGACGCCGTGGAGGGTCCCCCAGGAGCGCCCCGCGCGGCGCCTCCCCCGACGCTCACCGCGAGGGAGCAGCAGCTGGTGAGCGTGATCCTCGTGGCGCAGGACGGCGGAGGCCCCGAGGCGGCCGACGCGCCCACGATCACCACCGGCGACCTCGGCGCCACCCTCGCCCGGGAGCGCGAGGTCGCGGCCTCCTTCGGCGCGGTGCACGAGGCCCTCCTCGGCGGAGCCTCGCTCGCGACCCTGACCCGGGTGGGCGCCGCGACCGACCACGCGGTGCGCGCGGCCCGCTGCGCCCTGAGCCTTCGCGCGGTGCGCCCCGGCGCTCCGGTGGTGCTCGCGACCGGGAGGGCGACCATCGCCGACCGGCTGCCCCTCGGCGCGGTGATCGACCGCGCCTCGGAGTGGCTGCGCGGGATGAGGGCGGCGGGCGACCGGGCGCTGGTGGTCGACGAGGTCACGGCGGGGCTGCTCGACGGGCGCTTCGAGCTGCGCGGCGCGGCGGGGCTGCCGGGCTTCGAGCTGCTGGGAGAGCGCGAGGCGGCCCCGACGGCGCGCACGCTGCTGGGGCGGCCGACGTCGTGCGTGGGGAGGGAGCGGGAGATCGCGCTGCTGCTCGGGGCGTGGGAGGCGAGCGTCGAGGCGCCGTGCGCCCAGGCGGTGCTGGTGACCGGAGCGCCGGGCGCGGGCAAGTCCAGGCTGCGAGGGGAGCTCCTCCGCAGGCTGGCGGAGCGGGGCGCGGCGCCGGAGGTGTGGATCGCCGCGGGCGACCCGGTGGGGGCGCACTCTCCGCTGGGGCTGCTCTCCCGATGGATCCGCCGCGCCGCGGGAGTGCTCGACGGCGACCGGGTGGAGCTGCGCCGACAGAAGCTGCGAGCGAGGCTCTCCCGTCACCTGGGCGGCGCGGAGCTCGAGCGCGCGGCGGCCTTCCTTGGCGAGCTGGCCGGTGCGCCGCTGCCCGACGAGGAGCACGTCGAGCTGCGCGCCGCGCGACGAGACCCGACGCTGATGGGGACGCAGCTCCGCCGGGCCTTCGGGGAGTGGCTCGCCGCCGAGTCGGCCGCGGCGCCGATGCTGCTGGTGCTCGAAGACCTCCAGTGGGGCGACCTCGCGAGCGTGAGGCTCATCGGGTCGTCGCTGAGGGCGCTGGGCGACCGCCCGGTGATGCTCCTGGCGCTCGCCCGGCCGGAGCTCCGGGACGAGCTGCCGGGCGCCCTCGGCGAGGCGCTGGGGCTCACCGTCGCGCTGGGTCCGCTGCCTCCGAGGGCCTCCGAGCGCATCGCCCGGGAGGCCCTGGGCGAAGGGGTCGACGCCGCGGTGATCGCCCGCCTCGTGGAGCGCTCCGAGGGCAACCCGCTCTACCTGGAGGAGCTGGTGCGCGCGGTCGCCGACGGCCGCGACGAGTCGCTCCCGGAGACCCTCCTGGCGATGGTCTCCGCCAGGCTCGACCGGCTCGACCCGCAGGCCCGGCGGGTGCTGCGGGCGGCGAGCGTGTTCGGTCGGGAGTTCGTCGACCGCGGCGTGGCGGCGCTGCTCGGGGGCGTCGATCGCACCACCCAGGTGGGCGACCGCCTCCGGGAGCTGGTCGACGCGGAGGTGCTGGTGCGCCGCGGCGAGGCCTACGCCTTCCGTCACGCGCTGCTGCGAGAGGCCTCGTACGCGCTGCTCACCGAGGCCGACCGCGCGCTCGGCCATCAGCTCGCGGGACGCTGGCTGCTGGAGTCGGGCGAGGGCGACCCGGCCTCGCTGGCCGAGCACTTCGCCCGCGGCGGCCTCCGAGACCTGGCGGCGCATTGGTTTCTCCGCGCGGCGGAGCAGGCGCTCGACGCGAGCGCGCTGTCCGAGGCGCTGGCCTGGGCCGCGAGGGCCGAGGGGGTCGGGGCCGAGGGCGAGGCGCTGGGGGCGGTGCGGCGGGTGGAGGCGAGGGCCCGCTCGCTGCGGGACGAGAACGCCGAGGCCGCCGCCGCGGGCGAGGAGGCCCTCTCGCTGCTGCCGCGAGGGAGCGCCGAGTGGCACCTCGCCGCGGCCGACCTCGCGACCACGGCGCTGCGCATCAACGCCCGCGAGGCGCTGCTGGCGATCGCTCGTGACCTCGGCTCTACCGAGGCGCTGCCGGGCGCCGAGGGGAGCCGGGCGATCGCGCTGTCTCGCACGGCGATCCATCTGATCCAGACGGGCGGCGTGGCGGAGGTGGCGCTGCTGCGCGCCGCGCTCGACGCGCTCGACGACCCGGCGGACGACCCGGCGGTGAGGGCGTGGCGGGTGCGGCTGCGGGCGGTCGAGGCGCTGCGGGCGGGCGACCCCTCGGCGTACCGGGCGCTCACGGCGCAGGCCGCGGAGGAGTTCGAGCGGGCGGGCGACCGGGGCAGCGCGTGCGCGCAGCGGGGCAACGTCGGCTACGCGCTGCAGGAGCTGGGGGACTACGAGGGCGCGGCTGCGGTGATGCGCGAGGCGCTGGCGCAGGCCGAGGCGCTCGGGGTGCACAGCACGGCGGGGCTCATCCGTCACAACCTGGGCCTGGCGCTGGCCTTCGAGGGCGCGCTCGAAGAGGGCCGCGCGCTCGAAGAGGAGGCCCTGCGGGGCTTCGTCGCGCAGGGGCACCGCCGGCTTGAGGGCTTCGCGAGGGCCTACTTCGCCCGCATCCGGTCGATGGGGGGCGAGCACGAGGCCGCGGCGCGCGAGGCGGCGCAGGCGGTGGCGCTGCTGGGCGAGTCGGAGCCCTCGCGGGCCTTCGCGCTGGCGGTGCAGGCCGAGGCGCTCTTCGCGGCGGGGGAGGCCGCGGAGGCGCGCGAGGCGGCGGGCGAGGCGGCGGCGCTGCTGGAGAAGCTCCGGGGCATCGAGGAGGGCGAGGGGCTGATCCGGCTGATGGACGCCGAGACGCGTTACGCGACGGGCGACCGGGAGGGGGCGGCGAGGGCGCTGGCCGAGGCCTCGCGGCGGCTGCACGAGCGGGCGGCGAAGATCAGCGACGCGACCCTGAGGGCGAGCTTCCTCCAAGGGGTGCCCGAGCACGCGAGGACGCTGTCTCTACGCTCCCGGCGCGATCGGGTGATGTAGAGTCGCGCGCGGCGACGCAGCTCCCACCGATGACCGACCCACCCACAGCGCTGAAGCTCATGGTCTTCGCCGGGGGGCTCACGAGCACCCACGACCTGCCGAGCCGCGGGAGGGTGAGCCTGGGTCGCGCCGCCGACAACGAGGTCTGCATCGATGACCCGTCGGTGTCGCGGCACCACGCGGCGCTCCACCTGGGCGCCGAGGTGCTGCTCGAAGACCTGGGCAGCGCCAACGGCACCTCGCTGCGCTCGCCCATCCAGGACGCCGCGACCGCCGACCTCTCGCAGGCGAAGCTGGCTCCCGGGCGCAGGGTCGCCATCGCGCCGGGGGCGTCGTTTCACCTGGGGTCGACGGTGCTGGTGCTCCGCCGCGAGGCGCGCTCGGGGGACTCGCCCTCGCCGGTGATCGCCGACGAGGCGATGCGCCGGCTCCACGCCATGGTCGCTCGCGTCGCCGACGGGACCATCAGCGTGCTTCTCCTCGGAGAGACCGGGGTGGGCAAGGAGGTGCTGGCCCACGCGCTCCACGAGAGGTCTCCTCGCGCGTCGGGCCCCTTCGTGGCGCTGCACTGCGCGGCGCTCTCGGGCAGCCTGCTGGAGAGCGAGCTCTTCGGCCACGAGAAGGGCGCCTTCACCGGCGCGGTGAGCGCCAAGGCGGGGCTGCTGGAGTCCGCCGAAGGGGGGACGGTCTTCCTCGACGAGGTGGGCGAGCTCCCCGCGGACGTGCAGGTGAAGCTCTTGAGGGTCATCGAGGAGCGCAAGGTGCTCCGCGTCGGGGCGCTCCGCCCGAGGCCCATCGACGTGCGCCTCGTGTCCGCCACGCACCGTGACCTCGAGGCCGAGGTCGCTCGCGGCACCTTCCGCCAGGACCTCTACTTCCGGCTCAACGGCATCGCGCTCACGATCCCTCCGCTGCGCGAGCGCGTCCCGGAGATCGCCGAGCTCTCCCGGGTGTTCATCTCCCGCGTGGCGGGGCAGCTCTCCCGCCCGCTGGTCCCGACGCTCTCCCCGGAGGCGCTCGCGCTGCTGGAGGGCTACCGCTGGCCCGGCAACATCCGAGAGCTGCGCAACACCATCGAGCGCGCGGTGGTGCTCTGCTCGGGGCCGACGATCCTGCCAGAGCACCTCCCGCTCGACCGGATGCGCGCCGCGCCGCCGCCTCCCGTGGCCGCCGCGCCCTCCGTCGCTCCGCCGCCCGCCGCCGCGCCGCCCGCCGGGCCGCTGCGCAGCGAGATCGAGGCGCTTGAGCGGCAGCGCATCGTCGACGCGCTGGAGCAGAGCGCGGGCAACCAGACGCAGGCTGCGACCCTGCTCGGCATGCCGCGGCGCACGCTGGTGGCGAAGCTGGTCGCGTACAACATTCCTCGCCCTCGCAAGCGGTAGAGAAGCCGCGGATCCATCGTCGGAGGGGGCTGCGAATTCTGCTCGGGCGGCTGTAGGGATTGCCCGATATGGATCGTCGAAGAGAGCGCCCGACGATGGTGCTCGGGCGCTCACGATCCCCCGTTCGGAGGTACTGCAATCATGGCTATTTCTCTTCGCGCCTCGCTCGTTGCGTTCGGCCTCGCGCTCGCTCCGATGGCGGCGAGTGCCCAGCAGACGGTGGTGGTGACCAACCTCCCGCCGCCCGCTCCTCTGGCGGAGACACCCACCGCGTCGCCGGGTCAGGGCTTCGCCTGGGTGGCCGGCTTCTGGAACTGGAACGGCACGCAGTACGCCTGGACCCCGGGGCACTGGGAGCGCCCGCCGCAGCCCGCGCAGAGCTGGCAGGCCCCGCAGTGGGAGCGAGAGGGCAACCGCTACCGCTTCCGCCAGGGGCGCTGGCAGGGCATGCAGCAGATGCCCCAGCAGCCGCAGATGCCCATGCAGCCGCAGATGCCGCCGCACATGCATCCGCAGATGCCGATGCAGCCGCAGGTCCCGGTCGCCCAGCCGGCCTACCCCTCGATGCCGCAGGCGATGCAGGTCCCGATGCCCCCGCCGCGCCCTCGCTTCGAGCGCCGCCCTCGCATGGCGCCGCAGGGTCAGGTCTGGGTCGCCGGCCACTGGACCTGGAACAACAACCAGTGGGCCTGGAACGCCGGCCATTTCGAGGCGCCGCCCCGCCCCCGCGCGCGGTGGGTCGCGCCGCAGGTGGTCCGCCGCGGGCGCACCTGGCAGGTGATGCCCGGCCGCTGGCGCTGATCGCTCGCGACTGACGGCTCCGTCGCGGCGTCCGGGGAGGCTCTCTCCCCCGGGCGCCGCGTCGCTATGGCAGGGTCACTCGACGGTGACGGTCTTGGCGAGGTTGCGGGGCTGGTCGACGTCCGTGCCGCGGAGGTCGGCCACGTAGTACGAGAGGAGCTGCAGCGGCAGGATGGTGAGCAGCGGCGTGAGCGCCTCGACCGTCGCGGGCACCTTGATGGTGTGCGTCGCGAGGTCCTTGCCCACGCGCTCGTCGTCGACGACGGCGATGACGTTGCCGTCGCGCGCCCGCACCTCCTGCACGTTGGAGAGCATCTTCTCCAGCGTGCTGTCGCTCGGCAGCAGGCACACCACCGGCATCTCCCGGTCGACCAGCGCCAGCGGGCCGTGCTTCATCTCGCCGCCCGCGTAGCCCTCGGCGTGCACGTACGAGATCTCCTTCAGCTTGAGCGCTCCCTCCAGGGCGATGGCGCTGGAGAGCCCCCGCCCGAGGAAGAGCGCGTCGCGCGTGTGGAGGATCGACCGGGCCACCGACTCCACGTGCTTCGCCCCGTCGAGCGCGGTGCGCATCTTGTGGGGGATCTGCACGAACTCCGTGAGAAGCGCGTGGGCCTTCTCGGCGGAGAGCGCCCCGCGGCTGCGCCCCAGGTGGACGGCCAGCATCGTGAGCGCCGCGAGCTGCGCGGTGAAGCACTTGGTGCTGGCCACGCCGATCTCCGGGCCCGCGTGGGTGTAGAGCGTCCCGTGGGCCATGCGGGCGATGGCGCTGCCCTGCACGTTGACCACCGCGAGGATGCGGGCGCCCCGCTCCCTGGCCTCCTTGGCGGCGGCCAGGGTGTCGGCGGTCTCGCCGGACTGGGACACCGCCACCACCAGGTCGCCCTCGCCCACCACCGGGTCGCGGTAGCGGAACTCGCTCGCCAGCTCGGCGACGGCGGGCACCCTCGCCAGCCCCTCGAGCAGGTACCGGCCGTGCAGCGCGGCGTGGTAGCTGGTGCCGCACGCGAGGAAGACCACCCGCTTCACGGCCCTGGCGTCCTCGACGCCGATGCCCATCTCCCCGGGCTCGAGCAGCGCGTCCTCCATGGAGACCCGGCCGCGCAGCGTGTCCTCGAGCGCCCTCGGCTGCTCGTGGATCTCCTTCAGCATGAAGTGCTTGTACCCGCCGCGCTCGGCCTGCATCAGCGACCAGGTGATGCGCGTGGCGGCCCGCTCGACGCGCTGGCCCCCGACGGTCTCGATGCGCGCTCCCTTGCGGGTGATCTCCGCCATCTCGCCGTCTTCAAGGAAGATCACGTCGCGGGTGTGCGCGAGCAGGGCGGGCACGTCGCTGGCGGCGAGCATCACCCCGTCGCCCACGCCCAGCACGAGCGGCGAGGCGTTCTTGGCCAGCACGATGCGCGACGCGTCGGAGCGCGAGATCACGGCGATGGCGTAGGCGCCGCGGATGACCTTGAGGGTCTCGCGCACCGCCTCGAAGAGGTCGAGGCCGCGCTGCGTGGCGAGGTCGACCAGGTGCGCGACGATCTCCGTGTCGGTGTCCGAGTGGAACTCCCGGCCCTGCGCCCGCAGCGTGCTCTTGAGCTCGACGTGGTTCTCGATGATGCCGTTGTGAACCACGGCGATGTCGCCGGAGACGTGCGGGTGGGCGTTGCGCTCGGCGGGCTTGCCGTGCGTCGCCCAGCGGGTGTGACCGATGCCCGTGCTGCCGTGCACCGGGTCGCGGGCGAGCACGTCACCGAGGGCGGTGAGCTTGCCTGCGGCGCGCCGCACGTTGAGGTCGCGGCCGTCGTGTACCGCGACGCCCGCGCTGTCGTAGCCGCGGTACTCCAGCCGACGGAGCCCCTCCAGCAGGATGGGAGCGCACTCTTCGTTTCCGACGTAGCCGATGATGCCGCACATGCGTGGATCGCCTCCGGGTCTCTGGTTGGACGCCGCGGCGGAGGATGTCCAACGCCGCGGGCGGGCACAACCTTGCACGGTGGGGTCTCGATGGCGAGTGGTCGAAACGAGGGGCGCGGCCGGTCGCGGGGCGAGGGCGGTCGGGATGGGCGGGGGGGGGGGGGGGGGGGGGGGGGGGGGGGGGGGGGCTGACGGGAGGGGAGCGGAGGCTCAGTCGGGCTCGCGCTCACCGACGGCGCGGCGCAGGCGGGCGAGGGCCTCGCGCAGGTCGACGTTGGCGTTGACCAGGGCCAGGCGGGCGCGCAGCAGGTCGAGCTCGGCGTCGGTGAGGTCGCTGGACACCGCGCTCCCGGCCTGGAAGCGCTCGCGGCGGACGCGGTAGCTCTCCTCCGCGGAGACGAGCTGTCGCCGCGCCGACTCGATGGCGGCGTTGGCGGTCTGCGCGGCGATCCACACGCTTCGCACCTCGATCTCGGTGCCCTCGCGGAGCTGCGCGAGCTGCGCCACCAGGGCCGCGCGCTGGGCGCTCAGCCGGTTGGCGGCGGCGTTGGCGGAGAAGGCCCCGGTGGGGGACCACTGCGCCTGGATCGTCGCGCTCCAGGTGGCGTTGAACTCCTGGGTCTGCGGGACGAAGCGGGAGTTGGGGTTGGCGTAGTCGACGCTGAACTGCCCGGAGATGCTCGGGTACACCCCGGCGCGCGCGGCCGACACGTTGGCCGAGAGCGCCCGCGATTGCCGGTCGAGGCTCAGCAGCTCGGGCCGCGCGGCCACCGCCCGCTCGATGAGCTCTCGGGCGCTGCCGGGCATGCGGAGCTCGCCGTCGAGGGACTCGCCGAGGGTGAGGGGCTCGGACTCGCCCACGTGCATCCGCTGCCGGAGCTGCGCCTCCGCGAGGCTCTGGCCCTCCCGCGCGGACAGCACGATGCGCTCGCTCTCGGCGACCTGCGCGTCGACGCGCAGCAGCTCGACCCGCGCCACGGTGCCGGCCTCGACGAAGCGCCGGAGGTCCTGCTGGTGCTGCTGCGCGGTCTCGAGCGCCTGCTGCGCCACCGCGAGCTGCCCCTGGGCGCGCATGTACTCGTAGAACGCGACGCGCGCCTCGGTGGCCGCCGCAGAGCGAGACGAGAGCTCGTCGAGGCGCCGAGCCTCGACCGTGAGCCCCGCGGCCTCGTACACCCTCGCCAGGCGAAACGGGATGTCTGACAGCGGCACCGACACCGTCGCGTTGAGCAGGATGTTGTCGAGGATCACCGGGAACGAGAAGCCCGCGCTCGGCGTCGTCGGCGCGGCCGAGGGGATGGGACCGGAGCCCGCGGGGCACGTCACCGCGCCGCCCGCGTTGCGGCTCCCCAGCGTGATGCCGCCGTTGGTGTCGACGCAGAAGGGCGGCGAGCTGCTGGCCGCGGAGCCGAAGCTCAACACGGGGGGGGTGATGGGGGAGAGCCGGGTGTAGCGCGCCGTCAGCGAGATCTGCGGGATCATCGCCACCACGGCCTCGGTGCGCCCTGCCTCCGCCGCCTCGGTGCTGGCCTGCGCCGCCCTCACCGAGAGGCTCGTGCGCACCGCGCGCGCCGCCACCCGATCGGCGGTCAGGCCCCCGGGCTGCGCCGTGAGCGCCGCCGGCAGCCCGACCGGGGCCCGCGCCTCCGTCTCCGCCGCGGGAGGCGTCTGTCCCCACGCGCCGCTCGCTGCGAGAACCGTCGCCGCCGCCGCGCACCACCGACCCGTTGATCTCATTCTTCCTTCTCCGCGTTCTGCACTGCCGCCGCCGCGCGCCCGAAGAGCTCCGCGACGGTCTCCATGGCCTGGACGATCCGGTCCTGGTCTTCCGACGAGAGCTTCTCCAGCACGTTTCTGTGCCGCTCCCGCATCACCTTGCGCTGCTGCTCCACCATCGCCCGACCCCGCGCCGTGATGGCCACCATCACCGTGCGTCGGTCTGTCGGGAGCGGCTTCTTCTGCACGAAGCCCAGCCGGGCGAGGCGCCCGACGATCTCGCTGAGCGTGCTCTGCGCCCCCGGAAACGACTGCCGCAGCTCCGTCAGGCTGGTGGGCCCGCGCTCCTCCAGCGCCCGCAAGAGGATGCCCTGGTGCGGCGTGAGGTCGGTCTCGTCGCAGCTCGATCGCATGAGCCGGGGCATCACCAGCGCCATCTGGTCCATCAAGGCGCTGAGGTGATTCAACCTTCGCTCGATCATGGGGTCGGTCATGGCCTCCGTGGGGCGTCGACGTGGGGTGCCCGGGGGGCGCTCAGCCATTCCATCGGGTTACGATGCATCCAACCCTCTGGGGGATGCAACCCCCCTGGTCAAGAACGCTCATACATCTTACTGGCTAGTATCATCGCGGCATAACGCGGTGCGGCGTCGATTCCTCAGGAAAATACTTCGGGACACGATTGATCTTGGGTCGACTTCGGTGCATCTCATGCCCGGCGGTCGACCGTCGCGCGCCGCCCACCCTCTCGAACCCGTGGATAGGGAACATGCATAGAGACTCCAAGTTCACCTCGACCCTCGTGACGATCCTCGCGCTCGGGGCGCTGCCGATGGTCGGCTGCAAGAAGCCCGCGCCCGAGGGGGCCTCGCCGGTGGCGCTCACCGCCGAGAGCGCCGCGCCGGTGCGGGTGACCGTCGCCCCGGCGCAGGCCCGGCAGGTGCCCGACGTGCTCTCCGCCACCGGCACCCTGGTGCCCGATCAGCAGTCCCAGGTGACCGCGCTGGTGCCGGGGCGCGTGACGGCGGTGCTGGTCGAGCGCGGCTCTCAGGTGCGCGAGGGCGACCCCATGCTCCGGCTGCGAGACACCGACTACCGCGCCAACGCGGCGACGGCCTCCGCGGCGGCGGGTCAGGCCCGGGCGCGCCTCGGCCTCGACGCGACCGGCGGTCGCTTCGACCCGGAGGCCGCCGCGGAGGTGCGCGCCGCGGCCGCGCAGCGCGACATCGCCGACGACGGGCTGCGCCGCGCCGAGCAGCTCCACACCGGCGGCAGCATGTCCGACGCGGAGTACCAGCGCGCGCTGCTCCAGGCGACCGCGGCGAGGGAGCAGTACCGCGCGGCGCTCAACGGCACCCGCGCGGGCTACTTCGCCTACCAGCAGGCGCGCGAGGCGCTCGCGACGGCGCAGCGCTCGGTGGCCGACTCGGTGGTGCGCGCGCCCTTCACCGGCGAGGTGGCCGAGCGCACGGCCAACGTGGGCGAGTACGTCACGGCGCAGCGCGCGGTGGTCACGCTGGTGAAGATCGACACGCTGCGCATGGAGATCCAGATCCCGCAGGAGCGCTTCGCCCAGGTGCGCCCCGACCAGGCGGTGGAGGTGCGCGTCGACGCGTGGCCCGAGCGGGTCTTCCGGGGCACGCTCCGCTACATCTCCGCGGCGGTGCGCGCCGACACCCGCGCGCTGGTGGCCGAGGCGGTGATCCCCAACGCCGAGCGCGTGCTGCGCCCGGGGCTCTTCGCGACGGCGCGCATCTCCCTCGGCACGCAGCGCGCGGCGGTGGCCATCCCCGCCCGGGCGGTGCTCTCCGAGGCGGGCACCAACCGGGTCTTCGTGGTGCAGAACGGCCGCGTGCAGACCCGGGTGGTGACGCTGCTCGACCGCGACGGCGACCAGGTGCTCATCGAGCGCGGCATCGCCCCGGGCGAGCAGGTGGCGACCGACAACCTCAATCGCCTCGGCGACGGCGTCGCGGTGACCCAGTAATCAGCGCAGGCACGGAGTACTTCGATGCAATGGTTGGCGGCCTTGTGTGTCCGGCGCCCGGTGTTCACCTGGGTGCTCATCCTCGCGTTGGTGGTGGTCGGCGTCGCGAGCCTGCGCGGCCTCGGGGTCGACCGCTTCCCCAACATCGACTTCCCGGTGGTGGTGGTGAGCACGGTGCTCCCCGGGGCGTCGCCGGAGCAGGTCGAGACGGAGGTCTCCGACAAGATCGAGGAGCAGCTCAACTCCATCTCCGGCCTCGACGAGCTGCGCTCCAACTCCTTCGAGGGCCTCTCGGTGGTGGTGGCGCGCTTCGACCTCGACAAGGACACCGCCGTGGCCGCGCAGGAGGTGCGTGACCGCGTCAACCGCACGCTGTCCCGGCTGCCCGCGGGCATCGAGCAGCCGCGCGTCGAGCGCATGGACCCGGACGCCGCGCCGGTGATGCTGGTGGCGCTCTCGGCGCCGCGCACGCCCCGCGAGCTCACGGAGTACGCCGACCGGGTGCTGCGCCGGCGCATCGAGTCGCTCAACGGCGTCGGCAGCGTCAACGTGCTCGGCGGCCGCGCCCGGCAGATCAACGTGGTGCTCGACCCGGGGCGGCTGCAGTCCTTCGGGCTCACCGCGACGGACGTGCAGCGCTCGCTCGCCTCGCAGAACGTGGAGATCCCCGGCGGCAACGTCGCCCAGGGCGCGACGACCTTCTCGCTGCGAGTGATGGGCCGCGTGGCCACCATCGGGGAGATGGGCGACCTCGTGGTGGCCACCCGCGGCGGCCTCGGGGTGCGCATCCGCGACGTGGGCCGCGTGGAGGACAGCGAGGAGGAGGCGAGCTCCGCGGCGATGCTCAACGGCCGCGACGTGGTGATGCTCTCCATCGCCAAGCAGTCGGGCACCAACACCCTCGCGGTCATCGACAGGCTGCAGGAGCGCATCGCGGAGGTGCGCCCCGACCTGCCGCCGGGCTTCCGGCTGGAGGTGGTGCGCGACGAGAGCGAGTTCGTCCGCAACGCCATCGGCGCGGTGGAGGAGCACCTGGTCATCGGCGGCATCCTGGCCGCCCTCGTCGTGCTGCTCTTCCTCTGGAACGGCCGTTCGACCCTCATCGCCGCGCTTGCGATCCCGACCTCGATCATCTCGACCTTCGGTCTCATCAAGGCCATGGGGCTCACGCTCAACGTGATCACCATGCTGGCGCTCACCCTCGCGGTGGGCATCGTCATCGACGACGCCATCGTGGTGCTGGAGAACATCTTCCGCTTCATCGACGAGAAGGGCGTCTCCCCGAGGCGCGCGGCGGTGCTGGCCACCAAGGAGATCGGCCTCGCGGTGCTGGCCACCACCCTGTCGCTCATCGCGGTGTTCCTCCCGGTGGCCTTCATGGGCGGCATCGTGGGGCGCTTCATGGGCTCCTTCGGCTTCACCATGAGCTTCGCCATCGGCGTGTCGCTGCTGGTGTCCTTCACGCTCACCCCGATGCTCTCCGCGCGGTGGCTCAAGCCCAGCCCCAAGTACCTCCCGGAGCACATGCTCCAGGAGGTCGAGGGCGAGCCCGAGCCCGAGGAGGACCCCGACGTGGAGTTCTCCGACCCCGCGGCGGAGCCCCGCGCCGAGGAGGTGGAGGGCTACCGCCAGTGGTCCGCGCGCACCCGCGTGCTGCCGCCCGCCTACCTCGCCAGCGGCCACGCGGCCACCGGGCTCTACGGCGCGGTCGAGTCCGTGTACCTCCGCGCGCTGGCCTTCGTCATGAGGCACCGCTGGGTCGTCGGCCTCGCGATGGTGGGGGTCTTCCTCGCGACCATTCCCCTGGTGAAGGTCGTGCAGAAGAACTTCCTCCCGCTCGATGACGAGTCGCGCTTCGACGTGAGCATCCGCGCCCCGGAGGGCATGTCGCTCGCGCAGACGCAGCTCGTCACCGAGCGCATGGCCCGGGAGATCCGCCAGATCCCCGGGGTGCAGCTCACCGTGGCCACGGTGGGATCGCCGCCCGGCGACCCGAGCGGCCGCGGCAGCAACCAGGCCTCGCTCTTCGTCCGCCTCGTGCCGGCCAACCGCCGCGCCGACGACCAGCAGGCCATCATGGGCCGGGTGCGCACCCAGGTGGTGCCGCGCTTCACCTCCGAGCACCTCCGCGTCTCCGTGTCGGCGGTCAACGCCTTCGGCAGCGGCTCGGCCGCCGACTCCGCGGCGATCCAGTACGTGCTGAAGGGCCCGGACCTCGAGCGCCTGGGCACCTACTCGCAGCAGCTCCTGGAGCGCGTGCGCAACCTCCCCGGCGTCGTCGACGCCGACACCACCCTGGTGACCGGCAAGCCCGAGCTCCGGGTGCGCATCAACCGCCCCCGCGCGGCGGACCTCGGCGTGAGCGCGCTCGACATCGCCAACACCCTGCGGATGCTCGTCGGCGGCGTGCAGGTGTCGAACTTCAACCAGGGCGGCGAGCAGTACGAGGTCTGGATCCGCGCCGCCGAGGACGCCCGCATCACCACGGCGGCCATCGAGCAGATGACCATCCCGACGGCGGTGCCAGGGCGCAGCGTGCGGCTCGCCGACGTGGTGGAGATCAGCCCCGCGGTGGGCCCCGCGTCGATCCAGCGCCTCGCGCGGCAGCGCATCGTGACCGTCTACGCCAACGTCGTGCCGGGCACCTCCGAGGCGGCGGTGATCGCGCAGTTCAACGCCGCGCGAGAGGCGCTGCACATGGACGCGGGCTTCACCGCCGACCTCGCCGGCCGCTCGAAGGAGCTCGGCCGCGCGGGCCAGAGCTTCGCGCTCGCGTTCATCATGTCCCTGGTGTTCATGTACCTGGTGCTGGCGGCCCAGTTCGAGAGCTGGATCCACCCGATCACCATCCTCATCTCGCTGCCGATGTCGGTGCCCTTCGCGGTCTTCTCGCTGGTGGTCCTCGGCCAGTCGATGAACATCTTCTCGACGCTGGGCATCCTCGTGCTCTTCGGCATCGTGAAGAAGAACTCCATCCTCCAGGTCGACCACATGCGCGACCTGCGACGCCAGGGCCTCGGCCGCGCCGACGCCGTGATGATCGCCAACCGCGACCGCCTGCGGCCCATCCTCATGACCACCGTGGCCTTCGTGGCGGGCATGATCCCGCTGGCCATCTCCAGCGGCGCCGGCTCCGGCACCAACCGCGCGATGAGCTCCGTCATCATCGGCGGCCAGACCCTCTCGCTGGCGCTCACGCTCCTCGCGACCCCGGTCGTCTACTCCTTCTTCGACGACCTCTCTCACTCCAGGCGCATCGCCGCCGTCACCCACGCGCTGGGCTGGCCCGTCCGCGCCCTCTCCGAGCTCTTCGGCAAGAAGGCCCCCGCGCCCGACCACTTCGGCGACGACTCCGAGCGCACCCGAGAGCACAACATCCCTCGCTAGACCCTCCGTCGCGGAGCGGTCGCCTTGACGTATCCCTGTTGCAATGACAGCGTCGTCGCGTTAGCAGGTCAACCCATGCATCAAGGTGGCTTCTCGCTCATCCGTCTCTTCACCTCCTTCGCGATGCTCGGGGCGGAGTGGGTGATGTGGGTCCTGGTGGCGCTTTCGGTGGCCTCGGTGGCGCTGATGCTGGAGCGCGCCCGGTACTACCGCTCGCTCGACGACGACCTCGAGAAGCTGGGCGACGAGGTGCGCGGGCTGCTTCGCAAGGCCGACCTTGCGGGCGCTCGGGCGCGGCTGGAGAAGTCCCCCTCTCCGGCCGCGGCGGTTGCGCTGGCGGGCCTCGCGGAGTTCGACAGCGGACTGAAGAGCGCCGAAGAGGCGATGGCGGGCGCGACGGTGCGGGTGCGGCTCAACCTCGAGAGCTACCTGAGCTTCCTCGGCACCGTTGGCAACAACGCCCCCTTCGTCGGCTTGTTTGGCACCGTCATCGGCATCATCCAGGCCTTCGACAAGCTGCGCGCCGGTGAGTCCGCCGCGCGCGACGCGGCCCGACGCGCGGCCCAGGCGGGCGGGGCGATGGCCCCGACGCTCGACACCGGGGCCGTGATGGGCACCCTCGCCGAGGCGCTGGTGGCGACGGCCATCGGGCTGCTGGTGGCGATCCCTGCGGTGGCGGCCTTCAACTACTTCCAGCGTCGGGTGAAGTCGCTGGTGGCCTCGAGCGACACGCTCTCCCACGTGGTGACCGCGAGCCTGGCGGCGGCGCCCTCCTCGAAGAAGGACTGAGAGCACCCCATGGGAGGCGGATCACAGTCGGAAGACGAAGGCGCCATCACCGGCATCAACGTCACGCCCTTCGTCGACATCGCGCTGGTGCTGCTGATCATCTTCATGGTCACCGCCAAGTACATCGTGACCCCGCAGGCCATCCCGGTAGACCTGCCTCGCGCCAGCACCAGCAACGCCGTCAGCGTGGCGGTGGCCGTGAGCGTCGACGCCAGCGGGGCGATCTTCGCCGACACCCGGCCCGTCACCGAAGAGCAGCTCATCGCGTTCATGAGGGAGCGCCACCGCGACAACGCCGAGGTGCGCGCCATCATCGCCGCCGACCAGCGCGTGCCCCACGGCCGCGTGGT
>Ga0207969_100141_pt1 | contig 44262 bp, 38 predicted proteins | sample LakWasMet25_LOW6_2_FD_183869 | JGI IMG/M metagenome (GOLD analysis project Ga0207969, IMG submission 183869) | Freshwater sediment methanotrophic microbial communities from Lake Washington under simulated oxygen tension - Sediment Metagenome... | ecosystem: Environmental > Aquatic > Freshwater >...
GAGCCCGGCGCTCTGCCCACGCTGCCTCCGCGGCTGTCGATCGCCCGCTCGCTCATCGAAGACTTCCTCCGCCGCGCGCGGTGAGGTCTTTACAGTGCGCGGCGGGAGGCACTACACCCGCCGCCGCGCGCCCCGCGTCGACAGCGGGCGCCGGAGGAGACAGTCATGGAACTCAGCACCTTCAAGATCATCGTCACGGGCGGGGCGCAGGGCATGGGCGCGCACTTCGCGAAGCGGCTGGTAGAGGCCGGCGCGCAGGTCGCGGTGGGGGACGTGAAGGAGGACGGCCTCGCGTCGCTCGCGGCCTCGGTGACGGGCCCTGGCAAGCTGCACACCCGCAAGCTGAACGTGGCCGACGAGGCCGAGGTCGTGGCCTTCGTCGACTGGGCGCACGGCGCGATGGGCGGGCTCAACGGCCTGATCAACAACGCCGGCATCCTGCGCGACGGGCTGCTGGTCAAGAAGGACCGTGAGACCGGCGCGATCACCAAGATGAGCCGCGATCAGTGGAACGCCGTCATCGACGTCAACCTCACCGGCGCGACGATGATCGCCCGCGAGGTGATCGCGAAGATGATGGAGACCAACACCCGCCCCGGGGTGATCGTGAACATGTCGAGCATCGCCCGCTACGGCAACCGCGGCCAGTCGAACTACAGCGCGGCGAAGGCGGCGCTCGCGGCCAACACGCTGACGTGGGCGCGGGAGTTCGGGGCCTACGGCATCCGCGTGGGCGCCATCGCCCCGGGGATGATCGAGACCCCGATGACCCAGGGAATGAACCAGAAGGCCCGCGACGCGCTGGTGGAGAAGGTCCCGGCGGGGCGCGTGGGCGTGCCGGAGGACATCTGGCAGGGCGTGCGCTTCGTGCTGGAGTGCGACTACTTCACGGGCCGCACCATCGACATCGACGGCGGCCTCTCGATGTAGCCGGTCAGTACCGCGGCCTCCTCAGCGAGATCACGTTCTGGCTGAGGAGGTTGTAGAGCGTCCGTAGCACCTCGAGCTGGGGCATCGTGGAGACGTCGATGATCTCCTCGATGCTGGAGGTGCCATCGACCAGCGAGAGCACGAAGCCCGCGCGGTGGTCGAGCGCCAGCCAGCGCAGCTCGGCGTGGGGGATCATCATCACAGGCACCTGATCGAGCGCCCCGAGGCGGCCGACGTAGATCGCCCGCAGCCTGGTGCGCGAGGTCTCCGCGATGCGGCGCGCCTCGGAGTCGCCGTGGTCGATCTCGAGCAGGGTCTCGGCGAGGGAGAGGGCGCCGGTGAAGTCGCCGAGCTCGAAGCGGTCGATCATCTCGCGCCGGGTCGACGGCGGCGTGAGCGCGCGCTGCTGCTGGGCCGACGGGCGCGACGGCACCGGCGAGCGCTGGGCCTCCGGGGGGATGGAGGCCTCCACCACCGGGGTGCGCTGCGAGCGCTGGACCTCGGCGACCGGCACCACCGGGGTCGAGCGCTGCTGGGTGGCCTGCTCGGAGCGACGCTCGACGCGCGGCACCGAGTGCCTCGACGTGGAGACGTCCTCGAACTCCAGGTCGTCGAGGTCGGCGGAGGTGAGCTCCGGGTGATGCGAGGGCACCGGCGGCGGGACCCTGCTCGAAGGCCCCGGCAGTGGAACCACCTGATTGGCGCGGACGACCGGAGCGCGAGGCACCGGCGTGCGCTGTCGTTGCGAGGGGGGCTTCGCGGGCGTCGAGACCGGCAGCGGCGGCGGTGGGGCGACGGGGGCGGGCCTCTCGCTGACCGGAGCCGGGGGCGCCGTGGAGGGCGGCGGTAGTGGGGTGGCGCCGAACATCATCGTCCCCTGGAAGCGCCGGGCGGTCTCGGGCTTCGGTGGGCTGGACACGCTCACCGCGCCGATGGGGGCCGAGACCGGCGTCGGGCCGCCGAAGTCGGTGAACTCCTCCTCCTCGGGCGCGGCCGCGATGGGCGGAGGAACGGACGGGGAAGGGGCCTCCATGTCCCAGTCCCACGAGTCGACGGGATCGACGGCGGGGGTGATCTTCCGAGAGATTTCCGTCGGCGGAGGCGGAGCCTTCGGGCCTGGCTCCGCTGACTCCTCGTCGAGCAGATCGAACCAGTCGTCGATCTCCGATCCGGTCGGTGTCTTTCGGCCCTCACGGGTTGCCATCAACGCGATCCTTGTCCTCCAGAATCAATTACCTCGCCGAAGCTCCTAGGCCTTCGCCACCACACCCTTGAACATCCGGAACGTACGGGACAGAGCCTCCACCTGCTCCTTCAGCGCCGCGGAGTCGTGGCGATCGATGGCGACCTTGGTGCGCTCGATGACCCCCTGGGCCTTGTCGAGCGCGTCGCGACCGTAGTCGCTGCCGCCCACGACCTTGGAGACCTTGTCGAAGAGCCGCTCGATCTCGTGCATCAGCCCCTCGGCCTCCTGCTTGCGAGCCTCGTACTCCTCGTCGCGCTTGCGCTCGACCGCGAACTCCTTGCCCGCGTCGATCATGGCCTCGATCTCCTCGCGGGTGAGCCCCGAGGTGGCCGTCACGGTGATCGACTGCTCCTTGCCGGTCTCGAGGTCCTTGGCGTGGACACTCACGATGCCGTCGGCGTTGATCTCGAAGGTCACCTCGATTTCTACCACCCCAGCGGGCGCGCGCCGCAACCCGGTCAAAATGAACTCCCCCAGGAGCTCGTTCTGGTCGGCCTGCTCGCTCTCGCCCTGCATCACCAGGATCTTCACCGCCGTCTGGTTGTCCCTCGACGTGGTGAAGGTCTTGCCGCGCGCCGTAGGCACCGTGGTGTCCTTCGGGATGAGCGGCTCCATCAGCCCGCCAGCGACCATCATGCCGAGGGTCTGCGGGGTCACGTCGAGCAGCACCACCCGGTTGGCCGAGGGGCCCTCGTCCTCGAGCAGCGCCGAGCCCTGGATCGCCGCGCCGATGGCCACCACCTCGTCGGGGTGCACCCCCTTGCTCGGCTCGCGCCCCAGAAACTCCGCCACGCTGCGCTCGACCAGGGGCATCCGGGTCATGCCGCCCACCAGGATCACGTCCTCGACGTCTTCGCGGTGCAGCCCCGCGTCGTCCAGGGTCTGACGCATGATGTCGACGGTCTTCTGCACCAGGTCGGCGGTGAGGTTCTCGAAGTCCGAGCGGGAGAGCACCCGCTGCAGGTGGAGCGCCTCGTTGCGACCCGACGAGATGATGAACGGGAGGTTGATCTCCACCTCGCGCACGGACGACAGCTCGACCTTGGCCTTCTCCGCGGCGTCCTTCAGGCGCTGCAGGGCCATACGGTCCTTGCGAAGGTCGAGGCCGTGCTCCTCGCGGAAGCCCTCGACCAGCCAGTCGATGACCCGCGCGTCGAAGTCCTCGCCCCCGAGGAAGGTGTCGCCCGCGGTCGAGATGACCTTGAACACCCCGGTCGAGCCGATCTCCAGGATGGACACGTCGAAGGTGCCGCCGCCGAGGTCGTACACCGCCACGGTGCGGTCGATGTTGCGCCCGAACCCATACGCCAGCGCCGCCGCCGTGGGCTCGTTGATGATCCGGATGACCTCCAGGCCCGCGATGGCCCCCGCGTCCTTGGTCGCCTGGCGCTGGTTGTCGTTGAAGTACGCAGGCACCGTCACCACGGCCTTCTGCACCTCGTGACCCAGGTACTCCTCGGCGATGAGCTTCATCTCCGCCAGCACCATGGCCGAGATCTCAGGCACCGAGTGCGCCTTGTCGCGCAGCGAGATGCGCACGTCTCCGTGCGGCCCCTCGACGATGTTGTAGGAGGCCGTCGAGGCCACCTGCTTGACCTGGGGGCTGTTCCATTTGCGCCCGATGAGGCGCTTGGCCGAGTAGACCGTGTTCTCCGCGTTGGTGATCGCCTGGCGCTTCGCGAGGTGACCCACCAGCCGCTTGCCTGCTTCGGTCATCGCCACCATCGACGGCGTGGTCTTGTACCCGCCCCGATTTGCGATCACGACCGCGGTGCCGTTTTCAACAACGGCAACACAGGAATTCGTCGTACCCAGATCGATCCCGATGACCTTTTCCATCCGAGAACCCGCTCGTTGAGGACGACCCGTCGTCCGCTCTACGGTCGTCCAGTCCGCACCTGTTGGCAACGGGCATGTGCGCCCGCCCCGTCGATTACAGCAGCGCTCAGCCGCTAACGCATCAAGAACTCCAGTAGCGCCTTCTGCGCGTGTAGCCGGTTCTCCGCTTCATCCCACACCACGACGTCGGGGCCATCGAGCAGCCCCGCGTCGATCTCCTCGCCCCGGTGCGCCGGGAGGCAGTGCAGCACCATCGCTCCAGGGTTGGCGTCGGCGAGCAGGGCCTCGTTGACCTGGTAGCCCGCGAAGGCCGCGCGCCTCACCTCGGCGTCGCCCTCCTGGCCCATCGACGCCCAGACGTCGGTGATCACCACGTCCGCGCCCCGGGCGGCCTCCCTCGGATCGATCACCTGCCACACGTTGGCCGGGAGCTCCCGCGCCTTGAAGCCGTAGCCCTCCGGGGACGCCACGGTGAGCGCCAGCCCGAGGCGCTCTGCCGCCTCGACCCAGCTCCTGGCGACGTTGTTGGCGTCGCCGATCCACGCGTAGCGCAGGCCCTCCAGAGCCCCGCGGCGCTCTCGCACCGTCTGCAGGTCGGCCAGGATCTGGCACGGGTGGTGGTCGTCGGTCAGCGCGTTGATCACCGGCACCGACGCGGCCGCCGCGAGGGCCTCGACGCGGTCGTGCCCGGCGGTGCGCAGCACGATCGCGTGCACGTAGCGCGACAGCGTGCGGGCGGTGTCCTCGATGGACTCGCCGCGCCCGAGCTGCATGTCGCGGGAGTTGAGCACCACCGGGTGCGCCCCGAGCTCGAAGACCCCGACCTCGAAGGACACCCGGGTGCGCGTCGAGGACTTCTCGAAGATCAGCGCCACGCTGCGCCCCTCCAGGGAGCGTCGCTGCCCGCCGTTGCGGCGCTGGTTCTTCATCGCCGTCGCGCGGTCGAGGAGCTGCCGAAGCTCGTCGCCCGACAGGTCGGCCACGCGGAGGAAATCGCGCTTCGTCTTCGAGGTCACGGCGCCTCCCGGGGAAGCGTGGAGAGCACCGCCTCGAGCGCCGCGAGGCCCTCCTCGAGCTCCGCCTCGGTGACGATCAACGGAGGGGCGAAGCGCAGCACCCGGTCGCCCGCCTGGGCGATGAGCACCCCGCGGTCTCGCATCGCGCCGAGCACCTCGCGGGCCTCGACGTGGTCGGCCAGCACCAGGCCGCAGAGGAGCCCTCGGCCCCGGGCGCCCTTCACCAACGCGGGGTGCTTCGCCGCGAGCCCCTCCAGCTTCGAGAGGAACCACGCGCCCTTCTTCGCCGCGCCCTCGATGAGCCCCTCGCGGTCGAGGACCTCCAGCACCGCGAGGCCCGCCGCGCAGGCCAGGGGGTTGCCGCCGAAGGTGCTCCCGTGCGTGCCGGGGGCGAGCGCCTCGGCGTACTTCTCTCGCACCAGGAAGGCCCCGATGGGCACGCCGCCGCCCATGCCCTTGGCGATCGTGAGCACGTCGGGGAGCACGCCCTCGTGCTGCACCGCGAGGTACCTCCCGCTGCGGCCGACGCCGGTCTGGATCTCGTCGACGATGAGCAGCGCGCCCGTCTCGTCGCAGAGCGCGCGGAGCCCCTGGAGGTACCCCGGCGGGGCGGGCATCACGCCGCCCTCCCCCTGCACCGGCTCGATGATGATCGCCGCGGTGCGGTCGTTGACCCGTCGGCGCATCGCCTCGAGGTCGCCGTACTTCACCTGGGAGACGCCCGACAGCCGCGGGCCGAAGCCCTCCCAGTACTTGGTCGTCCCGGTCATCGCGACCGAGCCCATCGAGCGGCCGTGGAACGAGCTCCACGTCGCCACGATGTCGACCCGCTCGGGGTCGCCCTGGGTGAAGAACCACCGCCGCGACAGCTTGAGCGCCCCCTCGTTGGCCTCGGTGCCGCTGTTGGTGAAGAACACCCGGTCCATACCCGTGCGCGCGCAGAGCTGCGCGGCGAGCTCGATCTGCCGATCGTTGTAGTAGAGGTTGGCGATGTGGCCGAGCCGCCCCGCCTGCTCGCTGATCGCCTTCACCAGCGCCGGGTGCGAGTGGCCGAGCACGCACACCGCGATGCCGGCGTAGAGGTCGAGGTACGACCGCCCCTCGGTGTCGTAGAGGCGGCAGCCCTCCCCGCGGGTCATGACCAGCGGAGGCTGCTTGTAGGTCTTCAACAGGTGGCGCCCCGCGAGCGCCAGCAACGCGTTGGTTTCAGGCATATATCTCCTCAGCGATCTACCACCGATCTCCCGAGCCGCGCCAGCGTGAGCGAGGCCACCCGACGCAGCGTCTCGCTGCACGGCTCGCAGCCGCCGCCGCAGCAGCGGGGCCACTGAGACGTCGGCATCCGCAGCAGCGGACGGACGCAGGACCGGTAGTAGTCGGGGAGCCCTGCCTCGTCGGCGCTCTCGTCGAGCGCCCGGTCGAGCGCCTCGGCGGGGACGCCGTCGAGGGGGTCGCTCACGCCCGGACGATCTCCGTGCCGACGCCGTCGTTGGTGAAGATCTCGAGCAGCACCGCGTGGGCGCAGCGGCCGTCGAGGATGTGCACCTTGCGGACGCCGCCGGCGATCGCGTCGAGGGCGCACTCCACCTTCGGGATCATCCCGCCGTCGATGACGCGGTCGGCGATCCACTGCCGGGCGGTGGCGCTGTTGAGCGAGCTGGCGAAGGCCCCGTCGGCGCCGCGGACGCCCTGCACGTCGGTGAGCAGGATGAGCTTCTCGGCGCGCAGGGCCTCGGCCACCTTGCCGGCGGCGGTGTCGGCGTTGAGGTTGAGCGAGGCGCCGTGCTCGTCGACGCCGATGGGGGCGATGACCGGGATGAAGCCCGCGCGGGTGAGCTCGACCACCACGTCGGGCGTGACGTGGCGCACCTCGCCCACGCGCCCGAGGTCGACGGTCTCCCCGTCACGGGTGGTGTACGGCGCCACCCGGTCGGCGAGGACGAAGCCGTCGTCCTTGCCCGAGAGCCCCACCGCGCGCCCGCCGTGCCGGCAGATGAGCGACACGATGTCCTGGTTGATGGAGCCGGCCAGCACCATCTCGACGACCTCCATCGCGGCGTCGTCGGTGACGCGGAGCCCGTCGACGAAGCGCGACTGCACCCCGGACTGCTTCAGCATCGTGGAGATCTGCGGCCCGCCGCCGTGCACCACCACCACGTTGATGCCGATGTACTTCAGCAGGCACACGTCCTTGGCGAAGCTCTCCTTGAGCTCCGGCGCCACCATGGCGTGCCCGCCGTACTTGATCACGAACGTACGACCCTGGAAGCGCCTGATGAACGGCATCGCTTCCAGCAGCACCCGGGCCTTCTCGACAGCGGTTTCCACGCGCGGCTTCTACGGGATTCATAGCCTCCGCACAAGCGTCCGCGCCCCCCTTCGCACCCCGCGCAGGCGAGGTTTGAATCAGCGCGCGGGAACCAACGTTCACCGCCGCGGTCAGACGCGCTTGACCGGCACCGCCGCGATCCCAGAGGATCGTCGTCGGGACCCCTACCGATCAACTCGCGCCCTTCGCTCCACTCCACGGACGCCGGAGACTCCATGAACCGACCGACCCTCATCGCCCTTCTCCTGTCTGCCGCGCAGGCGCTCCCCTCGCTCGCCGCCGCCCAGCCCTCACCCGTCGCCGCCCAGGTCGTGCAGCTCAACACGGGCTTCATGCCCGACCCCCGGCGCTCGGGCGGCATGGCGGGCGGCATGGTGCAGGCGCAGTCGGTCCCCGGGGCGCCGGGCAACTGTCGGGGCTTCATCCCCGGGGCGCCGCAGCAGATCATCCAGACCCCTACCGGGTTCAACTTCCTCCGCGTCATCGCCCAGCCCCTCGCGGGCACCGACCTCACGCTGATGGTCCGAGGCACCAGCCAGACCTGGTGCGCCGATGACACCTACGGCAACGTCCCCGGCCTCGACCTCCAGGCCCTCCCCCCCGGCCGCTACGACGTCTACGTAGGCACCTACTCTCAGTCCGGCCCCGCGCCCTTCCAGCTCCTGTTGAGCGAGCTGCAGAGCACCGTGCCCGACAACAACGCCGGCGTCCGACCGCAGCCCCAGTACCCCGTGCGCCCGCAGCCCCAGGTCGAGGCCAACTCCCTCGGGGCCCTCGACTTCACCGGCCGCCCGCTCTTCGGCCGCATGATGGTCGCCGGCAACTTCATCACCCGCTCGGTGCGGGGTCGCAACGGCGGGGCGCTCGGGGCGCAGGGCATCCACGGCCAGGGCATCTGTCGCGGCTTCTTCCAGGGCCCGCCGAGCCACGTGGTCGCCCTTACCCAGCCGCAGAGCTTCCTCCGGATGTACGTGGTCTCCGCGGCCGACTCGACCCTGGTCATCCGCCGCCCCGACGGCCAGGTGCTCTGCAACGACGACACCTACCAGCTCAACCCCGGCGTCGAGGGCAGCTTCCCCGCGGGGCTCTACCAGGTCTGGGTCGGCACCTACCGCGAGAACGAGTCGCGCCCCTACCAGCTCACCGTCACCGTCGACCCCTCGCAGCACCCGTAGCCCGGGGCGCCCGCCCTGTGCCATCGTCCGGGACCGTGTGATGTCCCGATCCCGCCGCGCCTCCGCCCTCGCCCTGCTCGCCCTCACCTCGCTCGCCCCCGCTGTCGTCACGGCGCAGCCGCTCGTGCGCCCGGTACACCCGAGGCTCTTCATGGTGGCCGACGGGCGCCGGGGCATCTCGCCCGCCACCATGGTTGCCCGCTGCGAGGCCAGCAGCTCCCCCTACGCCCGCGCCTGCCGCGCCGCCGCCCCGCCGCTGCCGCTGCCCGGCACCATCCCCTACCGCAACGTCGAGCACCCGCTCATCGCGCTCGCCACCCGCTACGTGCTCTATCAGGAGCCCGCCACGCTGGCCGCGCTGCGAGAGCAGATCGCCCAGGTGGGCGCCTTCGTCGACCGGGGCGATCCGTCGGGCCAGCACCTCAGCAACGTCCGCGCGGTGCGCCAGCTCGCGGTGGCCTACGACTGGCTCTACGCCGCCCTCCCCCAGGAGGACCGCAACGCCCTCGAGGCGCACCTGCGCAGCTACGCCGAGTGGTCGGTCACCCATGAGCCCGCGGACGTCTTCTCCGCCGAGGCCTACGCGCACGTCGCCACCGTCGCCATCGCGGCGCTCGCCCTGAGCGGGGCCAGCACCGTCTCCGACGCGGACGTGCGGCGCTACCTCGCCTACGCCGACGCCCGCTGGAAGACGCAGCTCCTCCCGGCGCTCGCCTACACCCGAGGATGGTGGCACGAGGGCCCCGGCTGGTACGCGGGCACCGTGCTCCGCAACGCCGCCCTCATGGCCGCCGCCTGGACCACCGCCACCGACGAGGACCTCTTCGCCCACGCCCGCACCCGAGGCGACGTCTTCGGCCTCTCCGTCCGCTACCTCGCCTACGTGTTGAGGCCCGACTTCCGCTTCGCGGCCTTCGGCGACTCCACCGACGCGCAGCTCTCTCCCGCCAACCAGCTCCGCCCGGTGCTCGACCTGCTCGCCTGGGGCACCGGCTCGCCCCTCGCCCAGTCGCTCGCCGCCGAGACCACGCGACGCCTTCCCGCCGCCTCCGACTACAACGGTCCCGAGATCTGGCAGCAGCTCGTCTTCTACTCCCCCGAGCGCCCCGCGATGCCCGCGCGCGACGCGCTCCCCCTCGCGGCCCACCTCGGCGCCACCTCCGAGGACGTGGTGGTCATGCGCTCGAGCTGGGACGACGCCGACGCCACCTGGGTGAGCCTCTCGTGCGGCGACTGGTTCTCCAGCAGGCAGCACCTGGAGGCCGGGAGCTTCCAGATCTTCCGACGCAACCCCCTCGCCATCAGCACCGGCACCTTCGACGGCTTCGAGACCGCCCACTGGATCAACTGGTCGGCGCAGCGCTCGATCCACAGCAACGTCGTCACCGTCACCAGGCCCGGGGAGCTCTTCCCCAACAGCCGGATGATCCCGATGGTGAACGACGGCGGGCAGCGCTCCATCGCCTACGCCGCGGGCGGACGACGCACGCTCGACGAGTACCGCAACAACCTCACCAGCGGCGCGCAGTTCGAGACCGGCGGCATCACGGCCTTCGAGGCGTCGCGCTTCCATGACTACGCGGCGTGCGACAGCACCCGGGCCTACAACAGCGTGGCCTACGCGAGCGCGGGCAACGCGCCCAAGGTCCGCGAGGTCACCCGACAGCTCGTCTTCCTGCGACCCGAGCTGGTGGTGGTCTTCGATCGCGTGGAGTCGACGGACCCGAGCTACGTGAAGCGCTTCGTGCTGCACGGCCCGGCGAGGCCGCTGTTTCCCTCGCTGGACACCTTCACCATCGACGGTCGAGAGGGGCGGCTGCTGGGTCGGCGGCTGCTCCCGACCTCGGGGACGCAGGGGCTGGTCGAGGGCTTTCGCGTCGATGGGATGGACTTCGCCCCGCTCGTGATGGGCAGCGAGGCGAGGGGCGCGAGGGTCGAGGACCAGTCGTCGGCCCCGGAGACGAGGGAGTACTTCCTCCACCTGCTGGAGGTCGGACAGGCGGGGCGCTCGACGCTGCCGATGTCGTCGCTCGTCGAGGAGGGCGGTCGGGTGGGAGTGCGCGTGGCGGATCCCGATGGGAGCCGCTCGTACACGGTGCTCTTCGCGCGAACCGGGATGACCACCGGGGAGATCAGGGTGACCGACCGCAGCGGCGCGCCGCTCTACCAGGGCACGCTCGGGGCGGGCGGAACCTTCTATGCGCCGGTCACCGACGCGGGCGTCGGTCCGATGCCGGTGGATGCGGGCGTGGACGCGGGCGCGGCGATGGACGGCAGCGTGGCCATGGACGGCGGGATGGGCGGCGAGCCCGTGGGGTGCACCTGCCGGGCGGGGACGACGGCGGGCGGCGCGGAGAGGCCGTGGGGCGCATGGCTGCTGGGCGCGGCGGCGGTCGCGGCGGGGAGGCGGAGACGACGGGGGCATCGCCAGGGCGCGCGCACGGCGGGCTGATCAACGCGCTAGGATGCGGCCATGACCACCGATGCTTCCCCGAGGGTGCCTGCGCCGGGCTCGATCCCCATCGCCCCCACCGAGGAGGAGTGGCTGCGGATGACTGCCGACGAGCGGGAGCAGGTGCAGTTGAAGGTGCTCGCGGCGCTGTCCAATCCGCGCGACCTGATGTCCGAGGGGAGGCCCCACAAGCGAGCCAAGACGCGGGCGCTCGACATGCTCGGGCTTCACTTCAAGACCCTCGGTCGCGTCGTGTACCTGGCCGAGGAGATGGCCGTGATGTACCCGGGCGAGGAGGCCTTCTCCCCCGACGTGTTCGCGGTGCTCGATGTGCCGCAGCCCGACGACGACCCTCGCCTGGCGTGGGTGGTGGTCGATGAGCGCAAGGGCCTCGACTTCGTGCTGGAGGTGCTCCACCGAGGCAACCGCAACAAGGACCTCGTGATGAACGTCGAGCGCTACGCCCGCCTCGGCATCCCCGAGTATTTCATCTACGACCGGGCGCGGCAGCAGCTCCATGGGTACCGCCTCGTCGCTCCCGACTCGCGGCGCTACCAGCGCATCGTCCCCCAGGCGGGGCGCTATGGCTCGGCGGTGCTGGGGCTCGACCTGGTGATCCAAGGGGGATCGCTTCGCTTCTATTACGGCATCGGCGAGCTCATCGGATCGGAGGACCTCATCGGCCGACTCACCGGGATGGTGGAGGACCTCGAGGCGAAGGCCGAGGCGGCCGAGGCGAAGATCGAGCAGGCTGAATCAAAGGCCGAGCAGGCGCTCGCCGGGCTGCGCGCTGCGGTGCTGGCGGTGCTCGGAGCCCGCGGCATCGACTTCCCCGAGGAGGCCCGCGAGCGGGTGATGTCGTGCGACGACCCGGCGACGCTGCAGCGCTGGCTGACGCGCGCGACCTCCGTCGGCTCCGCGGCCGAGGCGCTTTCCGTCGAGCCGTAGGGGACCGCGCGCCTCCGCCGCATCACCCCGGCGGGAGCCCACCCCCGCGTGCTGGCACCACGATGAACACCGGCCGCCGATCGACCTCGCTCCCGGCCCTGCCCCGCACCACCACGCTCGCCTGGAACACCCGCGCCGCGTCGGTGCCCTCCAGGAAGTCGTTATAGAAGGTCACCCGGAAGACCACCCGGGTCGAGGGCAGCACTCCGAAGAAGGTGCGGTCGTTGTGGCGCTCGTAGCCCGTCGGCATCGCGGGCTCTCCCCGCACCGGCGTCACCGACTGCACGAAGTTCGCGGTGGTCCTCCCCATGGGCAGGCGCGTCTCCATGGCGTCGGCGAGCACCGTCGTGGTGATGTCCTGCCGGGTCTCGTTGGCCAGCGTGCGCACGGCCTCGACGATGCCCGCCGCGGTGCGGTCGAGGCCGCCGCTCGACGCCGGGGCGAAGACCACCTCGCGGCGCATCGCGTTGAGCGACCCGGTCGCTCGGGCGAGGTAGACGGAGTTGGCGTAGGTGAAGCCCATGGTCCCGGCGGCGGAGACGTCGACCCCCAGGAAGAGGGCGCCGCGGGAGAGCATCGCCGAGGCCAGCTCGGGGTAGCGGTGGCCGTGGATGCTGCGCGGCGACGCGGGCTGCGGACCATCGTACCAGGCCGCATCCGAGAACATCACCAGGATGGGCACCCGCCCGGTGCGGAAGCACGCCCAGCCGTAGGCCTCGGCGGTCTCCGGGCAGTCGCGCGACGGGTCGACCGGCCCCACCCAGCCGTTGCCCATCGGGTCGAGCGCGTTGGTCACGCTGCGCAGCGAAGCAGGGAGCGAACGAATGGGCACCGGGTCGGCGCCCGAGGTGTTGCCCGAGGTCCCGTCGCCCACCAGCGCCTCGTACAGCGCCTCGATCTGGCACTCCGGCGCGTCGCCTCCGAGGAAGCGCCCGCCGCTGTCCTGCACGATGGTGCGCATGCCGTCGAAGGCCCGCTGCACGTCCATGGTGTTGGTGGTCATGCGCTGCCGAACCCAGAAGGTGTAGTCGCCAGGACGCCCCGCGACCCCGTCGTCGAGGCCATCGACGGGCGTGGTCCCCTCCGGGGCGTCGGGCATCGAGTCGAAGGAGCCGACCCCGAGGCGAGCGTCGGGGATCGCCCCGCGGATGCCCGGGATGATCACCGTCTGCAGGTTGGTGCGCAGGTTGGCGATGGTCGGGTCCATGCTCGCGGAGTTGTCCACGAGGAAGAACACGTCGGCCTCGCGGATGCGCGTCGCGAAGGTGAACTCCCGGGTCTCCCGCATCCCGGTGGTGCCCGGCGCGTAGTAGGGGAGCGTCACGTAGAGGGAGTTTTCCGGAGGGCGCGAGGCCATGTCCCGGGGGTTGCTGCGGGCTGCCACCTCCGCGAGGTCGGCGAAGCCGTCGCGGTCGGTGTCCTCGGCGCAGGGGTTGGTCATCGCCGCGCGCTCTTCGGCGTCGGTGAGGCCGTCGTTGTCCGAGTCGAGGTCTCGCTGGTTGGCGAGGTTGTCCGGGGGCGCGTCGCAGTTGTTGGGCTGGTTGCCGCAGAACACCGGGACCATCGCGGACTCGTAGCCGGGGTACCTCCGCGCGGCCTCGTCGGCGTCGCTGAAGCCGTCGCCGTCCGAGTCGGTGTCCATGTAGTCCGGCGTCATGTCGCCGTCGGTGTCGAGCGCCGGCGCCCCCTCGTCGCGGTTGGAGATGCCGTCGCCGTCGGTGTCGTCGCAGGTCATCACCGGGCGGTCGATGGGCACCAGCACGTCGGGCGAGGACGGCGTGTCCGAGGGCGATGGTCCGAGGTCGGCGAAGCCCGAGTCAGGCTTGGTCACCCCGTCGGTGGGGGGAGAGCTGGTGCACGCCAGCGAAGCCAAAACCAGGGCCATCGACCCTCGGAGCGCAGCCGTTCTCTTCACGCCGGGGAGTACATCACACCCGCGCAGCCCCAGTCACTCGTTGCTATCCTCCGCCCCGATGACGGACACATCGAGACCCCTCGTGGGGATCATCATGGGCAGCGCCTCGGACCTCGACACCCTCACACCCGCGAGGGAGATCCTGACCGAGCTGGGCATCGCCCACGAGGTGATGGTGGTGTCCGCGCACCGCACGCCAGACTGGATGTTCGAGTACGCCTCGACGGCGGAGGCGCGGGGCCTCGAGGTGATCATCGCGGGCGCCGGAGGGGCCGCCCACCTCCCTGGGATGGTCGCCGCGAAGACCGTGCTGCCGGTGCTGGGCGTGCCCATCCCGGCCACGCTGCTCAACGGCGTCGACTCGCTGCTCAGCATCGTGCAGATGCCCAAAGGGGTCCCCGTCGCCACGCTGGCCATCGGCAAGCCGGGAGCGGCCAACGCGGCGCTGCTGGCGGCGAGCATCCTCGGGGTGCGCGACCGCGCGGTGCGAGAGCGGCTGCGGGCGTGGCGAGAGCAGCGTACAGGCGAAGTGATGGCGAAGCGGGTGCTGGGATGAGCGTCATCCTCCCAGGAGCGACCATCGGCATCCTCGGCGGGGGACAGCTCGGCCGCATGACCGCCATGGCCGCGAGGCCGCTCGGCTACAAGGTTCACGTGCTCGACCCCGACCCGTCGTGCGCGGCGCGCTTCGTGGTGGAGCGCTGCCTCACCGCGGCCTTCGACGACGACTTCGCCGCGGCCGACCTCGCTCGGCACTGCGCGGTGGTCACGCTGGAGATCGAGAAGATCGCCCCGGAGAGCATGGCCGCGGTGCGCCGCTACGCGCCGGTGCGCCCGGGCAGCGACGTGCTCTCGGTGGTGCAGGACCGCGGGCGCCAGCGCCAATGGTTGAGCGACCACGGCTTCCCTACGGTGGACTGGCGCCGCGTGGCGAGCGTCGACGAGCTGGTCGCCGCCGTCGCCGAGCTCGGGCCGAAGAGCTTCGTGAAGTCGTGCACCGGAGGCTATGACGGCCGGGGCCAGGCCCGGATGAGCGACGCGGCCGAGGCCGGGACGGTGTGGGCCTCGCTCGGGTCGACGCCCTGCGTGGTGGAGCGGGCGGCGGCGCTCGAGGCCGAGCTCTCGGTGCTTGTCGCGCGCACCCCGTCGGGCAGGGTGGCGGTACACCCGGTGGCGCAGAACCACCATGACCACGGGGTGCTGACGTGGTCGGTGATCCCCGCGGGATTACCCGAGAAGGTATTGAAGGAGGCGGCGGAGATCGCGCGCGGCATCGCCGAGGAGATGAGGGTCGAGGGGCTGCTGGTGGTGGAGCTGTTCCTGACGGCGGGGGGCGTACTTCGGGTGAACGAGCTGGCGCCGAGGCCGCACAACAGCTTTCACGCGACGGAGGTCGGCTGCATGACAAGCCAGTTCGAGCAGGCGGTGCGCGCGGTGTGCGACCTGCCGCTCGGCTCGACGGAGGTGGTGAGGCCCGCGGCGATCCACAACCTCCTCGGCGACCTCTGGGTGGGCGACCAGCCGCCGCGCTTCGAGCGGGCGCTGGAGATCCCCGGCGTGCGGCTGCACCTCTACGGCAAGCGCGTCGCCCGGCCGGGCCGGAAGATGGGGCACCTCTCCGCGCTGGGGCAGACCTCGGCGGAGGCCACCGCGCGGGTGATCGAGGCCTGGAGCCGGGTGCAGGGCTGAGCCCGCGCTACTGCGGGAGGAAGCGGGCCCGGGTGTTGGAGAACACGATGGGCTGCGGGATGGTGAAGGGCACCGAGGAGCGGGAGCCGTCCCAGTTCTCTAGCGCCACGGTCGCGGGCTCGGAGAGCGTCATCGAGCCGTAGTTTAGGTCGATGGCGTCGCTCGACTCGTCGAGCACCACCTCGAAGTTGAGGTGGCCGAGGGCGCTGGTGAAGTAGCGCGCGTCGCTCCACTGGATGACCCACTGGCGCGCGCCGGGGTTGCCCAGCACAGCGAGGCACACGCCCGCCGAGCGGGTGCGCAGGTCGCGCCACTGCGCCGCGATCACGGCGTGGACGCCGTCGAGGCGGTTGGGGATGATCCCGTTGGCGGGCGTCGGAGCGGAGGGCTGGAAGGTGAGGTAGCCGTTGGGGCTCACCTGCACCGCGGCGCCCTCGGCCAGGGCAAGTCCCCAGTATCGGAAGGGGAAGGGCAGCGCCGCGCGGAAGCTGCCGTCGTCGACGTCGGTGAGCACCGTCTGGTGGCCCGGCTGCGCGCACGCGTCGATCCAGCGGCCGGAGGGGTCGTTTCGTACCACGCGATAGCCGGTGGGGCCCCAGCCGGTGTCGGTCGGGGCGACCGGCGCATCGACGCCCACGTCAGCCGCGACGGGCACGTCGGAGCCCGCGTCCTCCGGAGCGCGAGCGTCGACCCCGGAGTCCATCGCCCGGGGGACGTCGTCGGTCAGCTCGGTGGGCACGTCGATCGAGGGTGGGACGTCGGCGGTCGAGGGCGGGACGTCGACCGCAGCCGCATCGACGACCGCGGCCTCGACAGGGGCGTCGGCCGCGGCTTCGAGCGGTACGTCCGAGGGCACGTCGTCGAGCGTGCCCTGGGCGCACGCCGATGCGAGGCCGAGCAGCACTGGGAGGAGTCGCTTTCGCACGGGCGGCGTTAGTGCCAGATGCCCAACGCGAGGTAAAGCAGCACCCCTCCGACGCTCCAGGCGCAACCGGAGGGAGAACAATCCTGCTTCATCGATGGTTACCCCCCGGCGTGCGCTCTCCCTGGCTCGCCGTCGCTGTCTCGATCGTCCTGCACGCCGGGATGGTGCTGCTCGCCAGCAGGGTGCGCGTCCCTCCAGATCGCGACCTCACCCCACTCCGCCCGGCCACCGTCGACCTCGACCTCGACCTCACCGCGCCGCCTCCGCCACCTCCGCCGCCTCCCGTGGCTCCTCCGACTCCACCGGCTCCGGTGCCGCCGCCCACCGCCGCTCGGGCGCCTGCGCCCCCGTCGCCCTCGGCGCGTGTGGTCCCTTCGGTGGCGGTGGCGACCAGCACCTCGACGATCCTCACCGCGGAGGGCGGCACGGACACCTTCCCGGTGCCATCACCGATCGAGCCTCCGAGCGCCGACGCGGGCTCGACCCCGGCGCCGACGAACCTCCGCGCCACGGCGCTTCTCTCCGGGGCGCGCGACCTCTCGCTCCGCATGGCCGGGACGCAGCCCACGGCCGAGCAGCGCACCCAGGAGATCCGCGCCATCGCGCTCGCTCCCATCGTCGAGGGACTCCACGCCAACGACCACATGGACGCGCCGGGCACCGCGCGCGCGGGCCGGGTGCTCACCACCCGCATGGCCGAGGAGATCGCCAGCCGCATCTCCGTCCCCGCGCTGGAGCCCGAGGTCGGGCGCGCTCCCTCCATCGACCTGCCGCGCTTCAACCCCACCGAGTCGCCGGGTGCCCGCTCCGCATCGAGCGAGCTCGACGCCGTACACGCCAACTCCTTCACCTCCGCGGGCTTCGGCCCGGGGACGCCCGCGTGCTCGTCCTACCGCGCGCTCCTGGTCGACCTCGCCATCACCGACAGCGACGCGGGCCAGGCCTCCATCTCGCTGCTGCGCAGCTCCGGCGTGGCCTCGCTCGACCGCTCGGTGATGGCCGTGGCGAGGGAGATCGCCGTCGAGGCCTCTCCCCCGGGCAGCACCCGCTGGCGCTTCGAGCTCGCCAACGACGCCGGCCGCTGCGCCCGCTACGGCGGCTGGCGACCGCTGGCCGGGGGCGACCTGCGGGTGCGCTTCCGACGGCTACACGGACGCTAAGGACGCGCGAGGCGTTCTGATACCCTGCACGGCCGTGCGAGCGAGGCGAGCCAGCTTGATGATTGCGGCGGCGCTGTCCGCGGTGCCGTGGGCGGCGACCGCGCAGCCGTTGGAGATCCCCGCGGCGCTGTCCGAGGGGAGCGTCCCCGCGGCGCCTGGCACCGGCGCGCAGGCGATGTTCGTGCTCGGGTTCTTCCGGGGCTCGCCCTACACCCTGTCGCACGCGCGGGACATCCTCGCGGGCACCTCCCTCACCCCCGCCTTCGAGTCGTGGTGCGGCCTGCTCCCTCAGGTCGACTTCACCAACGGCACCACCGTCGACTCGCTCGGTCGCAGCGCTCCCACCACCATGTGCCTCCCCTTCCAGGATCCGCTCTCCGAGCAGATGCACCCGTGCCGCCCGCTCCCGGGCCTCCCCGCGGGGCGCTACTCCACCAACGGCGGCGCGGTGCTCCGCCTGCGAGGGTGGTTCGCGGTGCGCTCGGCCGGGACGTACACCTTCGCCTGGGGCCACGACGACGGGATGGCCTTCGACGTCGGCCCGGTGCCCGTCTTCGCCTACCACGACGGGACGGCGCCCCGCGTCGACCGCCGCGTGCTGCGCTTCGGGGCCCCGGGGCTCTATCCCTTCCAGCTCGACTGGTTCGACAGCATCGGCGGCGCGCTCATCGACTGGTACGTCGCCGAGGGAGAGCACCCCGAAGGCGACCTCGCGGCCGGCGGGTTCAGGCTCTTCCCCACCGCGGACCTCTACCCCTCCGGGGCGCTGCCCTGCACCCGCGACTGTGTGCGGTGCGCCCTCCCGACGCCCCGCTGCGACTTCGCGGCCTCGCGCTGCGTCGCCTGCCTCGACGACCGCGACTGCGCCCGCGGAACGCGCTGCGAGCGAGGGGAGTGCGCCGTGCCGACGCTCCCCGATGCGGGATCTCCGAGCGACGCGGGCCTGGACGCCGGCGCCGACGCATCGCTCGACGCGGGCCTCGCGCCCCTGAGCCCGGAGGGGGGCTGCGGATGCTCGGTCGGCAACACTGGACCTGCCCGGCTCGCCCCGCTTGCGGCTATGCTCGCGCTGGCGCTGAGCCGTGGCCTTCGCCGCCGAGAGAGGACCGTGCAGCGATGAACGCCGTTGACGCGAGAGCGATGTCGATTCCGAAGGAGCTGGACAAGGAGTTCCTCGCGGAGGTCATCGACCACATCGCCCACCCGATCTTCGTGAAGGACCGGGAGTTTCGCTTCGTGCTGCTCAACCGCGCGATGGAGGGGATGCTGGGCATCTCGCGGGCGGAGATGCTGGGCCACACCGACTACGACTTCTTCCCGAAGGAGCAGGCGGACTGGTTTCGCGAGAAGGACGTCGAGATGTTCACCCTCGGGCAGCGGGTGGAGATCACCGAGGAGCCCATCACCGACAAGCAGGGCCACCAGCACACGCTGTCGACCTCGAAGGTTCCGCTTCGAGACGCGAGCGGCGTCATCACCCACCTCGTCGGGATCATCCATGACATCACCCCCCTCAAGCGCGCCGAGGAGGCGCTGCGGGAGGTCACCAACGCGCTCGAGCTTCGGATGCAGGAGCGCACCAACGACCTGCTCGAGGCGCAGACCGAGCTCGTGCGCCGGGAGCGCCTCGCGGTCATCGGCCTCTTCGCAGGCACCCTCGCGCACCAGATCCGCAACCCGCTCGGGTCGATCAAGAACGCCGCCTACCTCGTGCAGCTCGCCGTCCCCACGATGGACGACGACCTGCGCCGCGCGCTCGCCATCATCCAGGACGAGGTCGCCCGCGCCAACCAGATCATCACCGACCTCGTCGACTACGCCCGCGTCTCCTCGGCGCAGCGCCGGGTGGTCCCGGTCGACCTGCTCATGGAGATCGCCCTCAGCGGCATGGACCTCCCCGCCAACATCACCACCCGCATCGAGTGCCCTCCGCTGCCGAAGGTCTTCGTCGACCCCGCGCAGCTCCAGCGCGCTTTACAGAAGCTGGTAAAGAACGCCCTCCAGTCGATGGGCAACGGCGGCACGCTCACCCTGAGCGCTCACGCCGACGGAGACGCGGTGTTCTTCGCGGTGACCGACACCGGCAAGGGCATCCCCGACGACGTCCGGAGCCGCCTCTTCGAGCCGCTCGTCAGCGGCAACCCCGGCAGCCTCGGCCTCGGCCTCATCACCGCCCGCGCCCTCGTCGAGAACCAGGGCGGCGCCCTCGCTCTCGAGAAGAGCAGCCGCGAGGGCACCCGCGTGGTGCTGCGCCTCCCGGTCGCCCCCCCGACGGAGCACTAGAAGAGCCGGGCCACGATGTCGTCCGCGAGCAGCCAGCGCGCTCGCGGAATCGACCACCGCGCGCCCTCGTCGACGAGGTTGCCGCGAGAGACCTCCCTCGCCACCGCCGCCTCCCGCCCCGCCCTCGGGTCGACGCCGGTGCGCGCCGAGAGCGCCGCGATGTCGACCCCCGCGGCGGTGCGCAGCCCCAGCATCAGCCCCTCCTGCACCCGCACCTCCGGAGCGATCGCCTCGGTCTCCCCCGGCGGCAGCTCTCCTCGCTCCAGGGCGTCGCAGTACGCCGCCGCGTCGGCCTGGTTGCGCCACCGCTCTCCCGCGCGACCGTCCGTCCCCACCGCCGTGCAGCCCACCGCCCCGGCCCCGAGGCCCAGGTACCACTCGCCCCGCCAGTAGGCCTCGTTGTGCCGGCTCGTCGCCCCGGGACGCGCGTAGTTGGACACCTCGTAGTGCCCGAGCCCGGCGCCCTCGCAGGCCCGCTCGACGGCCTCGTACATCGTCGCCACGCGGTCGTCCTCGAGCCGGGGGAGGCGACCCTTGCGGGCGAGCTCACCGAAGCGGGTGCCCGACTCGATGGTGAGCGCGTAGCACGACAGGTGCTCGACGCCGTCGCCCAGCAGCGCCGAGAGGTCCTCCGTGAGCGCGGCGATGGACTGCTCGGCCATGCCGAACATCACGTCCGCCGAGACCCGCAGCCCCCCGGCGCGCACCGCCGTCCGCACCGCGCGCGCCGCCCCGTCGGCGTCGTGGAGCCGGCCGAGGTAGCGCAGGTGCTCGTCTCTCAGCGACTGCACCCCGATGGAGACCCGGTCGACGCCGACGTCCTTCCAGCGGGCGCAGCGGTCGTCGTCGAGGGAGGTGGGATTACACTCCACGGTAACCTCCTCGAGCGCGCCGCGGCGGGCGACGGCGGCGACGACGCGGCCGAGGTCCTCGGGGCTCCAGAGGCTCGGGGTGCCGCCGCCGAAGAAGAGGGTGCGGGCGCGGGCCCCGGGGGGGAGCGCGTCGAGCCGCAGCGAGAGTTCGCGCACCACGGCGTCGGCGTAGCGGGCGTGCGGGATGCGCGCGGGGTTGATCGCCTCGGTCGCGAAGTCGCAGTAGGGGCAGCGCTGGAGGCACCAGGGGAAGTGAACGTAGACGGCGAGGTCCATCGGTGGGCTGCGCGGGCCTTAGCACGAAGGGCGAAGTGCGGGCCCGCGGCGCGAGGCCTTTGCTAGAGTGCGCGCCGAGGTCGTGACGCGTGCTGCGGTTGTTCATCCGGGAGGCGTCCATCACCCTCGCCTCGCTCCTGCTGGTGTCCGCGGTGGGCTTCGCCCTGCTCGATGCTGTCGGTGACCGCGACTGGCAGGCCACCGCCATCTACGCCCACCTCTTCGGCTTCACCCGGGACCACGCCATCGGCGCCGACCTCCCGCTCTTCTGGAACCCGACGGTGCTCGACGCCGACCGCCGCACCGCCGCCGACCTCGCGCAGCTCGATGGGCCATCCACCCGCGCCGCCGCCCGGGCGCGCCTCGACCGTCGCGGGTCCGCCGCGCTGCCGACCATCCTCGCACGCCTCGATCAGCTCACCCCTGTCGCGCGCCGCGAGGCCCTCTCGCTCATCGCCTCGTGGTCGCAGTCGCTCACCGGCTCGGAGCGCGCCCCGGACCCGCTCGCCAGCGACCCGGAGGCCCGCGCCAGGGTCTGGTGGTCTCGCTTCCAGGCCTCCCGCGGGCTCGATTTCCGGCTCAGCTACGCGACCCGCCAGGCGCAGCGCGTGGGAGCCCACGACCGCACCAACGCCTACGGCCGCCTGCTCCAGCTCGGCACCTTCGCGCTCCCTGGGATCCAGAACGTCCTCGCCACCAGCTCGGTCTCCGACGAGCAGGCCCGCCTCACCGGGCTGCTCTCCGCCCTCACCAGGATCCCGGTGCGCGCCGACCCCGGCTCGGCCCACGGCGAGGTGCAGCGCGTCACCGCCGCGTGGCAGGCGTTCTGGTTCGCCGAGCGCCTTGAGTTCGAGACGCTCACCGAGGAGCGCCGCGCGACGGCCCGCTTCTTCGAGACGCGCTACGGCCGCTGGGTCGAGCGGGCGATGCGCGGCCGATGGGGCTTCAGCCGCCTCACGAACCGCCCGGTGGCCATCGAGCTCCGCTGGCGGCTGCCAGTGAGCACGCTCTCCTCGGGCCTCGGGGGACTGATCGGCACCGCCATCGCGATCGCCTTCGGGGGCGGGCCCATGCTGCGCCGTCGCCGGCTGCGGCCCAAGCTGCTCGACCTCGCGGGGGCGCTGGCTCCGGGCCTGGTGGCCTTCGTCCTGCTGTGGCTGCTGCTGCTCCGTGCGTGCTCGCCGACCCCGACGCTGCGCAGCGACCTCGCGCTGGTGCTCGGGCAGGGACAGTGGGCGCGGGCGCTCGCGTGCGCCGCGGTGATCGCCGCGGGCGTGGGATGGTTTCTCCAGCGCCCGAAGGCGGCGAGCGCGACGCAGCTGGTGAGGCTCGAGGCCGAGAGCTGGATGGCCGAGCGGATGCGTCCGGGGGTGCGGGAGGTGCTCCGCCACGGGGCCCGCATCGGGCTCGCGTCGCTGCTGGCGCCGCTGGGCTTCGCCGGACCCTTCGTGCTCCTGGCCTCGCTCGTGGTGGAACTCCCGCTGGGCCTCGACGGCATGGGGGAGCTCACGGCGCGCGCCCTGCTCGCGACGGACGCGCCGTGGCTGATGGCCGCGATGCTGACCACGGTCCCGCTGCTGCTGGGGCGTCGCTGGGCGCGGGGCCTGCTGGTCGATGTGCTCGACCTCCCGGCGTCGCCGCCGGTGCGCGTCACCGCCCCTCCATTGGACTCCCCTCCCTGATCTGGCGTATCCGGGCCGGTAACCTCCCCGCATTCTTCGAAAGGACCTAAACCTTCCAATGATCAAGAACGCCCGCCTCCTCGTGATCGGTCTGCTCCTCGTCGGCTGCAACGACGGCCCGACCGCCGTCGGATCCGTCTTCGACGCCGCCACCACGACGGACCTCGGCTCTCCCTCCGACCGGCCCGACGCGAGCGACGTCCCCGTCGCCACCGACACCCCCGTCGCCACCGACACCCCCGTCGCCACCGACAACCCCGTGGTCACCGATGTCCCTGTGGCCACCGACGTCCCTGTCGCCACCGACGTTCCCGTCGCTACCGACGTCCCCGTCGCCACCGACGTCCCCGTCGCCACCGACGTCCCCGTCGCCGCCGACGTCCCCGTCGCCACCGACGTCCCCGTCCCCACCGACAGCGGCCCTGTCGACGCGGGCGTGGTCGACGCGGGCCCCATGGACGCGGGCCCCACGGACGCGGGCGCGGTCGATGCCTCGTCGTGTACCCCGGTCACCGAGACCTGCAACGGCATGGACGACGATTGCGACGGCGTCATCGACGAGTCGGGCTGCGGCACGCACCTGCTCATCACCGAGGTGGTCGTCGACTCGACCAACGGGGAGTTCATCGAGATCCACAACCCGACCTCGGCCACGATCGACCTGTCGAACGTCTACCTGACCGACCTCCACGACTACGCCTGCTACCTCGGGCGGACCTGCACCATCGCGGGGCGCACCGCGGCTTCGCTGGGCAACTCGGACTTCGTGGCGCGCTTCCCCGCGGGCGCCACGCTCGCCGCCGGCCAGTACGCGACCCTCGCGCTCTCCCGCAACTTCGCCGCGTTCAACAGCGTCGCCGGCGTCTGCCCGACCTACTACCTCCCGCTCGTGACCAGCGACGCGGGGGTCGACCTCGGTCCCTGCCTCGGGTCGCTCCCGATGCGCCCGACGGGCCACTCGTCCAACTCCATCGGCACCAGCGCGGGCCTCACCAACAACCAGGAGCCGATCGTGCTCTTCCAGTGGGACGGCACCGCCCCGCTCGTCACCGACCTCGACTACGTCTTCTGGGGCACGCCCAGCGGCAGCAACCTCCAGGTCGACAAGTCCGGCACCTCCGTCACGCCCACCGGCGGCACGGCGTCGATGTACCTCGCCGACACGCCCGTCGCGATGCAGCAGCGCGCCCCGGTGCCCGGCGACAACGCCGCCCTCGTCCGCTGCAACTACGCCGAGGGCGCCGAGCGCCGCACCGGCGGCAACGGCCTCGGCGGGCACGACGAGACCAGCGAGCCGCTCACCAGCACCTGGCGCACGACCGCCCCGGTCACCGCCTCGGACGCCGGGACGCTCCGCCTCAACGCCACCCCCGGCGCCATCAACAACTGCCGCTGAGCGGCACCGCTGTCATGACCCCCTCGCGCTGGATCCTCCTCGCGCTCTGCGCCGTGCTCCCCGCCCTCGCGTGGCGCCTCGGCGGGGCGTCGCTCTGGTACTCCCTGGTCCTCGGCTACGGCGCCGCCGCGTCGCTGGCGGCCTGGGAGCTCGCGCAGGACGGTCAGCTCAAGGCCGCGCTGGCGCCCCGCAGCGGCGACGCCACCCTCGGGCTGCTCCCCGCCATGGTGCTGTTCGGCCTGGTGTGGCTCCTCGTCACCCGGGTGCTCGCGCCCATCCCCGAGCTCCGCTTCTACACCCCCGACGGCGCGTGGGTCGGGCGCGCCGACGCCCACGGCTTGCAGGCCGCCACCGAGTGGCTGCGGGAGAGCGCCTGCGCCGCCATGGGTCGCTCGTCGGCCATCCAGGGCAGCGCCCGCGTCGCCTACGTCCTCGCCATCGCCGCGCTGGAGGAGCTCGCCTGGCGCGGCGGCGTGCAGCAGGGCCTCTCCGAGCGCTTCGGCTCCACCCGGGGCTGGCTCCTCGCGTCGGCGCTCTACGCCCTCACACAGCTCGGCACCCTCAACGCCGCGCCCGCCCTGCTCGCCCTCCCCTGCGGCCTGCTCTGGGGCGCCATGTACCGCTTCCGCGGCCGCCTCGCGCCTTCGATCCTCTCGCACGCCCTCTTCAGCTGGGCGCTCTTCGCCCACAACAGCAGCCCCTTCATCGCCCGCTGACCGCCCGGCCGCTATCATCGCCCGATGGTGCGCCCCCGGACGCCTCGCGCTGAGCTCCTCACCCTGCTGGCGGCGCTCTCGCTCGGCTGCTCCGGCGGGTCCCGACCCCCGGCGCTCGGCGGCCTCGACCTCGACGCCGACGTCGACGAGTCGCTGGTGAGCGTGGTGCGCGACGCCATCCCCTTGCGCGAGATGCCCTCCTGCGGAGGCACCGCGATGTCCCTCACCCGCCGCCGGGCCAGCGCCATCCTGGTCATCGACCGCTCCGGGAGCATGGTGGAGAACACCCTCGACGGCGTCCGCAAGTGGACCGCCCTGCTCGCCGCCCTCGACCGCGCCCTGCCCCGCATCGAGCGCAACGTCTCCCTCGGGCTCGTGACCTTCCCTCAGGAGCTCGCTCCCGGCGCGCCCCGCACGGCGGCGTCGGTGTGCGCGCTCCGCAGCACGCTCGACCTCGAGCCGCGCTTCGGCGCCGCGGGCGCCATCATGGCCCGGCTGCGCGCCTCCCTCCCCAACGGCCCGACGCCCACCGCGGGCGCCGAGGAGGTCGCGGGGAGGTGGTTCGTCAACGAGCCCGACCGGGACGGCGGGCGCTACCTGATCCTGGCGACGGACGGCGCGCCCAACTGCAACACCGCGCTCGAGCCGTCGACCTGCCGCTGCTCCGGCGGAGCGGCGATGTGCGACCCGACGATGAACTCCTTCGCGCCCATCAACTGCCTCGATGACGAGCGCGCCACCTCGACGATCCGGCTGTTTCGCCAGCAGGAGATCTTCACCTACGTGCTCGGCCTCAACGGCGCCGAGGCCTACGCGTCGGTGCTCGATTCGATGGCCGTCGAGGGCGGCCGGGCGCGCTCGGCCTCGCCCCGCTTCTACCCCGCCAACACCGCCGACGAGCTGGTGCGGGAGCTCACCGCGATCACCTCGGGCATCGCCGACTGCCGCTTCGCCCTCGACGCCGCGCCGCCCGACCCGACCCTGGTCGACCTGCGCCTCGACGGCGAGAGCCTCATCCACGACCAGGGCCAGCGCGACGGCTGGGACTGGTCGGACGCCTCGCACCGGGAGATCAGGTTCTACGGGGCGACCTGCGACAGGGTGAGCGCGGCCACCGGCGGCTCGCGCCTCGTCGCGGCCTTCGGCTGCCCCGCCCCTGTGCCGCCGTAGCGCCTCAGGGCCTTCGGGTGGGGAGCGTCACCTCGAAGCGGGCGCCCCGGCCGAGCTCGCTCTGCACCGTGACCCTGCCGCCGTGCGCCTCGGCGATGCCCTTGACGATCGCGAGCCCGAGCCCCGCGTCGGCGCGCTTCGCCTGCGAGCCCTGCCAGAAGCGATCGAAGAGCCGCGGCAGGTCGGCGGCGGGGATGCCCTTGCCGGTGTCCGTGACCGAGAGCACCACCTCACCCTCCCGGTCGACGCGCGCGTCGAGGGAGATCGAGCCGCCCGCCGGGGTGAACTTGAGGGCGTTGGAGACGAGGTTGCCCAGCAGCCTCACGACGCGGTGCCGATCGACGTAGAGCTCGGGCACCGCCTCGCCGACGGCGGCGACGAGGCGCACCGAGGCCGCCTCCGCCTGGGCCGAGTGAAGCTCGATCACCTCGTCGAAGAGCGCGCCCACGCGCTCGCGGTGGCGGTCGAGCGTGAGCTGCCCCTCCTCCACGCGCGAGGCGATCAGCAGGTCTTCGATGAGCTGGTTGGCGTGACGGATGACCCGGGTGATGCGCTCGGTCGAGGGCCGCTCCTCCTTGCACCGGCGGCCCATCATCACGGCGGTGAGCTCGATGGCGTTGAGGGGGCTGCGCAGGTCGTGCGAGACGATGCTGAGCATGTCGTCGCGCAGCTGCCTCGCCTCGACCGCGGCGCGGAAGTGCCGGGCGTTCTCGATCGCGAGCGCGGCGTTCTCGGCCAGCCGCCGGGCGACCGAGAGGTCGAAGGGGTCGTAGGGCCGCCCCTGCCCGACCATCACCATCGACAGCACCCCGATGTTGCGTCCGCCCACGCTCATCGGCACCAGGATCACCGCTCGGGGCTCCAGCGCCCGGGCGATCTCCCCGAAGGAGCCCATGCGATCGGGCTCGCTCAGCAAGGCGGCGTCGACGGAGGACACCAACAGGGGCTCGCCTGTACGGAGCACCTCCAGCAAGATCGGCGGCGTCTCCTGAACGAACTCCGCCGACCTCAGCCTGGCGAGCAGGGGAGCGGCCTCGGGGGAGCGGTGAATCACCGCCGCCCTCCGCATCTGAGCGCCCTCGAGCAGGTCGACCGCGCAGAGGTCGGCGAGCGCTGGCACGACGAGCCCCGTCAGCGCCTGGAGGGTCGCCTCGAAGTCGAGCGAGACGCCGAGCGCCCTCCCGGCTTCAGCGAGGAACTCCAGCGCCCGCTCGCCTCGCTCTCGCTCGCTCAGGTCGACGAAGGAGAGGCTGGTGAGGCGAGGCCCCGCCGACCCCGCGAAGACCGCGGAGGAGACATCCGCGGGGAAGGTCGAGCCGTCCTTGCGGCGCAGCCTCAGCTCGCCGAGCGCCTTGCCACTCCGCGCCCTCTCGGAGAGGAAGTCCGCCACCCTCGGGTCGCTGCTGTCGACCACGCCCCCGCGACCCTCGGCGCAGATCTCCTCCTCGGTGCGCCCAAGCATCCTGCATGCGGCCGGGTTCGCCGCCAGGATCTCCCCGGACTCCCTGGTGAGGAGCATTCCCGCGAGGGAGTTCTCGAAGATCGAGCGGTACTTCTCCTCGCTCGAGCGCAGCGCCGCCACGGCCTCGCGCTCGGCGGTGACGTCCCGGTAGTAGCAGGCGAGCCCGGCCTCCGAGGGGAACGCCCGGACCACGAGGGCGCGCCCGGTGACAGGCCCGAGGACCTCGAACTCCGAGGGGCCGTCGCTGGCCGCCGCGCGCCGGAGCTGCGCCTCGGCGGCGCTGCCCAGGGCCGCCGGGAAGGCCTCCCACAACACCTTCCCGAGCAGCGCCTCTCGCGGCAGGCCGATGTACCTCTCCGCGCTGTGGTTGAGGTACGAGTACCGCCAGTCGCGGTCGTAGGCGATGACCGCGTCGTGCAGCCGGTCGAGCACCACCGGCAGCGGCTCGTCGCCGCCGCGCCCCGAAGGGGTGAGCGCGGTGACGTACACCAGCGCCTCGGGATCGCCCTCTCCAGCGACCTTGGAGCCGGTGATGCTCACCGGCACGTCGAGCCCTCCGGGGAGCGCGAGGTGGCACTCGGCGGGCTCGCGGTCGTCGCCCGCGAGGAGCGCGTCGCACCACCCCGCGAGGCCCTCCCTCGCCTCGCGCATGAGGCCCGTGAAGTCCTCGCCGATCAGGTCGTCGACGCTCGACCGGGCGAGCAGCCGGGCGAGCTCGGGGCTGGCGTCACGCAGCCGATGGTGCTTGTCGATCAGCGCGACCGCACAGGGATCGCGCACCAGGGAACCTCTGTCGTGTTCTCCCCGCACGTCGCGAAGGAAACCACTACCCCGCGCGCGGTCAATGAGGCGCCGCGAGAAAGGCCGATGCGCCTCGGAAGGTCAGTTGATGGCGACGGCGAAGTTGCGGGTCTCGGGCACGCAGTTCTCCGCCGAGCACACCGCGAAGCGCATCCGGCCGAGCACGACCGTACGGGCGCCCGCCCGCTGCACCGGGACCGCGAAGCGCGCGACGGCCTGCGTGTACTCCGCGGCGTCGGCGCGGCGCAGCGAGGGCTTCTCGGTGGAGCCGTCGCGCACGTCGAGCTCGAGGTTGACCGGGTAGAGCTCGTTGACGTGGAAGTGCCCGGCGCCTCGGAGCTCGACCGTGAGCGCGGCAGGAGCCGCCGGGGTCGCGCCGGGAGCGAGGGCGGCGGTGAGGACGAAGCTGGGCTCGGAGATCTCCGCGCGAGGGCCGCTGGCCTCGGCCGAGGGCGCGGAGGGAGGAGCGGGAGGGGGCGTCGCGGGCGTCGCGGGGGCGAGCGAGGGAGGCTCAGGGGCGACCGGCGTGGGCGCGCTGCGGTTGCACCCGAGCGACATCACCAGGCCGAGAGAAGCAGCGACACGATCGATCCGCATGATGGGCTGAGACCTCCGTTGAGTGGCTCGATGAGCGCTGGCGGTCCTAGCACGCGGCGCAGGCGGCCTCCAACGGGCCGCCGCTCCCGACGAGGGGCTCCGAGGACGTTCTCCCTTCCACCCGATGGAGGCCCCGCGGTAACGGTCTCTCCCCGTTACGATGATGGCCCTCCGGTCGACCGCGCTCCCTGCCCTGCTGCTGCTCGCCGCGACCTCGTCGGCCTGCGCGGCGGCGCCCCGGTGCTCCATCGCCCCCGCGGGGGCCGTCGTGCGATGGGCCGACGTCGGCCTCGACCCCACGGCGCGCATCACCGTCGTCCCGGCGATCGCCTGGTCCCCCCGGCGCTTCGACGCCTCGGAGGGCGCGGTGTTCGTCCGCTTCGATACGGCGGTGCTCGGCGACGCCCCGGTGATCGACCGGGCCGCCCTGGTGCTGGTCCCCTCTCCCGCCGCGCGCCGAGACCGCTGTGCCCTGCTCCGGGTGCGCGCCGTCGACGAGCCCTGGACCGTCGCCGCCGTCGAGCGCGGCCAGCGCCCCGCCCTCGGCACCGACGCCGCCGCGGAGGTCACCCTCCCCCCGCAGCGGGTGCCGGTGAGGGTCGACGTGACCGCGCTGGCGCGGGCGCTCGGCCCCGACGGGCTGCGGCGGCGCGGCCTCGCCGTGACCGCGACGGAGGGAGGAGCCATCTTCCAGGGATCGGGTACCCTCTCGCCCGAAGAGCGTCCACGCCTCGAGGTGCTGCTGCGATGAAGCGTTCGATCCCCATCGGCCGCTACCACCTGCTCGACCGTGTCTCGAGCGGAGGGATGGCGGACGTCTTCCGCGCCAAGGTCGTCGACGCCGACGGCACCGAGCGCCTCGTGGCCATGAAGCGCATCCTCGAGCAGTACGCCGAGGACCCTGCCTTTGTGCGGATGCTGGTCGCCGAATACCGGCTCTCGCTGCTGCTGGTGCACCCCAACATCGCCCGCATCTACGAGCTGCTGCAGACCGACGAGGGCTACTTCATCTCCATGGAGTACGTGGACGGCAAGGACCTCCGCGCGACCATGTACCGCGCCTCCGACCGCAAGCGCCCCGTCGACCCCATCGACGCGGCCTACCTCATGGCCCGCGCGGTCGACGGCCTTGAGCACGCCCACGTCGCGACCACCCACGACGGTCAGCCGCTGCGCCTCGTGCACCGGGACTTCTCCCCCTCGAACATCCTGGTCAGCTACGACGGCTCGGTGAAGATCATCGACTTCGGCATCGCCAAGGCCGACGTCGACCGCGAGCGCACCGCCCAGGGGATCATCAAGGGCAAGGTGCGCTACATGTCTCCCGAGCAGGCCCAGGGCGACCCCCGGCTCACCGGCCAGTCGGACGTCTTCTCCGCCGGGAGCGTGCTCTACGAGCTGCTCACCGGCACCCCCGCCTTCACGGCTCCCTCCGAGGTCGAGCTCATCTACGCCGTGCGCCGAGCCGAGCCGACTCCCCTGAGGGAGCTCGCCCCGCACGTCCCCGAGGGGCTCGCCGAGGTCGTCGAGAAGGCCATGGCGCGCAGCCGCCGCGACCGCTACCAGACCGCGGGCGAGTTTCGCGACGGCCTCGTCACCTTCCTCCGCGGCTACGCCCCCAACTACCGCCGCACCCGCCTCGCCAACTACATGCGCTCGCTCTGGGCGAGAGAGATCGACATCGAGATCCGCACGCTGCTCGAGTACGCGCTCTCCGAAGAGCCCGCCGCCGCCTCCGTCGACCTGCTCGCCAGCGCCTCGCTGGAGGAGTCCGTGCTGGAGGTCTCGCGCGCCCTCGACGTCGGGTCCATCCCCAACTACGCCGACGCCCCGGCGGTGCCTTCGCTCCCCTCGGGCGCCCCCATCGCGGTGCGCCCCGACGACCTCTTCGCCGCCGAGCTCAACGCCCCATCGCTCCCCCCCGACGGCCACCGCTCGTGAGACCCATCGCCCTCGCGCTCCTCGGCCTCCTGGGCTGCGCCTCTCGCACCCCGCAGCCGCAGGTGGCCCGCCCCACCCCCGACGCCTCCGCCGCGACCGCCGCCGCGACCGCCGACGAGTGCGGCGCGATACGCCCCGACCGGCGCTGCCTCCCGGCGGGCCTCTCGCTCCTCGGCGCCGCCGCGCCGGAGGCCCACTTCGAGCAGCGCCCCCCCCGCGCCGCGCGGCTCGGCGCCTTCGCCATCGACCGCGACGAGGCCTCCGCCGCCCGCTACCGAGAGTGCGTCGCCGCGGGCCGATGCGCCCCGATGCGCTGCGACGCCGAGGTGCCCGACGCGGCGCCCGCCCGCTGCCTCTCCTGGTCCGACGCGAGGGCCTACTGCGCCCACCGCGGAGGACGCCTGCCCACCGAGGCCGAGTGGCAGCGCGCGGCGGGCGGCGCGCTGGAGCAGAGCCGGCCGTACCCCTATGGGGCCGTCGCCGCGGCGGCCGACGCGGGCGTCGACGATCTTACCCCCGAGGGTATTCGCGACCTCGCCGGGTCGCTCGCCGAGTGGGTCGAAGACCCGGGGGACTTCTACCCCGAGCTGCCGCAGATCCCTTCCCTCGACGCCTCCGTCGACGCCTCCGTCGACGCCTCGCTGGCCGAGCTCCCTCCGCGCACCGACGGCGGGCTCTTCGTCTACGACGACCCCCGGGGCGTCTCCCGCGGCCCCTGGCGCGTGGTGCGCGGCGGCGACGCCCGCCTCCCCTGGGCGCAATGCACCAGCGCGCTGCGACGCTTCAGGCTGCCCGCCGACGCGCTGCCCTGGGTGGGCGTCCGCTGCGTCTACGCCCCGGCCTCGCCCTCGCCCGCGCGCCCGTACTCGTGAAGCTTGTACTGGATCTTCCGGGCCGAGACCCCCAGCAGCTTCGCCGCCTTCGAGGTGCTGCCGCCCACCGCGCGCAGCGTCTCCAGGATGGCGTAGCGCTCCAGCTCCGCGATGCTCGACCCGGGGATCACCGGCCTGCCTTCGGCCTCCTTCGAGCGCGCCGCGCCGACGGTCATCGGCCCGGGTAGCTGCTCGACCTCGATGCGCTCCCCGCGGCAGAGCACCACCGCGCGCTCTACGGCGTGCTCCAGCTCGCGCACGTTGCCCGGCCACGACCACGCCATGAGCCGCCGCATCGCCTCCTCGCTGAACCCGAGGATGCGCTTGCCGTTCTCCTGGGCGTAGCGGCGCAGGAAGAAGCCCGCGAGCAGCGGCACGTCCGTGCGGCGCTCGCGCAGCGGCGGCAGGTCGACGCGGATCACGTTGAGCCGATAGAAGAGGTCCTCGCGAAACTGCCCGCGGCGCACGCGGTCTTCGAGGTCGACGTTGGTGGCGGCCACCACGCGCACGTCGACCTTGAGGGTCTCGTTGCCGCCCACCCGCTCGAACTCCCGCTCCTGGAGGAAGCGCAGCAGCTTCACCTGCGTCGCCGCGGGGATCTCCCCCACCTCGTCGAGGAAGAGGGTGCCGCCGTCGGCCTGCTTGAAGCGCCCCTCGCGGCGCCCGACCGCGCCGGTGAAGGCCCCGCGCTCGTGGCCGAAGAGCTCGCTCTCCAGCAGCGACTCGGAGAGCGCCGCGCAGTTGAGCCTCACCAGGGGCTGCTGGGCGCGGGTCGAGGCGCGGTGCAGGGCGGCCGCGACGAGCTCCTTGCCGGTGCCGCTCTCCCCGACGATGAGCACGCTGGAGCGCGAAGGCGCCACCTGGGCGACGGTCTCCAGCAGGGCCTTCATGCTGGGGTGCTCGCCCACGATGTGGCCGAAGGCGTTGCGCTCTCGCAGGCGCTCGCGCAGCACGGCGGCCTCGGCCATGAGCCTGGCCTTCTCCATGGCGCGCTCGACCACGGCGATGAGGCTGCCCGGCTCCAGGGGCTTGGTGAGGTAGTTCTCCGCGCCCAGCTTGATGGCCTCCACCGCGGAGTCGATGGTGCCGAATGCGGTCATCACCACCAGCACCGTCGAGGGCGACGCCGCGCGCGCCTCCTTCAGCAGCCCGAGGCCGTCGAGCCCCGGCATCTTCAGGTCCGTGAGGATCAGGTCGGGGGAGAACGCCCCCAGCTTTCCCAGCGCCTTGAAGCCGTCCGCCGCGGTCTCGGTCTCGTAGCCCTCCTCCCGCAGGATCTCCGAGAGCGCCGCGCGCGCGTTGGCCTCGTCGTCCACGATCAGGATGCGTCCTCTGCTCTCTTCCATCACCCGGCGCACTCTACTCCCCGCGCTCGGAGCGCGTCCCGCTCGTCTTCCCGCCCTCCTCGCCGGTGGTCAGCGGGGCCCCAGTTGCGTTCGCGGGCGATGCGCGCTCTCTGTTCGCATGCACCTCCGATCGCTGCCGTGGCTCGTGGTGGGTCTGCTCGGTTCGGTCGTCGCCTGCTCGGCCGGAGAGGCCTCGGAGGTCCTCGAGCCCTCCGACGACCTCGGCGCTCCGCTCGACCGGGGCCTCGTCGACGCCGGGCTCCGAGACGTCGCCCGCCTCGACCTCGGCGGCGCCGACCGGCCGACGCCCGACGCCCCGACGATCGACCGTGCGACGGACGACGCTCCGTCGAGCGACGCGCCGTCGAGCGACGCGCCGCGAGGGTGCGGGCCCCGGGAGTTCTGCGGCAACCGCCTCGACGACGACTGCAACGGCCTCGTCGACGACGGATGCGTCTGCGCTCCGGGCGCCACGCAGCGCTGCTACTCGGGCGAGCCCGCCCAGGCTGGTCAGGGCGCGTGCGCCTGGGGGACGCAGACCTGCACGGGCACCGGGGAGTTCGGCGCCTGGAGCGCCTGCGCGGGCGAGACGCTCCCCGCGCCGGAGGCGTGCGACGGGGTCGACAACAGCTGCGACGGCGTGGTCGACGAGGGGTGCCGCGCGTGCATCGAGGGCACGGCCACCGGGGCGCCCTGGCAAATCAACCGCACGATGGGCCCAGTGTGCTTCGGGCGCAGCTTCACCACGCACGGCGCCCCGGCGGAGTTCGAGCTCGCCGCCATCCCCGCCGAGGCCGCCGCGGGGTGGTCCGCCGTCGCCGCGACCACCATCGACTTCTCCCAGGACTCCGCCCTCTGCGGCCGCTCTTGCGAGTGCCTCAACGGCGGCGAGTTCACCTACTTCCAGACCTTCTTCGACGTGTCGCCGAGCTACGTGGTGCGCTCCCTCACGGTGTCCATGGGAGCCGTGGACGACGGCGCGAGGGTGACGGTGTTCAACGACCGCCACCCCGCCGGAGTCTCCGACCCCGGGGCCTACGTGCAGATCGGCGGCACCGGAACCACCACCGACCTCGCTCGCTACATCGCCCCGGGCCGCAACCGCATCGTCATCACCCACCTCGACGACTGCTGCAGCCACCGGGAGCTCACCGGGGTGCGCGTGGTGCTCAACGGCGGTCCGCTGGAGCGCTGCCCCTGAGAAGGTCAGCCTGAACCTGCTGCGCCCCCCGATGCAGCGGTCGGCCGCGCTCGAAATACCCCGCGTATGTCTCGCGCGGCCTCCCTCGCCTCGGGGTGCTCGCGACGGTTCATGCTGACCTTCGGAAGGGTCGCGAGCGCTTGACCGCGCGCGCCGATGCTCTATTCCCCTTTGCGCCATGGCCGACCCCTCGGAGCCCAGCGACACCTCACCCGTCGTCTCGACCGGCACCGTCGACGAGTCGGCCCTTCTCCCGGTCGAGCGCGACCGCCGCTTCCTCGTCCGCCTGGTGCTGCTCCTGCTGGTGGGTCTCGTCGGCGGGGCCTTCGTCGCGATGCAGCTCCGGGGCGCGGCCAGCTCGTGCGGCGCGAAGCTGATGCGACCGGGCAGCACCGTCATCCCTCCGGGGCCGCGATGAGCTCCCCCTCCGCCGAGCGCCGCCGCGTCCGCGAGCACCTCACCCGCGCCCTGCGCTCGGTGCGCTCGGCCCCGACCGACGCGCTCACCGCCCCGCAGCGAGCCCGCCGCCGCGCCGCCCTGCGCGCCCTCGCTCGCTACATCGCCGAGGGCCACTATCCCCTCAACCGGGTCTCTCCCTCCCCCACCCCGGTCTTCGTCGACGAGGCTGGGGCCCGCTGCGCCATGGCCGCGCTCATCGAGTTCACCGGCGACGGCGAGCTCGTCCGGCGCGTCGCCCGCGACCACAACCTCGCGTACGTCGAGCAGCTCCGCGGCGACCCCACGCTGCTCGCCTGGCTCGACCACAACGGCATCACCCTCGCCGAGGCCGCGCGCATCCAGCCCGCCTACCACGCGCACACCGACGTCACCTGGCAGCCCACGGTGAGCATCCTCGCCAGCGCGACGGCAGGCGCCTCGACGGACACCGGGGCGCAGCTCGCGCTCGCTCCGGCGCTGCGCGTGGGGGTGCGACGGGTGATCCGTGGGGGCACCAGCAACGGCGCCTCGGTCTACGGCAGCCTCGCGCTCAACCTCGAGTACGCGCGCAGCTTCGTGACAGGCCTCGGCGCGGCGCACCACGCCGGGCTGGTGCTCCACTGGGAGCCCGACGGCAACACCAGCGACGTGCAGTGGTACCTGGTGGGCGGTCCCATCGCGGCGCTCGACGACGACGGCGCGCCGGGCACCGCGTGGGGCGCGCAGCTCGGGGCGGGCTTCAACTTCCGCACGCGCTCGGTGCCGTGGCTCTTCGAGGCGATCGCGCAGGGGCTGGGTCAGTCGGCTGGCGCCACGCTTCGAGCGGGCGTGAACGTGGGCGTGGTCTGGTGAGGGCGAGCCAGGGCTACCAACCGCCCCAGCGCACCCCGTACTGCGAGGCGGGCGCGTCGTTCACCGGGGGGGGCGGCGTCACGGCGGCGGCTCCGGTCGCCTCGGGCGAGGCTGAGGGGCGCGGGTACCTCGGCTGCGCGGGCCACGCGGCGTAGCGCGGCGCGTCGGGCGAGGCGGCGCCCACGTCGTAGCGCTGCATCAGCGGCGACGGGGCGTCGGGGCCGTTGCGGGAGCGGATCCTCGCGCACTCCTCGGCGGAGATGCGCTTGGGGCCTGCGACGGTGCCGAGGCTGGCGTCGGCGTCCATCAGCAGCCACGGTCGGTCGGGGCCCATGTTGTCCGGGTGCCATGGCTGGTCGAGAAGGATGTGCCCGGCCTCGTGAGACTGCGTCCAGGCCTCTCGCTCGGCGGCGATGCCCGCCCGGTCGATGAGGAAGCCGTTGCCGATGGAGCCGCCGTCCCCGCGCACGAAGGCCTCGCCGATGCGCGTTCCCCGGGAGAAGCGGTTGATCACGATCATCTCCATCGTGGTCACGTCGTCGTCGATGAGCGGCTTGATGAGGGCGCGCTCCTCCAGGGTGCCAGAGGTGCTGTTCTGGTTGTTGAACTCGTCGACGCCGTCGCTGAAGTCCACCACCGCAAGCTCGGCGCCCTGGCGCAGGTCGGTGCTGAGGGGCGATCCCGGGGCGGGCGACAGGTTGGTCCATCGTCCAGCGCGGTCGAGCACCAGCACGTCGGCGCTGGGCCTCGCGCCGTAGGTCGTTCGCGGGTTGGTCGTCACCCTCGCCTGGTAGCCCCTCGCCTGTAGCATCGCTGCCATGGCCATCGCCGTGTCGACGGGGCGCCACCCGGCGCGCGTCACCAGCGGGGGCATCGCGACGCCGTTCACCCTCAGCCTCACCTCGCCCCCGGAGGCGAGGGCCCCGTGGTCATCCCCGAAGGCGATCATCGTCGTCGAGGGGGGGTCGACCACCCTTGCCACGTCCCCCGAAGGATCTCCCCAGGTCACCCCGCACTGCCCGTACACCTCGTTGGCGATCGCCACCTGGCGACGGCCGATGTCCAGCGCCGCGGCCTCGCTCCCTCCCACCAGCGGCACGCCCCCGCTCGACTGGGCCCGGTCTCGCAGCACCAGCACCCTCGCCCTCACCATCCTCGCCGCCATCGGACCGTCCTCCCGGCCCGGCCTCCCCACGCGCACGTCCGTGGTGGCCTCGCCCGCCACGCCTGCGCGGCGGTAGCGCACCCTCACCCGGTCTCTCAGCGCCACCCTCAGGGTCTGGGCCTCCACCCCGGGCGCCCGCTGGTCGACCTCGTCGCCCACTAGGCGAACGTAGCCTGAGCGCCAGGGCGCCGCCGCGTCGGGCCTCGCCATCGCCACCTCGGCCAGCCGGGCCCTCAGCGCGCTCGGGTCGCTCACGAAGGACGCCGGCGTGCCGCTGCTCTCCCAGCGCACCGAGGCCTCCGCGCCGGGCGTCGGGTCCCACACCTCCGCGCGGACGTTCTCCAGGTCGGGAGAGCGCTCTCCCCACGCGGCGCGGCGGGGCAGCGTCTCGTCGTTGGTCACCTGCCGGGAGATCATCACCGCGTCTCGGTGCGCGTACACGGGAGCGTTGTCCCCGCGGAGCACCGCCACGCCGACGACGGTCACCGCCACGCGCCATCGCTGAGCACCCGCGACGAGCTCGACCGAGGCGTCGTCGGGACGCTCGCTCGCGGCCACCCCGACGAGCTCGAGGGTGGCGGCGCCGCGGCGCACGGGGACGTTGGCGCGCTCGACCAGCGCCCCGGAGGCGTCGCGCACCCGGAGGCCGCCGGTGACGGCGACGGCCACTGCGCCGGTGGGGACGCCCTCCACGGTGAGCGCCACGCGGTCGTCGTCGGCGGCGGGAGCGGGGTGCTGCTGCGAGTCGGGGACGCCGTCGTCGTCGTCGTCGTCGTCGTCGAGGCCGACGAGGGCGCGGGTGGGGTTGAGCTCGCCGGTGCTCCAGCGGAGCGTCGGGGGGACCGGCTGCGCGGCCGAGGGCGCGAGGCGGGTGAGACCGACGAGCAGCACAGCGAGGCAGGGGGCGAGACGCATCGGGCGCGAGGATAGCGCGGACGGGCGGCGCGGGTGCGGGGGCTACAGACGTCTGGAGGTGGGGCTACAGACGTCTGGAGGTGAAGAGGGGGTCGAGCGACGGGGCCGTCAGCGCTCCGCGAGCGCGGCGTGGATCAGGGCCCCCGGTTCAGGCCAGGCGCTGTGGTCCATCGGAGAATTCATCGAATGAACTCCGGGGGATCTGCCTCGATCGTCAGGACATCGCCCGACTGCACCTCGATCGAGTAGCGACCGCTGCGCTCGCTCCAGTGGCGATTGATGAATATCGATCTGCCCCACGGGTATTCAGCGGGCACGATCAGCTTGCGCAGGCCTCGCCAGATGAGCTGACAGGGTGCTGCGTCGTGGCGAGGCTCGACGAACGCGAGCACGTGGACGCTACAGGTCCTGTGTTCCCAGTCGACACGTAGCTCCTTGAGGACCGCATCGTGAAGGGGCCAGTCTTCAAACGCCATGCGGGTCTCCCTGGCGGCCCAACGACTGGCCGATGTGCCGTAACCCCTCCGCGAGGGGCGTCTTTCGCGGTGTCCTGACGTCGTCCTACGCCTGCGTGCGGAGGCCCCGATGTCCCGACGCCCAAAGACCGCTCGCCGCCGCTGGCACCATTGGACCGAGTCGCACGCTCGCACCGTCCTCGACGACTTCGCCACCGCGGGGCTCACCCCGACCGAGTTCTGCGCGCGTCGCGGCATCTCCCGCGGTCGCCTGACCTACTGGCGTGAGCGCCTGCGCGAGGCGCCGCCGTCCGCCACGCCCGCGTTCGTCGCGGTCACCTTGCCGCCGTCGGTGCGCTCCGAGGCGCGCATCGAGATTGAGCACCGCGGCGTGCTCGTTCGCGTCCGCGAGGACCTCGACACCGACCACCTCGCTCGCATCGTCGCCGCGCTCGCCGGGGCCACCCCGTGCTGACGCTGCCCCCCGGCATGCGCATCTACCTCGCCACCGCGCGCGTCGATGGGAGGAAGGGCATCGACGGACTGGCCGCCATGGTGCGCAGTCACTTCGGACGCGACCCGTTGCAGGGAGACCTCTTCGCCTTCTTCTCCCGCCGCGCCGACCGCGTCCGCGTCCTCTACTGGGACCGCGACGGATACGTCCTCACGATGAAGCGCCTCGAGAAGGGCACCTTCCGCGCGCCCCTCTGCGACGGCGCCGGCACCCACCGCGTGATCGAAGCCGCCGAGCTCCTGCTCATCCTCGAGGGCATCGATCTACGCGACGCGAAGCGCCGCTCGCGATGGTCTCCGCAGAGCCCCACTCGATAATCGACCTCGCTTCGAAGTTTCTTTCGACCTCCTTGGAATTCTTCCCGACCCTCGCCCGTTGAAGGGTCGATGGCATCGCCGGAGCGCACCGCCCCATCGATCACTTCGCCGCTGGTCCCCGACCTCGCGGCGGTGCGTGCGTTCATCCTGGAGATGGTGGCCAAGGGCGCCATCGTCGCGCTCATCGACGCCATCCTCGGACTGCTCACCCGCATGCGCGACCTCAACACCGATCTGGTGCGACAGGTCGCCGAGAAGCGGCGCGCGAGGCCGCCGTCCGAGCGCGGCAGCGCGCTGCAGGCCGAGCTGCCCTTCGCGTGGACCAGCCCCGCCAACGATCAGGGCACCGCGAAGCCCGACGAGAAGACCAAGAAGAAGAAGGAGAAGAAGAAGCGCGGTCCGGGCGAAGGGAAGAAGCACCTGCACGGCCGCGGGACCTTCCCCGCGTGGATGGAGCGCACCGTCACCCAGGTCCTCGTCCCGCCGGACGAGCGCGTGTGCCCGTGCTGCGGCGTCGAGGGCAAGACGCTCCGCTTCAAGCACTGCGAGAAGCTCACCGTGCGGCCCGTGCAGTTCATCGTCGAGCGCATCGAGCGCGAGATCATCGCCTGCCCGGGGTGCCACGGCTGGGTGCGCTCCGTGCCGCGCGGCGACGAGGTGCTCGACCGCGGCAAGCTCGGTGACGAGCTCCTCGTGCAGGCCTGCGTCGATCACTTCGACCACGCCATCCCGTGGGACCGCATGGCCTGCGTGGCGCGCGAGCAGGGCGTGCCCCTCTCGGCCAACACGCTCGCGAGGTCCGTCGGGCGGCTCATCGATCTGATGGATCCCATCGTCGCGCACATCACCGCGAAGGTGCTCGCGTCCGAGTACGTCTCCTTCGACGCCACCTCCTTCCGCGTGCTCGACGACAAGCACCCGCGCGGCATCCGCACCGGCGCGATGTGGAGCATGGCGGGCGACCACCGCTACGCGCTCTTCTTCGTCGCGCCGAGCGGCCACGCCGACCACCTCAAGGAGCGATTGAGGGGCTACAAGCTCTCGCTCGCGATGTGCGACGGCTCGCCCACCAACAACGTCGTCGAGGCCGAGGACGGCTGCGGCGCGATCCGCGGCGGCTGCTGGGCGCATGCGCGCCGCAAGCTCATCGCGGCGCTGCGCGGCGGCGACGAGCGGGCGATCCCCGCGATCGAGATCATCGGCGAGGTGTTTCACATCGACGCCGAGTCCAAGCGAGCGGGCGAGACGGCGGCGGAGCGCCTGGTGCGACGTCGGCGCGACAGCGCGCCGTGGATGGAGAAGCTCCGGGCGTGGAGCGAGCAGCAGCGCGGCGTGGTCGAGCCGAAGAGCCTGCTGGGCCAGGCGATCGGCTATCTGCGCAACCAGTGGGTGAGGCTCACGCGCTTCCTGGAATTCGCGCCGATGGACCTCACGAACAACGAGACCGAGCGAGACCTGAGACGCCACGTCTTGAACAGGAAGACGTGGTTTTTCGTGGGCCACGACGACAACGCGCGACGCAACGCCGACGCGCTCACGTTACTGACGACGTGCCACAAGATGGGCATCGATCCGCGGGCGTACCTGCGCGACACGCTGCGACGACTGCTCGCTGGGGAGAAGGATCTCTCCGTGCTGTTGCCCGAGAGCTACGCCGCGAGGGTGAAGGCCGCGACGGCGACGGCGACGGCGACGGCCGCAGCCGCCTGACGAGCCGTGCTCACGGGCCGGGCTCGGGGAGTCCCTTGGGCTCTTCCTCGTTGGCCTCGCTGACATCGTCGTGGATGGCCTCGCGGATGACCCGCTCGGTGAGGTCGGCGAGGTGCTTCTCCAACTCCGCCGAGAGGGCGAGGTACTCCGGCCAGAGGGTCTTGTCGTGGAACTTGCGCGGCGCCAGGACGAGCACCGTGCTGCGGCGCTGCCCCGGCTCGCGGTAGGGCGCGAGGCCATAGCGACGGCAGAGGGCGACGAAGAGCTTGCGCTTCCAGGGGTCGTGCAGGCTGTAGGACATGACGATGTCCCGCCACTCGGTGCGCTGCGCTGCGAGCCGAGCTCGGATGCGCTCGGCGGCGAGGCGCGCGGCCTCGCGCTCGCCGTCACTGGTGGTGCCCGCGTGCAGTGCCTCGATCTTGCGGAGCTTCGACCAGAGCGTCGCCTCGTCCATCGCGGGCGCCACCGTAGCCCACGCCCGCGAGGGACATCGAGAACCAGGAGCGTCGGCGCCAACCACGGGCGCGTCACACCCTCAAGACGCCCTTCGCGGAGGGGTTACGATGTGCCGCCGCAGTGGGCGCGGTGGGTTGGCGGCGGGTGAGGCGTGGGCGGTCGGCACCATCGGCTTGTTAGACGCGCCGGACGCCGCAAAACCCTTCAACGAAGTCGTCCAAGGGGTCCACGACGGCCGTCGATTGTCGAATCGAGATGCACCCGCTCAGTCGGTCCACCCCTCGCCCGTTCGGTTTCTGCCAAACGAGTCTCGGGAGTTGTCAGGGAGCAGTCGGTTCTTTCGGAGGTAGGCGTCATGAATCCAACCTTGAACGATGGCCGGATCCTCTGACCAGTTATGGATGCTAGCGAACCCACACTTGATATTGTCGTGAAGTCGGGGAGGGATGGTACCGGAAGTGTACCTCGACATGTCAATTCGTGCGTAACGGGTGTTGTACGCAGGCAACAAGATACCGAGCAGTCCGGATCTCGGATTCATTTTGGTGTCGCGAAGTGACGAGCCGATCTCCCAGTCGACGTGCTTACGCTGCCAAGTCTGGGCACCGATCAACACCACTGTGACGGAGGTATCACGAAGATACTCGTCTCGAATCTTCTGCCGAATGGTCTCGGTCGACAGGCTCGGATCGATGTCGCCAATCTGTACGGATCCTGGAATAATTGCGCCGAACGCGTTGCCGAACCTCAACTCGAAGATCTTCTTGTAGGACTCGTCGAGCGCATGGTGGTAGCTGACGAAGACTTTGTGTCTATTGCTCATGCCGTGCCTTCCTTGGTTTTGGATTGATGCAGTCGAAGTCTCATTTTGTTGTGAACTAGCGCGTCGCTCCTCCTCCTCGGATTTTGCGGACGATCCGACGCTCGCCCTTCAATGATTTCACCTTTGCGCTCCGAAGACCCAACCCATCGAACATCGAGGCAAAGTCTGGCACTTGGTATGACTGGGTATGCCCGCTGCTAAGACTTACCAGGAGTTGATGGAGGGTAGCATTGCTGAATGCCGCGGAGCACCAATTCGACGATGCGTTCTGCCGATCGCGAGCAGGCGAGTTCACGGTTTTCGTCTAATGTCAGGCCGTTCTTCAGCCCGGTGAGCCCGATTCTAGTCAGTTCGGTTGCGATCGCGTCGTAATCGTCCCACGTCTCACCGCGCAGCGCGTAGGTCGTCCGAAGTTCCTCGGAATACGGTGCGGCACACTGGTAGTCCCAGTTGAGTTCGGGGCGCGACTTGCCCTCCAACACATCAAAGACAAGCCGGGCGCAACCACCGAACGCTCCGACTAAATAGATAGGACGCTCGTCACGGATCGCCAAAAGGGCCTCTTCCAGAACTCCGGGCATTCTTCCTCGATAGCCATCACCTGCAGGCCCGAAGCGGCCCCCGACGATGACTCGCGCCGCGACTTCGTTGGTCTGCCGTTGCCGCATGGTGGTCAGGCCGCGAGCCCAGGCGAACCTGTGCATGGCGGAGTCGACGGGGATATTCGTTGATGGTTCCGCGAGGAACGCAGCGTCGACGATCTCGTCGAGTCCCGCGGGCCTCGCACAACGCCGCACCTCCACCAACGCTCCAAGGCGAGCAATGTCGGCTGCGGTGTTAGCTAGAGGCCACGCCAAGTACGAGACCAGTTCCGCTGGATTCACGGCTCCAGCAGCAGGCTCTCCCCGAAGTTGCTCAACAATTGGGTCGTACAAGAGGTCCGCTAGGCGGACCGTGTAGCCGACGGAGCCGAGGTGACCGCCGTACGCAAGGCGAATTCCGGCCACCAGCAGGTATCGTGAAATCTCGAGGAGCACGTCGTCGAGGTGCGGCCTTCGCAGTCCGAATCGCGGGAGGTCTTCCGATTCGGAAATCGACAGCGCGACGATGAGCTGCTGCGCTCGCAAATCGTAGGCTTTGGCGTGCCTCTCAAGAGGGGTCTCGACCGTGATACCAGCAAGGGACAGCACGGCGAGTTCCTCGCTTCCGAGCGGAGGGTCGGGATAGAGAATCGGCTTCGCCCTATTCCGGTGCACCACCGTCACGAGTTCAGGCGCCGTGGGGAAAATCTCATCGCCGGGCCGTGCGCGCGCGCGAAGCATATCCTCCGCGTATGCGTGTCGGAGAGTCTCTCGAAGAAGCGAATCGACAATATCTCGCGGATCGTCGCGCCATCGAAGTACCGGTGCGTTACCGGCGTAGGGGAAGCGACGGACTTCGCGCTCCTGTAGTGCATCGACGATCACGAACGGTCGCTGGTGGCGCTTCGCAAAGAGGACCTCTCTGCGGCACCACGACCTTGACGAGTAGGCATCGGTTACGACTGCGAGGAGCGCAGAGTCTGTCACTCCCTCCTCGATCGCGTTGGCGAACCGAGACCCAGAAGCGATATCCTCGCTGTCGACCCAGGTCTTCTCCGGCTGCTTGGACTTCAAGTAGTCGAGCAGCGAGTTGACGACTCCGGGCCGCTTGCCCACGTCTATCTTGGCATGACTCAGGAAAATGGTGACCGCAGGTGCATCTTCGTTCGTGGCATGAGGGCGAAGACGTCGGATCAGAAGATGGAGCATTCGACGGGCAACGAGCTTTCTCCGCTGCTCCTCATCGGGCTCATCGAACGCGCGCATGAAATTCAGATCGTTCAGGCGAGTGTCGATCGGCCACGCGAATTTACTGAGACTCACTGGCATAAGCCGATGGTTGGGCGACATGTCGCAAAGCTGCCTGAGCTTTACCGCGTAGTCCCCCCATGTGATACCACCGCTCCTGCCAGTCCTCGCATGCACGACCATCTGATCGTCGGCCAGCAACATGACGAGCACGCGTTCTGCCTCATCGCTAACTCTCGGCTCGGGCGGCATGTACGAGTAGTCGTCCGGCGTGAACCTGGTAGGGATGCGGAGGCCGGGAACCGCAGCGTCGTCATTGATGACTGAACGGAGGTATTCAGCCGTCGCAGCCGCCTCTGCGGATGCGGGGTGGAACTCGAATTGAACAAGCAGAGGAATGTGCGGCGCGCTCATGTGTGGTTGGGTCTGGATCACCCACGGAGAGTCCTGTCATGCTGCGACCGACTCGACCCTGGCGACATATCGCCGACAGAGGTGCTTCCAGAAGCTGGGAAACCGGTCGCTTTGGTGTACCGCGCGGAGCGTGAG